>Ga0192244_10025_pt1 | contig 73401 bp, 69 predicted proteins | sample Koala_Koa27_L3_FD_131234 | JGI IMG/M metagenome (GOLD analysis project Ga0192244, IMG submission 131234) | Enriched cells from koala feces incubated with labeled cellulose particles, San Francisco Zoo, California, United States - Koala_Koa2-7_L3 ... | reverse complement strand
AACTGATTTCTTCTATTTCCAGACGGGCATTTAAAGGTTCAATTGGCACTTCCGCAAATAAAGATCCGGCTGGTGGGGTATTGGTTCCCTGCCAGATAGCCGAGTTCGTATCATAGTCCAGCACATCCGCTAATCCATCCATTACCGATAAAAGGACGCCATTAGTCATTCCATCTGACAAAGCCGGATAGGCTACCTGCTGAATATTCAGGATGACACTCCGGATCGCACTCCAGGTAGTTCCTTCATAGACCGGGAATGCAGCAGCATCTCCATCCTGGTCTGCTGAATTGTAGTTCCCAACGACATATACCTGGGTAACCTGAGTGGGTATCCCATTAAATTCCACTCCTGCTTCTAATTGGGCAACCGTTGCGTCAGCGCCTGTCGGACCTACTGTCCGTACAGCATACACTAACGGATCGGCTGCACTATCCATAAAATAGATAATAGCCGATAGTAAAGGAGCAGCTGTTCCGGTTGCGGTCTCTTCTACTGCACGGGTCCGCTGCTTGTTTGTACTAAATTGAAGATATATGGATTTATTATCTCCTTCAGGGATTTGACTTCCCGGATTTACATCCGAATCCGAACATGCACCGAACAGCAGAGCCATCACCAATGCAGAAAAGATCATTTTTATTTTCATAATTCTAAATCTATTTGGTTAAGATTATTTGGTATGAAACAAATGATCCCGGTTTTGGTTAAAGTAAATTTCTCATTTTAACATTTAAGTGTGCCAGCCTTTGAATATTTCTATTTCTTTTTAAAAATATAACGTCCCTAAAACATTCCTGATCATTTAAGTTTTTCCATAAAGAACCCTTCATGATCCGGACAATTCCTGCCGGATCACAAAGGGTAATCTCAAAATGCTAATCTATCATTAATTCAATAGGTAAGTTCCCTCTTTTCGAAAAGTCCGCGCCGGTTTTTTATCCTGTTTCCGGCCTATATGGACCACACAGCCTTCCGGAATACGGATCGTTCCTCCCTCCCGGGTCAGATCATACGTAATGAAACCCTCTTTCACCGGAATTCTTCCTTTCACCCAATCCAGATGCATTAACTCCGGATGCAGGTAATATTCATTGATCTTTTTATCCGACTGGTCAAATCCCAATATGCCATGCATGACCGCCACAAACGGAGCCACACCATTTCCTCCGTGGCAAAGGCTAAGGCCAAATGGACGCCAGTAGAACACCAATTGCTCCTGACGGGTAGCCTGCGGAGAGAAATTCTCCGGGAAACGGGTATATCCCTGTTCCAACCAGTCTCCCCAAACCGCGTCCAGGAAAGGAAATATATCCTTTGCCCGGCCTGCTTTTGCATACGCCATAAATTCATATCCTTTCTCATAACTGATATCTTCTTTATAGAAAGGAATATGGGGAAGTACTTCTTCAAACAAATGATCATAATACTTCTCCGGGAACAGGTCTGCTAAAATGGCCCAGTATTGGGCATGATGGGAAATCCGCATATCTTTCTGTCCTTTCTGATCATATCCATTGATAAAGGCTTTCTGGTTTTCATCCCAGAAATGGGCCATGATACTTTTCTTCAGCGCTGTCGCCTTCTGTTCATACCTACGGGCCAGAGAAGGTTCCTTCCACAAACGGGCAAAATAGGCTCCTATCTCATAATTATAGTATAACATGATTTGTCCATAACTGGCAATCCCTTTGCCGGAAGGACCCTGTTTGGTTGCCCAACCCGGAATAAAACCGGTAGTAGAAGGCTCCGAAGAGATAAATCCATGTTCATCCTGTATGGAAGCATATAATTCCAGCATCTGAACAATCCGGTCTTTATAAAGTAGAGAAGTACGGATGTCACCATACCGTAAATAATTATGTTTGAATCCTACCAGCGCATGTAAAGGATAATCCACAATTCCGAGATCGGTTGTTTTGGGGTTGGGAGGCATCAAAGCAATAGACAATCCATTCCGTGAGAGCTGCTCGTCTCCGAACAGGTAATCCCCGGCAAAGGCACTCTCGATCGCATCCATGGACCAGGGTAAGTAATCGCGTTTGATACCATCCAGATAGAAGGCATGCGTACTGGTATGCAAAGTCGCGATCCCGGCCTGCCATAAGTTATTAAGGACCGGATCACTGGATTCAAACTCCATCAGGAAATTGACCGGCCAGAGGATGGCTTCGAATGAGGCTGAAGAGATCTCACACGACTCTTCACTGGCTATTAACACATACCGCAATGCCCGTTCCGGCAAAACAATTTCCTGTATAGAACCGGTTAACCGGATATCCGGCAGGGGAAACTGCTCAAAGAATTTTTCATTCTCATTCAGTACCTCATCCATACTTTCTCCCACCCGGAACGAAAGTCTCCCTGTTCCCAGCACATTCAGTTTGACCGTTCCCACTTCCAGATGCCAGAAATCAATCACGGCATATCCTTTTTTACCGATCACCAGTTTCCCATCTTCCATAGAGGCATTTCTCAGGGGAAAATATTCCCTGGGAGTTATCTCTACCGTCAATTCCTGCTTATCGTCCGGGAAACAGGAAGGTTTATTGAACATAGGATCCGTCTCCACCAGATTCCAGGATATTCCATCTAAGCTAACTTCCCATCCTTCCGGTCCGGAAAGACCTTCTCCTTTTACGATCAGGGCCGGCAAACGGTCTGCCGTATTTACTTCAAACAAAAGAGTCGTACTTCCGGGCTGGAGCATATATTCTTTTGTTTCTCCGGAAATCTTTTCACCATTTATGAAACAGTTGGCCCGGTCCGGACCCTCCCATTGGAAAACAGTGGGGTGGTTTATTTTTACCTTCTTTCTGAATAAACTATGATAAGCCGGTTTATTAAATTCCCCCCGGATACCCGACATTCACACATCTTTCTTCAGAGATTTTCTTTAGTTGTTCCTGCATATGAGCAGCCAGTTGTCCGGGGTACCACATATAGCTGCTCCCCCACTCTTCTAATTTCTCACCCGGCAGAATCTTGCTCTCCGGATCCAGGAAAGGATCAAAGTGTACCTGCTGTGCAGATAATCCTCCTATCCATAGGGCGGTACATACTATCACCCCATACCGCACAAATTGTTTTTTCATTCTATTGATTAATCAGGTTTATGTATGTAATATAGAGTTGTTCATCATGAACTTTGCTTATTGGCAAATATCGGAGCATAAAAACAGTTTGGGGTTTCTATGATGATTTTATTTATTACAATTTTGACACTCATCTACCGGACAGGTGATAAACGTTTGCATTTCCGGAAAAGAACCCATACTTTTGCTTATCATCTTATACAATAGAAAGTTTCACTTACATTTTAGTACGATGGCACATAACTGCGAAAAATGTCCGATACGGGCCCACTATGATAAAAAGCCGAAATCCCTACTCGGCCGCTTCTGGAGATGGCATATTAATTACTGTCCGGGATGGAGAAAGTATTTCCAATCGCTGGATGAGGAAGAAAAAGCGGTTTTACGGAATAAATACCGGTTGAAATAATATACTATGATCGTATCTGAAAGAAAAGAGAAGCCAGACTACCTATTCAGGAATCTATTCTTTTTCAATATACCGGGACTCCAGTTTAACCGCCGGACATAACACAGGTTCATTCTCGCCGTATTGAATATTACATTCATATCACCTGAACGGGTAACATACACCTGATTCATCACAAAATTAAAAGAGAGCGCCCAATCATCTCCGTTATACCCTCCTGCCACACGGGGGAAAAGATTGGGAGTGACCTCTAATTGTTCCCCGGAATAACGGATATTTTCCAATCCTAAGTTGATTCCTCCGGTAAGTCCGAACGTAAAAAAATAGTCTTTCTTAAAAACCCAGGTATATACATATCCTCCGGTGATGCTTAACTGGTAATTCCGGAAACGGTCCCTTCCTGCTAATATAGCGGTCTCCTCTGTATAAAGTTTATTATAATAAAAGCCTCCTCCTACCTGGAAACTACTGGCAGAACGGACCTGTTTCTCATTATTATAGAAAGCTGCGCGGTAAGAAAATTTCCGGTGGTTAAACACATATTGTCCCGTTGCACCATACTGGATAATATGCATATCCGGATAGGAAGGATAAAGTTTCTTTACTTTATCATAGTCACTGTAAAACCCTTTGTAATCCTGAAAGAAAAGATCAAACAGATATTTACGGCTATAATAGTGATATTGCAGATCATAATATTGTGTTTTTCCTTTCTCTTTATCCCGGAAAAAAGGAGGAGCATAGGCCAGATTCAAGGCATAATTTTTATACGTAAACCCAATCCCTACTCCTACAGGAATATTAGGCATATAAGACATTTGTTCTTTTCCTTTAATATCCGTTTCCAAAGAAGTAAACTTATAATAGAAATAGGGACGGATCGTAAACTCCTGGGGAAACGCCCGGATATAGGCACCGTCAGTCTGTGCTTTCACACAGAAAGGGAGTAACAGAAAAAACGAAAACAACACTACATATTTCATGCCCCAAAACATGCTCAGGCAGCGAATCTAACATATCCTGCCATTCACCGGCTTTTAATCTTTTTGACAAACAAATGGCAAAGGTAAAAGAATATTTTAAAAACTGGAAGATAGGGGTTAGACATAGTCTCCGTTCTTAATCATGAGCAGGGATTACGAGGTATGAAAGCGACTTTGGTTAAAATAGTCCGGATGCTCCGCATAGATATAAAGAACAGCCCCCTCTTTCAAGGTGTCTATTACCGGACGGGCCAGTGCTTCCGGAACTGCCGGGCATCCCAGGCTTCGTCCCAGACGTCCCTGAGAAGAGATAATAGAGGGATTAGAATAAGAGGCTCCATGCATAACAATGGCACGTTCTTTTGCCCGGTCGTTAATCCCCTCTTCCAGTCCTTCCAGCACTAAAGAATAGCCATTCTTCCCCTGATAAGTATGCCCGGTCACATAAAAACCCAAAGAACTCTGATAAGAGCCATTGATATTCGAAAAAGTAGTTGCATAATTTTCACCGCTATTCCTGCCATGAGAAACATGGGTAACAAACAGGGTTTCTTTTGTCTCTAAATTAAAAATAAACAATCGTTCTTCTGTGGAAGGCCGGGAGAAGTCAATCAATGCCAAAATATCTTTACTCCTGAAGTCTATTTGTTTAAAACCTGCTACTCCCTGACGGAAAATTTCATAATTTATCACCTCCTCTAATTGCATTTCCCGGTAAAGAGATAATATGGCATCTCCGGATTTTTCTGTTTCCGGAACATATAGCTCTATAACTTCAGAGACAGAAATAGGCGTTTCTTCCTTTCCGTTCCTTTTAATAGACAGACAAACAAAAATAAAAGAAATAAAGATAAAGAAAATAAGTAGTAGATTTATTTTTTCATAGTTTATAAAGTTTTGTTATAGTCAAAGATAACACATTCATGGGAATGCCACGGAAAAGAAAATCCCAATCTTTATCAAAAATACTTAGCAGGATTTAACAGTCAGGAAGATAGAACAGAACTTTTAAAATACTTTATCAAACAATCGACCGAAATTATTGTTTCAGAAGGATATATAATAATGATAGTATATGAAATATTCTGTTTGGTCATTGCTGGTTTGTATATCAGCTATTCTATTTACAGGTTGTGTAACGAAAGGTAAATTCAGAAATTTACAATCGCAATATACCGATTTGAGCAGAAGTTACCAGGATTGTCAGTTGCAGTCGACAGAAAGTCGTACGCTGGCAAATAGTCTGGAACAAAGACTGGCTGAAGCTCAGAGAAATAATGAAGATTTACGGGCGACATTAAACCAATGTTTGGCACAAGCTTCGCAGGGAAATGTTAATATTGGAAAATTAGTAGATGAGATTAATGCATCAAACCGTTTTATCCAACATCTGGTAGAAGCTAAGAACAGATCGGATTCTTTGAATCTGGTGTTGGTGAATAACCTGACACGCTCGCTTACTAACGACGAAAGCCGGGATTTAGACATCCAGGTATTGAAAGGGGTCGTATATATTTCCTTAGATGATAAAATGTTGTATAAATCCGGCAGTTATGAAATCAGTGACAGAGCAGGGCAGATCCTGAGCAAAATCGCTAAAATTATTCAGGACTACCGGGATTACGATGTGCTGGTAGAAGGAAATACGGACACAGATCCTATTTCCCGCAATAATATCCGTAATAACTGGGACTTAAGTGTATTACGAGGTTCATCGGTTGTGCAGGCCCTGCAAAATACGTATGGAGTAGATCCGAAACGATTGACTGCTGCCGGACGTGGAGAATATAATCCGGTCGCAAGCAATAGCACAGCAGAAGGAAAAGAACGAAACCGCAGAACCCAGATTATCATTACTCCTAAGCTGGACCAGTTTATGGAATTAATTGATCAGGCTCCTCCAGCCAGCTCCTTAGATGGGTATTAAAGAATTTGCTCTATCCTACAGATAAAAAGATCAGGCAGACCACGCAGATAATCCGGAAGGAGAAAAAATCTGCGCTGATCTGCCTGATTGGTGTTCTGCAAATGCTATTACGATTCACTTTCTCAAAACCCTCTGTTCCCACTCAAGAAGTTTTTTCTTCCGCCATAGTCCCCCACCGTAACCTGTTAGTGTTCCATTGGTACCCACAATCCGGTGACAGGGAAGAATAATGGAAATCCGGTTTTTACCGTTTGCATTCGCTACGGCTCTGACGGCAGAGGGGATACCCAGCGACTCGGCTTGTTTGGCATAGGTGGTGGTAGTACCGTATGGAATATTAGCCAGACCACGCCAGGTATGCACCTGGAATTCTGTGCCTACCAGATCCAAAGGGAGGCTAAACTCCTGTAAATCTCCTTTAGAATAGCCATCTATCTGTTCCCGGAGAGTGTTAAAATGGGGATGCTCACTTTCTATAAACGGCCTCTTGAAAAGTAAGCTTAACTGTCTTAATTCCATTTCAACCTTTTTGCAATCAGCAAATTCAAACAGGCAAATTCCTTTTTCCGTTGCTCCTGCCAGCATGGTACCCAATGCTGTGTTAACCCGTGTCAAAGATATATATCCATTAGCAGGGTTGATACTCTTTTTGAAAGTAGTGTGTAGGTAAGCCAGATTGGCTAAATCAAATTCTTCCGTACACAAAAAAGGGTCCGTTGGGGATAAGATTCTTTCCGTCATTTAAAAACATGTTTTAGATGTGCAAGATACGCACATTCCTTTTAATAAAATAGATTTGATCTTCATTGCTTTTACTTTTTATCTCTATAGACAAAATAACAAAAAGGACAGCAGTAGAAAAACCCGGAAATTGCTTTTTTATACAAGGAAAAGAACCTAAGAAAATAAGAAACTGATATTTTAGCAAGAATCGGGTTTCCTTTGTATCAATTAATACCCGATATTTGTAATAGCAAATCAGAAGATCACCAACCATGAAGATACCCAACAAGAAAACCATGCCTAAGAAGAATCACTCGCCAGAGAGAACCTTTTCCATTCCTCTTTCTATAATATCCGCATACGTGTTCAGATTATACATATCACAAACAGGCAGGTGAAAGAATTCCATTCCCTATAACTCCTTCTAATATAAGGATAGATCATCCATAAACCGATAATCCACAGAAGAACGATCAACTCATAACGTACACATTGCAAGACATAAATGACCTTTCCTATATTAGATGAAAAACGTTCTGAGTCAAGAAAAGAAAGAAGCAATGCTAAAAAGTTAATGGATAATGCTATAATAGCCTAGTGTCTATATAAAAAATTTCCGGTACGCATGCATTCCACTGTTTTACAAAATGTATATTTGCAAATATAAACATATTATTTTTTATTTTAATAATGATGATTAAAACCGGATATAAATACTCGTTTTCCATGATTACCAGTATAGCTTTATTAGTGATCTGGGGAGTTTTATACTATCACAGTATTATAAATATATATACATTCCTTCTGCTTATTCCGTTCATTTATTTGTTTGTCAAAAGTGAACAAACCCTTCTGGAAAGTAAACCCGCCCATCCGGAAGAAGAAAAAACAGATACCGGATCAGACAGCAGAGAAGAAAAAGCCTCTATACCTTTGCAGGAATCCTCTGAAAATAGAAAAAATAACCTATTATCTCACAGACTTACTCCAATCTATACATCCGGAAAAAGAATATCAGATCCACACTTCTCCTCAGAAGCAAGTAATCATCCAGGATCATAGAAAAGAAAAATTCCCCCATCTCCTACTCTTTCCTCTATCTGATATATACCGGAGTGAATACAGACTATCCCAAGAACAAAAAATCATTATTGAAGTAAAAAACAACAGAGAACTATTCCCGTATGCCTCGCTACTCAGAGAGTTGCTGGTAAAAAAATAGATATATCAGATGCTGGCCTCTACTGATACAGATCTATCTTGAGTGCCAGTACACATTAGTTTTTTTAAGTAAAAAAAGACCAATTTATCGATGCTGTAACTTAAAAAAATTATCTTTGTGGATAGTCTTAACTGATAACCTAATGAATAAACCACAGATAGAATACATACAAGAGCTAATCCTAGAAAATCGTGAGCGTATTGCTTTTATTATGGGGAATGGAGTGAACCGTTACAGGGAAGCTCCGGAGACGCTATCGTGGGATAAACTTTTGCTCCGTTTGTGGGAGCAAACTTATGCTGAGACATTGTCTTCCTGTCCGCCGGGCATGACGCTGACGGAATTTTATGATATCCTGGAGATGGATAATAAGAAGAATGTCCATCTGCAAAAAGAGGTGGTGAATTTGATGGACGAATGGGCTCCCCAGGATCATCATCGTTTGATTGTGGAAGGTATACAGGCGCTGGATGTGCCACTGCTGACGACCAATTTTGATGCTACGCTGGCTAAGAGTGTGGGGTGTTCTCCACTACGGATTACTAAGGAGGGGTTTTCGCACCAGTATCCCTGGTCTGACTATTACGGCACAAAACAGCTGGATGCTCCTTGTGATGGGTTCGGGATCTGGCATATTAACGGGATGTGTAAGTATCCGGGAAGTATCCGGCTGGGTCTTTGTCATTATATGGGCTCTGTGGAGAAGACACGTAAGATGGTATCTAAGGAGGATGATAATCTGTACCATAGCCAATATAAGGGTGTCCGGGAATGGCTTGGATACCGTACCTGGCTGGATATTATTTTCAATCGCTCGCTGTTTATTTTTGGCCTAGCACTTGAGGAGAATGAGGTATTTCTGCGTTGGTTGCTGATCCAGCGAAAGATGTACTTCAATAAGTTTAACCTTCCCGGCAGACAGGGATGGTATCTTTATAAGAAGGAAGATCCTCCCATTAGTATGGGTAAGCGGTTGTTTCTGGAGCGGGTTGGGTTTACTTTCCTGGAGCTGGAGACTTATGATGATATGTATGACGGGCTGTGGCAGGGATTAGGTCAGTAGGCACGGAATTAAAATTTCGAGCCAACAGTAATTCAGTAATTAAATCAAAAAAAACAGATCAATCATTTAGAATTTTAATAACGGATAATTATTAATTATCGATTTTCCCACTGTGAAAAAATGACTAAAGCTCAGGAGGAGTGTAATAGGTTTGAGGTTCTGTCTGAACAGATTGTTCAGTATATTTTTAAAAATACAGATGCAACGATTAATCGTACTGATACCAATAAGGATGGGGGGGGTATGATATCGTTGTTGAATGCAATGATGGGAACAGGAAGAGAAAGATCTATTTTGAATGTAAGCTGAGGGGGGGATAATCTTAATCTGAGGGATATTGCGGCTAATGTGATCATTGCATTTAATGAGGGGGCGGTAGCGTTAGTTGTTTTCACAAATTATAATTATACGAAGCAAGCGGATGAACATTTGCAGCATTTCCACCGGAAAACGATCCTGAATATTAAAATTGTTATTGGTGAACAGATCAATCAGTTGGTGGAGGTTTGTGGTGCTACGGTTTCTGAAAACCTGACTTCGCTGATAGGACCTAAAAAGTCGAATACGAACCTTTTTGATACGATTCTGAAGATTGATTTGTCGGCTGATGAGTTGTACCATCAGTTTTTGTATAAGCAATGGGATGATGATAGGGAATGTGGTAAAGAGTTTTATTTGTCTTCCCGTAATAAGGGTTTGCTGGTGTCTGTCCGGAATTTTCTTACACAGGGTGGATTGGTTGCCATATCGGGTGTGATCGGATGTGGGAAAAGGACATTTTGCAAAGCGGTTACCCAGGATCTGAATTATATAAGTATCCGGATTGATGCTTCTCTTCATCGATTGCAGGAATCTTTGTTGTTAGACATTCTTTTGACGATCTGGGGCATTCCGGGAAAGGATATTATTGATGATTTTACGGTGGATCATGTGGATGTGATCCTGAAAAGACTGGCCAGAAAATACCCGGATGAACAGATATTGGATATATTAAGACATTTGTTTGGGGATAAGACAATTAAAGGGATTAATAATGAGCAATATAATATCAGGGTTTGTGAGTATATTTTATATATCCTGAATTTACATCATCCGGTTCTTCCTCACCTCTTTTATATTTATAATCTGGAATATGCACCGGGTGAGATACGGACTTTATTGATTTATTTTATTACCCGTTTACGGGATCATAAGATTCCCTGTATTATTCTTGGGAACCAGGAAGAATACGACTTGCAGGGGCAGCGGATGCTTGATTTTCAAACGATTTTTAAACCTTTGAAAAGGTTTAACTTTATCAAGTTGTATTTATATACCAAAGAGGAAGCGATTGAATATATCAAACATTGCAGACCTGCTATATCCGGTTATCTTGCCAGAATGATTGTGGACCGTGTCGGAATCAGACAGGGAAATCTCACCATGTTTCTCCGGTATCTGGATAATACCCGGATTCCTTTGGAGGATTACCAGCGGATTAAATCTGAGATAGAGACTCTTCCGCTTAATCATATCCCGGCATTGACTCATAAGGTGATGGAAAGTTATCGGTGTATATGCCGTGAGTTGTTTTATATTCTTTTTCTTTTGCGTGGGAAGGTGGCCGAAAATTTGCTGGGCCGATTGGGTATTTCCCTGGTATATGCTGACAAACTGGTGGAAGAGGATATTCTGGTATATCATAACGAATGGTATGTATGTGCTAATCCGGTGGTATGGAGTGTCGTGGAGGATTAGGGGAAAGAGAGTTCTCCGGAGATCCGGCGGTTTGCCCGGAAGATTTTAGAGATATGCGGGGAGCAGAAAAATCCGGCTTATGAAACGGATGCTTACCTGCAAAAGTATCTGGGACAATGGGAAGAGGCGGGAAAAAATTTGCAGCAGCATATTCTGCAACTTCGGGAATCGAGGCAATTGGATGCTTTAATTGATAGTTATGATGTTGCCATAGAATTAGCAGAAAAGCAGCAAAAGGATATTCAGGTGCTGGATTACATGATTCAGCAGATAGAGATACTGGTCATTAAAAAAGAAATACTTAGTGAGAAGGCTGGTGCACGTCTGGCAGAACTTAACGAATTGCTAAGAGGTCATTTCCATCAGGGAGTCCCCCAGTATTTTTATTTTGCTTATGATTATTTCATTGCCAAACGGGATTTTAAGAATGGAATTTATGATACGGATTCGGGATGTGGTGCGATGCTGAAAGATTATTACGAGAAGGCTTTGTGTGGGATTTATACAGATAATACAGATGACTGGCTGGGGAAATTGTGTTATCAATATGCTTTGTGCGTAAAGGAGAGTCAGGGAAATGATGCGGCATGGGTTATTTTTCAGGAACTCCGCCGGTTATTACCGGATTCATTTACCATCCGGAGAGAATATTACAGCCATTTGGGATGTATGAAGTTTTATAGTGAGCCCAGCGAGGCTTTTGCCTGTTTTTGTAAAATTGTTGATCTGTTTAAGGATAATCCGGCTCTTTGTGCTCTTCCTTTTCATGAGTATGTAGATATAGCTATGGCTAAATTACTGGAGGGGGATGCTTGTTATGCTGAAAAGCTGGCGCAGAAGGCGGTTTCTGTTTGTGAAGCGAACCGGGTGATTGATGAATGGGGACGCGCATTAAATATACAGGGATGTGCGTTGGTGCATTTGGACAGGTCTGTGGAGGCGGTAGATCTGTTTAAAGAGTCGTACCGGATGCTTAAAACATCTGGGTATAAGTTGTTCAGTTGGAGAAGCCAGTTAAATTATATTCAACACGCTTTGAACTGTGAGCAGAAGACAGAACTGTTGGCAGAGGAGTTGCAGGATGCGTATGAGTGTTTTCTTTCTTTATTCCGGAATAAAATTAATACACTGGTGAAGAATGATCCGGAGGGTTTTGTTTATACGAGAGAATACCATGGGCTGCTATTGTTTGGGGTTTGTATCAGAAAAATGAATTTTCAAAGACGAATTAAACCCTTTCAGGATTTTGAGATAGTATCGATAAGAAATAAATATAACAGGGATCTGAAAGGGGTAATCCATCATCCGGAAAAGGTGCTATGTGGAAGCCCCTATTTCAGGACAGGTACTATTCTTATGATGGGGTAATTCCCGGTTGTTCTATCCAAAAAAAATTCTTCTTCTTTAGCGAAACTTTCAAGGTATCCGTCTGGTGAGGTGGGCTGCTGGGAAACAAATATCCGGATCGCCTCTTTTTTTGTTCTGCCTGTTTACCTGAAAAGGTGAACAGGATTCTTTTTTCCCATATTGCTTCCGGGATACTTTCGGGTCGGTGATAGGTGTTTCCCTCCCGGTTGGGCCATGCCTGGTCATCTCCTGCATGAAGGAGATAGGAATATACAGGCAGAGTCAAGTGGTCTTTTTCTATGATTTCCTGTATCACTTTGGCCAGAGTCTGGTGTCCACCATGAAAGTCAAGGCTGGAAGGAATCAGTAACAGTCCGGGATGAAGGAATTGGATGAGTTGTTTTATATCCTGGTAAAAAGACTCTTTGGTGTAAAGAGTTTCTTATCCATGAAACCAGTGGTGGACCGTTTGTCCGCCTAATGGATGGTAGGTGCTGTTGCCATAGGGCGCAGAGAGGGGTTGCCCGGTTTCGTGATGGTACAGCCTGAATAAAAAAACTACGGGTTGGACGCATTCCTGTATCTGCATATCCCATAAAATAGATATCCCCTTTTGTAATTCCTATCCGGGAAAGTGCTTTTATACTTTCCTGTGCCCGTATGGCTCCTGTTTCCCGTCCTTTGTAATCGCCATTGGTTGCAAAGATGACTGACACTTTGTTGCCTTTCTGCTTTTGTGTGTGAAGATAAAGAAAGGCACTTAGTACTTCATCATCCTGATGGGGGCAAATAATACGATGTGCTTCATTTTTGTTCCTGACGGGTTTTATGATATAGGATTTCTAAAAGTCCGGTTAAGGGAGTCAATGGTTTACATTTCATCACGCTTTCTACCAGGATGTCATAGAATACACGGTAAGCCATATCTGTTAAAACGGTTTGCCGGTTGAGTTCTACGGGGATAAGTTCCAGGATTTCTTCTACGGTTTTACCGGAGGAATAGTTCAGGATATAGTCATAGAGAAGAGAAGCTATTTCATTTTCTTTATACCCGAGGGCGCACCGTTCAAAATCAATCATCCGGACCTGTGTACCATCCATCATAAAGTGCTTTAGTTCTGTATCTGTATTGACATATCGTAATTCTTTCCGGTCATAAAGAGAGGCTGTCTCTTTAAAGTAGGTGGCTATTTCCTGCAGGGTGTGCAACAGGTCTGTTTCGATATATTCTGCATTATAAGTAAGCAGGAAAGGACTTTCTGCCCAACCTAACTTTCCATAGAAGAGTCCGGATACTTCAAAATACCAGGCGGGCAGGTCCGTTTCCAGCCGTTCATAGATGTGTTGAATCTGTTCGTATGTATCCATAGGAGACTGCATGATCGTATGGAACAGGTCGAGTTCTTCCTGGGTAGCTGCTTCTTTCCGGGTCATGAGATAGCGGATACAGGCCGGAAGGAATTCCGGATCTGTATATTCTCCGGGGGTCAGATTGCGGAGAAGCAGGAGTTGATGTACCGGGTCAGATCCGACAAGTACGTCCGATCCGGTACGCCGGTAGACGGTTAACTCTAATTCAAAGTGCCTGCTACCCTGACGGACATATTTTTCTTTGCCGAAAGGGTTAAACAGGGGAGTAATTCCCAAACGGGTATAAGACTGTTTTAAGATAAACGGTCCGGTATCTCCTGATATGCTGAAAATATGAGAGGTGTAGTCGCTGTCAATTCCTGTTTGAATATCCCTCGCAGACTGGCCGGTGATCTCTTCAAATTTATTTCTGAGATATCCTTCTGAAAGGGGTATATGATAATAGGGAAACAGGTGAATATGACGCATTTTAAAATAGTCGTAGCTATCTCCTTCTTTTTCTTTTGGTTCCTCTTCGACTTCCAGCCCGTACGCCATTAAATGGTTGTCCAGAAAATTCCATTTTCTGATGATTTCCCTCGCATCCTTACGGGCATTTTGTCCTAAAGCGTTAGAGAGGAACGGGTGTCTTATGAAATGTTCCATGCGGAGAAACAGCTCTTTTACGTTTCCATAGGCTACCAGAAATCCGTTCCGCCAATCCCTGATATAGTCTTTTGCAAAACCGTTGGGAGTGGCTATGACGGGCACTCCTTCGCCCATGGCTTCCACTACAACCCGTCCTCCCGGTTCATAACGGGAGTGTGCCAGCATCAGGTGTGATTTCAGGAGTATGGTGCTGAGTCCGGCTGCATCTAAATATCCCCACCAGACAATACGTCCTTTTTGTTCGAGTTCGTCGAGGTTTGTTATCTGTTTTTTTACTTCTTTACGCAGGGTGGAAATCTCTTCCAAACTACCACCGACCATCCAGAGTGCAGGGCACTGTTCGCCATATTTCCGGTATAGATGATACCATGCGTTCATGATGTGATCCACTCCTTTGTAGAAGCACATGCGTCCCATGTAGGTAAAGACCTTCCGGGCCCAGTAAAGGTCTGCCGGTTTGATGTCCTGCATATTATTATGGGTAGAAGCGATCTGTTTCTGTAAGGTATAGGCTATTTTACTGTTCAGGCGGGGAAATCCGTTATCATCATGGGAGGGTAAGAGGAAGGCTTCGTGTATGTATTGGCCTGCTACACAGATTTTATCCGGTTCGATCTGATAGAGGTTGACCAGATCTTCTTTTTCATCATCAGAAACACATAAAATCCAGGAGGCTTTGTCATAAATTTCCTGTTCGTATCCGGCACGGGCAGGGACGGGTTCGGTGGCTCCCCGGGAAACTCTTCCGCGGGAGTTGGATATGACACTGTGGACAAACTGTATCCCGTTTTTTCCGGCCAGTTCCATAGCCAACCGTCCACTATTCCAGTAGACACTATGGATAACAACCGGTTTTCCTTCCCGGTCTATAATTTGCTGGATCTTATGCAGGTTTTCCGAATGGTAGTGTTGTAGGAGGGTTTTATCCATAGGGGCTGCTTCGCCGTTGTGTAAACGGTACACTTTGCAGTAGTCATTGTATTGTTCTATGTCCGGCAGGGGCATTGATTTTCGTGTGACTACGATACAGTGAATTTTTCTTGTTTCAAAACTGTCCATCAACTCTTTCATGTAAGTGTGGGTCCCACCCCATTCTCCATATCCGGGAGCCATCGCCGGATCAGCGTGCATGGTTATTACTAAGATGTATTTCATGGTTATTGTATTGTTTTAGTGTGATTTTTCTAATTGCCGGATCTGGTCCAGGATGTGATGCCAACTATACACCCGGATCACATTTTCTCCCCGGATATGAACGTTGTAGTCAGCGTGATAACAAAACACTGTTAACGAACGCTGGTTGATCACTAACTCCAGAAATTCCGGATTGTCTTCTATGATGATATCAATGGCATGCTTTTGGATAGCTTCCCGTTTATCAACCGGTGTGAAAATCAGGCTGTTGTAAGGGATATGGTGTTGCCTGAGCCATTGCTGTGTAATGAATGCTGTGGTATGCCCTGCCGGGAGTGCCAGTTCCTCTATCAGAGAGATGGGACGGGCAGTGAGGAGATAGATCTCATGTCTTTGTGATAAAGTTCCTATCACCCAAGGTGCCATAGGCCGGAGGTATTGTCCGGTCAGGAAAAGATGGTGGGAATAGGTGCGGGAAAACTTCAGGCTTTCTTCTCTTTCCCAGTGATACATATGCCTTATTTTGTATGCGGCAGGGTCTGGTGTGGCCGCTAAATTATTTTCATAACAGTAACGGCTTCCATAGTCAATATGGAAACGCTCAAGATCGTTTATGACTCCATCGATATCAATCCCGATCCGCAGGAGTCTTTTCCCATTTTTTATATGTAGAGACGTAGCAGTCATAATTAATAGTTATCCGTTATTAGGGAATTGAAAAAAGGGGGTTGTTTTTTTGGGGACTGGGGGATTTGGTCTTATTTCGCAGCTTTATTAATTAAATAGGAATATGGAAAAAACGATTACGTATGGTGGGGCTGGGATGTTGATTGGTAAGGTGATAGATTCTTTTCTTTTTCATTGCCAGTATGAAAAGAATCTGAACCTGAAAACGATTAAGGCGTACAGGACGGATCTTATACAGTTTGCGGCTTATATGGAATCTTCGCTGCAAAAGAGGGATGTGAATGTGTTGCAAAAGGAGGATATCAAGAATTATCTGCAGGAGATTTCTCCGCTTAAACCGAAAACGGTGAAAAGGAAGATTGCTTCGCTGAAGGCGATGTTTAATTTTATGGAGTATGAGAATGACTATTTTATGAATCCGTTCCGGAGGATCCGGGTGCGGTTTAAGGAGCCATACACGTTGCCGACGGTGATGAATATGAATGAGATCAAACGGATGATCCGTATTGTGTATCAGGAAAAGGAAGGGATGGTGAATATGGAACGGTACGCTTTCCGGGCAGCTGTACGGAATGTGGCAGTGGTGGAGTTGCTTTTTTGCAACGGGGGTCCGGGTGTCGGAGTTGTGTAATCTGAGACCGGAGGATGTAGATCTGCGGAACGGGAAGATTAAGGTGTTGGGTAAAGGTGGTAAGGAGCGGGTGATCCAGATTTGCCAGGCGGAGGCGCTAAGTGCTTTGAGGGAGTATTACCGCCTGTTCTCACCGGCGATTAAGAACCGGTTTTTCTTTTTTATTAATAGGTTGGGCTCTCCTCTCTCCCCCCAGTCTGTGCGGTTGATGGTGAGGGGTTATTCTCAAAAGGCCGGGATCTCTAAACCGGTAACACCTCATACGTTCCGGCATACGTTTGCTACGCTTCTACTGGAGGAAGATGTGGATATTAAGTATATTCAGCATTTACTGGGCCACAGTTCGATCAGTACGACGCAAATCTATACGCATGTGAATTCGGTGAAGCAAAAGAAGATCCTGGCAACGAAGCATCCACGACGAAAGATGTGCTTTGGTGGGGAGGAGTAATCTGGTTGAGATAGTTGGATTGACCCCCTGCGGGGCTCAGGAGAGGGATAGGAGGTTCTGGCCATGGGATGTGCATCCCACGGTTATGCATATGTGATCCCTCCGGGATGGGGTTATAGATGTGGGATATGTTATTATAGCTTCTGTTACGAGTTGTTTGGAATCTTCTGGTATGCTTATGAATCAATTCAGAGGGCCTGGTGTATGATCAACGACTATGTTGCCAGGGGAGGTCGTTTATTTTTATGGGGAGAGGTCGTTTATTTTGTTTGGTTGAGGTCATTTGTTTTTGCCGGAGAGGTCGTTTATTTTCCTTTCAGAGTTCGTTTGTTTTTTTGGGGTGTTCCCGAGATCCGGTTTAAAAATAAACGAGGTGTGCAGTGGAAAATAAGGCAACTCTGTGTCGGGAAATAAACGAGGTGTGTTTAAAAAGTATACGAGGTGTGGAGAATAAATAAACGAACTCTTTCCGGCAGGTAAACGAACTCTCCGGCAAAAAAGTCACGAAGGTGAATGGAGAAAATAAGTGAGGTGTGGGGAAGTTGGAACCGGAAGAACAATTTTTCTTTAACAGGTATTGTTTTAAAAATGTCTTATCAGATTAAAAATAACTTATCTTTTAATTGAGCGTCTTACACAATCAGGACATTTTTATGTTTTACAAAAACAACTTTTTATCTATGTTTTATAACTCTTTTTGTATTTCCTGTTTAAAAAGATTCTGATTAATTTGTCCGGAATTTGTTTTTACATATTTTTGTAAAACAACAATAATCTAATTCTATTCTATGTCTGAAGCAAATGACCCTTTTAAAAGATTCTCGTCTTATATTGATAAGATTGTTATTCCTTTACAAAATTTTTCTTATTTCCATAAACCGTCTGAACCGGGACAGATAGATCCGTCTTATATTGAGAAAAAGAAAAATTATTATATTCTTAAAAACTGGATTACGAATAACCGGGCTAAGGGGGGGGTCTTACCTGATCACTGGTTACCGGGGTGCAGGTAAGTCTAGTTTTGTGGGTAAAGTATTGCATGATATACTTGAAGAGGGTTATCTGAAAAACTTTTATGTAAAATATAAATACATTACTGCCGGCATTGTTTTGACCGGGATGATTTTTTTTACTGAGTCTGTTTTATTTCCCGGAAGGCACAGAGAAAGTTTTGTATAGTAGTCGTTTTTTAATATATTGAGGGCGGTAACTTATCTGTTATTCCTGACGGGAGTTGTATTGTTGTACATGCTATTAAACAGGCAGTATAAGAAGTTAAGAACGTGGGATAGCAGATTGATTATAGTCGCAGGGACCGTTGGGGTATTCTTTTTTATCAAAAAAAATACAGTTATTTCCTGTTGTAAGTGATTTTCCTTCTTTTTATCTTTATCTTATTTCCGGGATTATTCTTTTTTCTGCTGCTGCAATAATTGTCAAATTAGTATTGCCTGAGATTGATAGTAAGATAAAGAGAACTCCCTATTTATTGAAGATTAAGATAAACCTGGGACATGAAACGCTGAAGGAAAAGGATATCCTGAGCCTTATTACCGGAGAGTTAAGGGATCAATATATTAAATATACTAATTCCTGGAAAAATTTTGATGCGATTAAGGGGTTACATTTGGCTGCTGACCTGTTGATAAGCGGTTTCTTATTCTACATTTTTTTTGGTGGTTATTCATACCACGATGACTATAGAGAATCAATATGTTGAGCATATAAACAAGGTTTTATTAAAGTTACGGGGGATGATGGGTTTAATAATATCGGAGGTGTTCCGGTGTTTGATATATTGGTTTTTATTTTGCTTTTAGTGGTGTCGGATGGATTACGGTCTAAAATAGGTAAGTATATTCATAAGCATCTGGATATTCCACTTTCCCCGACTTATATTATTCAGGAAAGGCTGGAGGAGCTGAACGAACGGATCGAATCCAGTATCAGTATGGGACAGTCTACCCTCCCTTCTCCTAATAAGTTTTTCCAGATTAATATTGGCAGTAAAAAGAACAAGACATATGCTACGGCTTCGGCACGGGAGATTGAACAGGAGTTGATACGTATACTTGATATGATCCGGAGTAACCGGTTGTATCCATTGCAGATCGTTATTATCCTGGATGAGTTGGATAAGACAGATCCGGTTACTCTTTCGTCCCAAACCAAACAGCCGGCTTCTGATTTATTGCCTGAGTATGAAAAGTCTACTACTATTACGACGGGGGGGGTACGACTACTCAGGCCAAGAAAACGAATGTGCTTTCTTTGATTGCGAATATGAAATTTTTCCTGTCCAGTGCGAAGGCTTATTTTATTTTTATTGCCGGTCGTGAATTGTATGATGGTTTTCTGGCTGATGTGTCTGACCGTGACTTTACGATCAATAGTATTTTTAATGGGGTGATCAATATTGATAGTTTTCTGGTCACCAGCCGGCGGCTGAATAGTTTGTCTGCTCTTTCCGAACAGTTTATTTGCCGGCAGATTATGCCTACCTATAAGCAGTGTGTCAAAAGCCAACCTGGATTTGCTGATAAAACGATGAAGGAGGATGACCAGCATTATTCTTTAAAGAGGTATTATTCTTACCGGAGGTTGTGTCTGGACCCGGAGCAAAACAGCCTGCATTTTTTCTCTCTGCTTGACAAGGTGATTATGCTTTTGATTGAACGTATTCCGGAGTTGGGGGAACAGAATGAGAAAAGATCGACAAAAGTTTACAGGACATTATTGAATTACCTGACACAGATAACTAAAAAACAGCTTAATAGAACGGAGGAACAACAGAAGCAGCTGGAGAGGACGATCCACTTTTTATCCCGCTTTGCTCTTTATCTGGCGTATACAAGTAATGGGTCTCCGAATAAGATTTCTTTCTTTTTTGAGAAATATGTCCGGTCTCATGATTATCTGGCTCCTTCGGGGGCATTGGAACAGAACCATATCAGGCGTAAGGAGCATTCTCATTATTATCTGACGTTTGGGTTTTATTCGCAGCAACGGATTGGTTTTGTTTATTATCTGACTTATCCGGTGTTGCAGGCGATTATTAACCGGTCTAATACGTATGGGGATAAGCTTTTGGTGTCAGCTACTTTTATTGTGAGTCATATTTTCAAATTGTATAATAATGGTTTTTCGTGGCGCAATCTGGAGCAGACTCCGGAGTTGTTGGAGAATAACCGTTCACCGGAGTTGAGGGAGTATATGCTTTCGATTATTGATTTCCTGAAAAGTACGCATATTACGGATATTCATTGTGGGTTATATAATTATAAATTTCCGATGAAGATTGCGGAGGAGATTACGTATCATTCTAAGATGTCAGATGAGATTTCTGCTTTGTTTAATTTTTCTTCGGAGGAGACTCAGCAGATAAAAAGATATTATATGCGGTTGCTTGAAACTTATACTCTTCAGGGGGAAAAGGAAAAAATTGCTGATCAGTATGTGGTGGCTCATATTCATCATATTTTGGGGGATACATATATGAATGAGGAGAATTATTCTAAAGCGGTCTTTGAGTATCATACGAGTGTCTCAATTATACAGGTTTATCTGAAACGTCCGGGTCTTTCGGAGAATGAAAAGTTGTTTCACTATTTTTATTTCCTGCAAACGTCTCTAAAATTGGGGCTGGCAAATGAGAGGAGGCATACGGATAATTCGGCTTATATGGTTTATACCCAACTGGTTTCTGCTTTGCTGGAGTTAAGAGAACGGACTAAACCTGATGGTCCGGGATTTATAGCGGGCTTGTTTGGGAAAGATGTATTGCCTAAAGATCCTTTGTTCAGTAATATCCGGATGGTTTACCAGCCTTTACTGGCTCAATTGTATTGTCTGGAGAAAACCGGAATAGAGGGGATCCGGATAGAGGATATTAACCAGACTGTCCGCAATTTTACAACTCTTCAGGGGAAGTTAATTTCTGAGGATACGGATCGTTTACTGGAAGCTGATTTTTATCGTAAGCTTGGGGATATTACTTATTACAAAAATTTTCAGCAGTTACCGGGTTCTGATAAGGAAAAAGCTGCATATGAGGGATGTAAACACCGGGCTTTTTATAAGAATACTTATCATGGTTATTCTCCCTGTAATGCGTGTACGTATTATAAAAAAAGTTTGTTTGTATTATTGCAACCATTTATGGATATTAAGGGGATTGACTGGCTTACGGAAGGTAGTAGTAAACCCAAGGCTATTGACTGGAATAAAGATTATTTTATTTTCCAGTTTTTTGGCCAGCTTTCTCTTACTGATGAATTCCGGAAAAAACTGCTAAAGGGGAATAATGAGGGTCTTTCACAAATTGCTTCCATGCTTGAACTTAGGGGAACAACTTTGTTTTCCTGTTCCAATATGAATGATAAACTTAGTACAGACTTTATTAATAATTTCCTGGAGTTTATTAAAATTTATAATGAAAAAAATAAAGAAAAGATAGATGAGAATATAGAAGAAAAGTCTCTTAAGGATATGGTTAAAGATATTGTCAAATATAGAAGTGAAGAATCCCATCTCATTAAGGCCATTCTTTATTACTGGTGTACAGCTTATTGCTTCAACTATGCCGGAAATTTAAACTCAGCAGTAAGGTGTTACAGGCAAATCCTAGTGATCATTCACTCTTTTATGCTTGTACATAGAGATAAAAAGGAAGACTGGAGTAAAATTAAAATCAGACTTATACAGGAGCATTTGATCAACCGGGCATTAATCAGTTTGTATAGTCACTATGAAAATGCGAATATCCTGGAGATACAGGAAATAAAATGGCGGTATAGTAAACAGATGTTCCAACGTATTGCATTAAATAAATTATCTCATATTCCGGATATTGAAGAGTTTATCTATCCGCTTTATATGCTTAAAATATCTGTTTGGGAGGCAGTAACTAAAGAACTTAGTGAAACAGTACAGAAAGAAAGGAGTCTTCAGAAAAAATTGAGACAATTATATAATAGAGAAAGACAATTAAGAAATGAAATGCAGATATTCTACCATTCCGTCTTTATGGATAAGTATAAAACACCTGGAGGTCTTTCTGTAACAGTTCAGAATTTAAGTATAAAAGCCCGTTCTAACAAAAAGTTATTATTACATCTTCTGGACAGGGAAAAGGAGATATTGGATTTTGACTCCTGTTATTTACCAGAACAGTTCTATAATCATTGGTTTACTTTGGTGGCAACGAGTAAAAGCAGAGGAATTAGAGTCCGGGAAATTTTTGAATTTCTCAGGATTGACTCTAAAACATCTAATGCATATGAATTAATCGAATTTCTGCTGATCGATACATTATTTTGTCTTACTCAGATATTAGAAATTGTAGTTCCTCTAAAAACCACAACTCTTTTTACCAACTATTTTATTGCCGAAACACATGAGGAATTGTTGCGGATGAATTATTTGGCGGAATTCATTTACTTTTACTATGCTTATTTTGACGAAACGTGCACAGTAAAACACAAACAGCAAATAAGTGACCGATTAAAAAGATTTGTAAGTACACGCCAAAAAACGCCGAGGATTATAAATGAAGATAAAGAAGGAACTTCTCCTTCGGATAGTTCTTCCGAAAAAAAATCTGATAAATGAAATATTTTCTATGGAAAATATTGTTTCTAACTGGGCTATTAATCATATAGAAAGGCATAAGAATAATCTGGTTGTGCCGGCCGGTAGTAAGGACAAGTTTTTCAGGAAAATCTCCGATAAGATTAAGCGCTCTAACATTAATTATACGGTGAATGTGTATCTGGCGGAGAATGCGATCCGTTATTACAGGAAGGCGAAGGAGTTGCATACGGAGGGAAAAGAGTATAAGGATAAGATCCGGGATCTTTATTTTCTGGATGATGACCTGAATAATGATACCTGCCAGTTTTTGTTTGCGCGGGAGCGTTATCTGATTAATTCGGGGGTGGTTGATGAACGGTTGGAGGTGTTGAAGAGGTTGTTCCCGCAGAGTCCGCTTTATAAGGTGGAGAGTTATCTGGAGGAGTTTGATGAGGAGAGGTGGTAGAGGTGGTGTTGAACGAAGGTGAAGAAATGACGAATAATAAACCCTGATATATGGAATTAAGATCTTATCAACGGGAAGCAGTAGAAAAAGTCGTGCCTTTAATTGGTACAGAGGAGAGAATGTTAATCTCTATGCCACGGGGAACCGGCAGGGAGATCACACTCGCTCATATTTTGTATGAGTATTATCAGCAGGAAAAGAGTTTTTACCAAGAAAAAACATTGATCGTGGTGGACCGGTTGCTGCTGGTCGAACAGTTAAAGGCAACCTTTGAACAGGTCTTTCCTTCTCAGGGATTGATCAAAAAGGATTTGCAGGAGTTTATTAATGAGGATTTCGCACCGATACTGATCACCAATATCCAGGCTCTGGGCCGGAGATATACGGAATTTAAAAGGGATAAATTTAAAACTATTATTTTCTATAATTGTGAAAAACTGGGTTTCAATACGGAAAGTGGCCTTGCTTTAAAGGTGGGGAGTTATTTTGAGACGGAGACCCAGATTGGTATAGACTCCCGCCTCGTGCAGTCTCCTTTGTATTTTGGAAAGCCAGTGTATAGATATACGATGACTGAGGCGGTCCAGGATAAGATACTTGTCCCCTGCTATTATACCGGTTTTTCACCCCAAAATGAGATCACAGGTCTTATTTTGAAGGAAGAGGACCTTACGGATCTTTCTTTGCAAAATGAAGAGGCATTGCGCCAATTTATTACACACCTGCTCTCTCACATTCAAAAGGAGAAAGCAATTATTTTTTGTAAGAATGGGACAGTTGCCGATCAATTGTCTTATCTGATCAATGATTATACGGGTGCTGAAACGTCTAATACCCTGGTGGGTTCAAATTCTGAGTTTCTATACAATAAGATGGATGAGTTCCGGCATGGTGAAGAGTTAACGATCCTGTTGAATATCAACAGGCCGGAGGCAGGGATTAATCTTCCACAGGTAAAACATGTGGTTTTCCTGCGCCCATTTTCTGAAAACGGATTATATAATTCTATTTCTACCTTTCTCACCCGGATTCCCGGTAAGGAATATTTATCTGTCTGGGATTATGCGGATATATGGCCCACCCTAAAGTCTCTTACCGAAACGGATGATTTAGTGGTGGAGGATCGCCCGGTTGTCAGGAGTAGTTCAGAGGAAGCTATTTCTTTATCGGACGGGCAGCCTATTACGGGTTATCATCCGCTTTCTTTCCGGAATGAAAAGAAGTTGCAGGGGGTAATTGGGGTGGATGACCTTTCATGGGAACTGGCTGATATAGTACGCAGGATTCCTTGTGAACAAGGATGTATGATTGGTATTTTTGGTCAATGGGGACGTGGCAAAACATTCCTGATGGATGAAACCTGGAAGATTCTGGAAAAGGAAGGGAATATTCACCGGGTGGATTTTCAGGCCTGGAAGTATCAGGAAACCCCGGCGATCTGGGCATATCTGTATGAAAACTTTGCCGAGAAGTTCTATGCTCCCCTCAATTGGAGGGAAAAGCAGTGGTGCCGTATGCTATTAAATAGCAGGCGGCATGGTTTGAAACCGATTGTCCTGTTTGTTCTGTCTCTTCTATGGTTCCTGTTTTTCAAATTTGTAGTAGAGCTGGATACAAAACTTTTGTGGGCCTGGTGGGCTGTGAATGCGTTGGGACTCTTTACCTTGGTGAACCTTGTTGTGTTGGTGTGGCGATATCTGATCCCGGGATATGATCTTTTCCGTAAATATACGAAGGCTCCTTCTTTTATTCATATGCTTGGTTCGCAGGTGGAGATAGAAAAGGAGTTGAAGGCTTTGATTGATTTATGGATTGGTAGGACGAAATGGGACTGGATCAGGCAATACATTTTCTGCCTTTCTCCGGATGAGAAGAAGAAGGAAGATGAGGATCAGATAGAAAAAGGGAAGAATACCACCCGGGAAGAAAACACAGAAAAGAGAAAAGAGAAGATCTTGTTGTTTGTAGATGATGTAGACCGCTGCCCGGAGGAGAAGGTGATCAGTATCATTGATGCGTTACGTATTATGCTGGATGATAAAGAGCTGGCTGAAAAGCTGGTTATTGTAACGGCTATTGATGAACGGATCCTGAAACAGGCGATCTGGTGGAAATACAAAAGGTTTGCAGTTCACACAAAGGAAATTGTTTTTAATATTCAGGAACAGATCCCGGAGTATATTGATAAGTTATTTATTTCGGGTATTAAGTTGGGGCAGCTTACGCCTGCTGAGATAAATGAGTTTTTTGATGAGTTAATAAAAAAGCATCATCCGGAAGTGGAGGAAAAACAGGAGATGAAAAATCAGTCCAAAGGAGTGCCTACCTCCGGGGATTCAGAGAGAGAGGTGGAAGAAGAAGATGATTTTATGGATGATGTGGGGACGGAGCAGACGGGAGAAGCAACACATACGGGAGAACAGGCTGAAGCAGCACAGACACAAACAGGAAAGTCTGTACCAGCAGATTCTGCGGAGGAATTAGCTGATAAAGAGAGTGAGGATGCTTACCGGTTACATCCGGATGAAGTCAGGATATTGCGGGAAAAACTTATTTTGCATCCTTCTGTGACTCCACGGCAGATACGGGTCTTTTATTACCGGTATCTGATCGCTAAAAACTTATTGGAAAGACAATACCAAAAAAGTAGTCGAAGAAATATTTGGCTTACGGAGCAGTATTTGCCTGATTTTATCGAATTGCTTGTTTTATTGACCCAGGAAAAGACTCAAAATACAAATATCATTGAGACCCACAAAAAAAGCGGTGATCAGTTCTCCGGATGCAGAAGTAACAATTCCAGGATTACCACGGGATGTGGTAGCCAAACGGGTGGATTGTGAGTTCCTCTTTTGCGTACTTGATACAGTGATCGGATATTAAGATGAAACTCCCCGGCCTCTTGTTTGATGGGAGGCCGGGGAGTTTCTTTTTTTAGGTGATTGGGTATCAGGGTTCGCCGAGGTAGTGGACGAGTACTTCTACCTGATTAGGGGTTAGGAGGCGTTGACCTTCCACCCAGCCTGTGTGGGTAAGATGTCCGTATAATTTAGCATTGGTCAGGATCCAGCGTTTAAGACGCCGGGCGGCTGAACGGGGCAGAATTTCCGGACTGTAAAGGGAGGCGATCTCCTGAAATCCATAAATTTTAGACTTGAAATTTTCAATCTGTTTTTCCATCTGTTCGTATTAAAAAATAAGTGATTTCTTTTCTTTAAAGATACTATCAGATGGAAGGTTTTGCAAGTGCTTTTCACATTCTTTCACATATTAAAAAATTGTCTCTGCATGTATTTTTCCATGTTAACATTATTTATATTTTCACTTTTTTTCTCCACATATTGTTAAAAAAATCAAAAAACAAATAAAGGGATTTAAAGTGATAAATGGCGACGTAAGTGGACATAAGTGGATGTGGAACCTCTACCCTCCCTTATCTTTGTTTTACTGTTTCGGGGAAGTTCACCAATTGCTTGGAACCGGTCAGCGATCAGAAAAAATTTTCATACGGGCAGTATACATTATTAATCTATTAAATTTTTAAGTATGGCATTACGTTACCATTTAGTAAGCAGGAGAGACCTGCGTAAAAACGCACCGGAAGGTGCAAAGTTATATTATGGACAGACTCGTTCAGGGGACCGGATCGAATTACCGGAGCTGAGTGAGGCGATTTCTGCACTTTCAACGGCTTCGGAGGGGGATGTGACTGTTGTGTTGGAGGGGTTGTTGATGTTGATGCGCCAGCATTTGGTGAAAGGGAATATTGTGGAATTGGGGGATCTAGGTAATTTCCGGATGGTGGCTGGCAGTCCAGGTGTGACGGACGAAGAGGAATTTCATACCTCACTTTTTAAGAAAGGACACATTGTTTATACTCCGGGGATCGGTCTGTTACGATTTATGCGGGAGAATATTCATTATGAGAAATTGGATGTGATCGAGGTAGAGGATCCTTGTAAGTTGCCGCATGCGATTTGAGCAATTGAAAAAATTTCATTTATGATTTTGTAATAGAATTAACTACTAATTTTTTGTTTATGGCATTGAAATATCATTTAGTGCGCCGTTTAGATATGCGCAAGGATGCTCCGGAGGGAGCGACGTTATTATATGGTCAGGTTCGTGCGAATGACCGGATCAAGTTAAAAATGTTGTGTGACTTGCTGGCGGGTTATACGACTGCGAATAAGGGTGATGTAACTTGCGTGATCAAGGGTTTGATCTTTCACATGAAACAATATCTAAGTCACGGCAACATCATACATCTGGGTGAATTCGGTTCCTTCCGCGTTTCTGCCGGAAGTACAGGTGTAGAAGATCCGAAAGACTTCCATGTGAGTAAATTCAAGAAACCCCGGATCATTTTTACTCCGGGCACGATGTTAAGTGACACACCTGAATTACTTTCGTTTAAGAAGATTGATGTGAAGCTGGTTCCGGTTGAGTGCGATGAACCGCATGCGTTGTAATACTTTTTTATGTTGACAAGCCTCCGGGGATTCCTCCGGAGGCTTAATTTTTTTGGTACAGATCCAGCGATTCGCAGGGCTAATGGTTATATTTGTGGAAATAATTGGATAAATAAGATGAAGAAGCTGATCATTTTTGATTTTGATGGGACGTTGCTGGATACGTTAACGGATATGGCGAACTGTACGAATTATGCGCTTGAACAATGTGGTTTTCCGGTTCACCCTGTTGATGCTTATAAGCTGTTTGTGGGGAATGGGATTCTGAAACTTTTTGAAAGGGCTTTGCCTGCCAGTGCACGTACGGAGGAGAATATAGAAAAGATTCGTACTCAATTTGTTCCTTATTATGATGTGCATTATATGGATATGACAGCCCCTTACCCTGGTATTACGAAATTGTTGGAGGTATTGCAGGGGAAAGGGATTCAACTGGCGATCGCTTCTAATAAGTATCAGTCGGCTACTGAAACGCTGGCGGAGCATTATTTTAAGAATTTTTCTTTCACTACGGTTCTGGGGCAACGTGAAGGGGTGCCTATTAAACCGGATCCTTCTATTGTGTATGACATTATGAAAAAAGCGGGCGTCGGGAAAGAGGAAGTTTTATATGTGGGAGATTCAGGTGTGGATATGCAAACGGCCAGGAATGCAGGTATTACAGCGATAGGTGTAACCTGGGGATTTCGTCCGAGTAAGGAGCTGGAGCAGAATGGGGCTACCTATATTGTTGATTCTCCCGGGGAGATTCTGGGATTGGTTGAATAATGGACAAAGAAATCCCTTCTCCAGCGGAAAGCAACTGAAATGATCAGGTAAATACAATGCTGGCGCGGACTTGTAACCCTTTTCACTGCTTATTTTTTATCTTCCTTTCGTCTTTATCCCTTATTTTTCCGCTTTAAAGGAAAAAGGATGGAAGATCAAATTTTTTTAGCAAGTTTGTAGGGTGAAAAACTATGAACCGGAAAAATGCAAGCTCGTAATATCATCATATGCTTATGTACTTCGCGTACTATAATTAAAAAAGAAAAAGCGATAGCAATCGCAGCTATTCTGCGCGAAAAAGGAGAGAACGTACAACTTTGTCCTGACTTATGCCGGACCATGCAACAGGCAGAAACAGCACGGCAGGTCGCTGGTCATACAATACTGGCCTGTTATCCGCGTGCGATTCGCTCCCATTTTGCCACATATAATTGTGAACCGGGAGAGATTGTGGATATCAGGAATCTAACCTTAGAGGAGATACTGGTACAACTTCAACTGACAGAAACCGGTCATCCGGATCTCTCTTCCATACAGGAAGAGATCGCAGGCTTCACACCCGAACCGGGCACAGATGCCTGGTATCCGGTCATCGACAAAGAGCGTTGTGCCGAATGTGAGAAGTGCCATGACTTCTGTCTCTTTGGGGTCTATGCCCTTGAAGAAGGACGGGTAAAAGTGGCACAGCCACAAAACTGCAAGAATAATTGTCCGGCCTGTGCACGAATCTGTCCGGCCAAAGCGATTATCTTTCCTAAATATGAGAAGTCACCCATCAACGGAGGATTGGAAGACGAAGAGCTGGCTATTTCACTGGATACAAAGGCTGTCTATGCCGATGCTTTACGTATGCGTCTGCAACACCGCCGGGCCAGTATATCATTAGTAAGAAAAGATAAACCATGACAATAAGAGAGTATACAGCAACCTTCCGTTCCGCCCTGCGGGTTCCTCTGGAATCCTCCCCACGGCTTATCTGGAAATTCATGTACAATTTCGGATGGCGCAACCTGCTCAATATAAATCAATTTGAAAAACGAATGGCCCAAGGAGAACCCTTTTTTCCGGCCTTTGTCATGATATCCGTTACCGAAAGCTGCAACCTGACATGCAGCGGTTGCTGGGTATCAGCAGGTGGTAAACAATCTCTTTCGCTGACTCAGTTAGATGGAATTATCCGCAGCAGTAAACAGAAAGGATCCTACTTTTTCGGTATCCTTGGCGGTGAACCCTTATTATATAAAGGGTTACTGGATGTCATGGAAAAACACAGTGACTGTTATTTCCAGCTATTTACGAATGGCATCCTGCTGACAGAACCGGTTGCTATGCGTTTAAAGAAAATGGGAAATGTGACCCCCATGATCAGTATTGAAGGGTTAGAAGAAGAAAGTGATGCCCGCAGAGGAAGAAATAATGTCTATGCCCGTACACTGCAGGGATTACGGGCCTGCCGGAAAGCCCGCCTCATCATTGGAGCGGCAGCCAGTATCTGTAAAAGCAATTACCATGACTTAGTCAATAGGGAATACATTGAATTACTGGCGAAAGAAGGCGTTCATTATTTATGGTACTATATCTACCGGCCGGTCGGTGCAGATCCAAGACCGGAAAATGCACTCGACAAAGACCAGATCAGATCGTTGCGGGAGTTTATCGTTGAACAACGGAAAGATGCTCCTTTGCAGATCATAGATGTTTACTGGGATGACGAAGGAAAAGCACTCTGTCCGGGAGCCATGGGTATGAGTCATCATATCTCTCCCTCCGGTGCCGTAGAATTCTGCCCTCCCCTGCAAATGGCCAAAGAATATATCAATGAAGACGGAAGTAACCTGGTGGAAATATTTGAGAACTCCCGGTTTCTGGCGGACCTGCGCAAACTAACCGCAGCAGACTCACGGGGATGTATCCTGATGGAAAATCCGGAACGACTCGCCCGTTTTCTTGAAGAACAACAGGCTGTAGATACTACTTCACGGGGCACGGTGCTGGAAGAATATAAAAAGATGAAACCGGTAGCCGGACACGATATGAAGGATGAAAAGATCCCGGAAAAGAATTCATTCTTTAAACTATTGAAGAAGAAGTATTTCTTCGGATTTGGAGCATACGGATAAAACACGGGTAATATGGATAGTAAGAATATATATCAGATCCCTTCTACCTTTCAGCAGCGCAACGATCTCCGTCAGCGGATTGAACGTTACGTAAAGAGTGAAGCGTTGTCTCCTCCCTTATCCATGGAAGAATTATCTCTATTGGCTGGTCAGCTGATAGAAGAACAGACGCTTGATCCTGCTACAAAAGGATGGATCATGGTGGAGGCCAACAATACGCTCTGGAAAGACACGGTGGCATCCATACCGTATGAGAAACGGATCCTTCTGTTACCCAAATGTTTGAGTGATTCCGTTCAATGTACGGCAGAGACAGACGAGATCGGTCTTCTGTGCCGGCAATGTATGAATTGTTCGATCCCGGCATTGGAAAAGAAAGCCGAAGAGCTTGGGGTGATGAGTATCGTGGCAGAAGGTTTTACTTCTGTGATCGGCCTGATCGAAAACCGGGTAGTAGATACCATTATAGGGGTAGGTTGTCTTGAATCCCTTGAAAAAGCCTTTCCATTATTAGTGAATCATGCGATACCCGGCATGGCTATACCCCTGAACCAAGACGGATGCAAAGATACAACCGTAGATAGCGGGTATGTAGAGCAAATGATCTCCCTCTATTCAAATGAGGAAGCGAATTTACTGGATCATGACCTCCTGAAATCCCATATCAAAGAATGGTTTTCCCCTGAAAACCTATCCCGGGAAATGAGTAGCGGGAACGATCATACCACTACCATCGCCCGTGAATGGATGGGAAGTGACGGAAAGCGTTGGCGTCCCTACCTGCTGGCTGCAACCTATATGGCATTAACGGGAAACCGGGAAATACCTGATACCGTACAGAAAGCTGCCATCGCTGTGGAATGTTTCCACAAAGCTTCCCTCGTACACGACGACATACAGGATAATGACCGGTTCCGCTATGGAAAAGCAACCGTTCACGCAACGTATGGTATTCCGGTCGGGATCAATGTTGGAGATATTTTGTTAGGAGAAGGTTACCGCCTGTTAAGCTACGGTGGAAAAGCAGAACTATTACAGGAAGCTGCAGCCGCCCATATAGCTTTATGCAAAGGACAGGGTACAGAATTAGAATGGAGCCTGCGTCCTCAGCCACTCACGATGGAAACGGTACTGGATATCTTCCGGCACAAGACTGTTCCGGCATTTGAAGTCTCGCTGGTCATGGGGCTACTTTGTGCGGAGGAGAATAAACAATTACAGCAAACACTCCATACCTATTCAGAAGCATTAGGCATAGCCTACCAATTGCAGGATGATATAGAAGATTTCACTACCGAAGAGACCGTAGCACTACGCCCCTCCTCTGTTCTGGCAGCCATCTGCGAACAATACCCGGATAGCCGGTTTCTACAAGAACTGCTAACGGCAACAGATATGAAGGGCTTTCTTTATCAGCCCGCTCACCTCCCTGTACTTGAAAAAGCACTGGAACAGGTAAAAGCACTGGTAGACGAATATCATACAAAGGCCATCGAATCATTAAAAGACATCCGGAACCGGGAACTCAAACGGCTCCTCTTCCGGGTGACAAATAAGATATTGAAAAAATGAAACAAACGATATCCATACAACTCTTCAGGGTGCTTCAACAGGGAGTGGTACAATTGGGTGGGGATGCCCTCAGCCAGGTGAAGGAGTATGTGATATCCTCACAAACCCCGGACGGTACATTTAAGGGGAAGAATGGGCAGGAAGATCTCTACTACAGCCTGTTTGGCTGGATGCTTTGTTACGTACTCCACGTTCCGGTTGACACACGGAAAATGGAGAAATACCTCCACACCATAGAAAGTGAAAAGCTTGATCTGATCCACTATGCAGCCTGGATACGTTGCCGGATGCTACTGACCCTTTTCAAAAAAGGGAAAATGGCCCTGTTTCTCCGTCTCCTGTATAAAACAAATGTCCGTACGTTGGATTCCTTCCGGATGATCCCTCATGATGATCCGGCTTCTCCCTATACCCGTTTCATCTATCTTTCCCTGCTTGAAGATGCAGGCCAACGGATTGAAGAGAAGATGGAAATCCTCCAGTCACTGGCTTCTTACAAAGTAGCCGGAGGTGGATACGCCAACCGGAAAGGTTCGCTGACTGCAACCGTCAATGCAACGGCAGCCGCCTTATCTGTAAAAGGTCAGTTAGAAGAATACCAACAACAGGAAGACATTCACTATTTACGGGACATACAGGACAGTACCGGTGGATACAAAGCCACGCATCTGACCCCGGTACCAGATCTGCTATCCACAGCCACAGCGTTATTCACGCTCCACAGCTATGAGGTAAAACCCGCTGTACCACCTTTTGATTTTATTGAAGCACACTGGTTAGATAACGGAGGATTTGCAGCTACACTGTTAGATGAAACAAGCGATGTGGAATATACATTTTACGGACTATTAGCTTTAGGATCATGCAGATGAACAAACACATAGATGAAATAGTCCATGCGTTGCGGGAAGAGTTAATCAACCGGCGCACTCCTGATGGAATGTGGAGAGGGAAACTGTCTTCCAGTGCCATTTCTACATCCGTAGCAGTCTTTGCCCTCTATACGATTGATAAGGAGAAATATGCGGGCTGCATACAAAAAGGGAAAGACTGGCTGATCTCTACGATGACTGCAGAAGGCTCCTGGGGTGACACATTGGAAAGTCCTTCCAATATGACAGCCACACTCCTCTCCTATGCATCCTTGTATGCACAGAATGCGGCTCCCGAAAAAGCAAAAGAATATTTGACTAAAAAATTCGGTGGAAATACCGATGAACATATTATTAAAGGGGTGCTTGCCTATTATGGTTCAGACCTGACCTTCTCCGCTCCCATCCTGGTGATGTGTGCTCTGGCAGGTGTGATCCATAGCTGGAATAAAATTCCTCAGTTACCTTTTGAACTGGCAGTTCTTCCCCAGCGGTTTTTCCGCTTCCTGAATTTACCTGTGGTGAGTTATGCGATCCCGGCACTGATCGCGGTTGGTATCCTGCGACACAAAAAGGGAAAAAATATGCTCTATCCTGTACGGGAAAGTTTTATTTCTCCTTGCCTGCGGGTACTGGAAAAGCTGCAGCCGGAAGGAGGTGGCTACCTAGAGGCTGCTCCTTTGACAGCGTTTGTATCCATGTGCATGAGTGCAGCCGGTTACCGGACACATATCACGACCCAACGGGCAGCCGGCTTCCTTACTTCCACCGTACGGGAAGATGGTTCCTGGCCCATAGATACTGATCTGGCCGGATGGGTTACCACACTAAGTGTACGGGCATTGGATGAAGATATTACAGACAAAGCAGCATTGGCAGATATCATCCGGAAGAATGCTTTCGCTTACCGGCATCCTTTTACCGGAGCTAAAGAAGGGGGTTGGGGCTGGACGGATCTGTCCGGTTCAGTTCCGGATGCGGACGATACTTCCGGTGCTTTAGTAGCGCTTCATATTTTACAGGAAGGAACCTATTGCAAAGAGATCGGGAAAGGGGTAGCATGGTTGCTGGATCTGCAAAACAAGGATGGAGGAATGCCTACTTTCTGCAAAGGATGGGGAAAACTGCCATTCGATAGAAGTAGCCCCGATATCTCGGCACACGCGCTGCTGGCTTTTGAATTATGGCTGGACAAACTACCGCCTGACCTGCAGGAAAAATGTTCGGCAAGTATCCGTCAATTATTGGAATGGATGCAAAAAGAACAGGCTGAAGATGGTTCATGGACACCGCTGTGGTTTGGTGACCAGGATGCGACAGACGAGCGTTCCCCTGTTTACGGAACAGCTGTTACAGCAGATTATCTCTCCGTATCTAACCAACCGGTAGCACAGGAAATAACCACCAAAGGAATTCAATTCCTGCTGGCTTCCCAAAATGAAGACGGTGGTTGGGGAGGCTCTAAAGGCCTGCCTTCGAAAGTAACACTTACCGCTAAGGTGCTGAATGCATTCGTTTCCTATCCGGATATACAGGCGGAAGTAATAGAAAGAGGCGTTCAGTTTCTCTATCAACGTTTCCAGGAAGGGCGGATATACGAAGCAGAACCGATCGGTCTCTATTTTGCCCGGTTATGGTATTCGGAAGAACTCTATAATATAACATTTGCATTAACGGCATTGAAAAACATACAAAAAGCGATCCGTTACGGAGAAGACAAACAGGAATATACATCAGATAAATAATTTAAATAAAGACACAATGAAAAAGTTAGCGATTTCAGTCTTATTGTTTTCAGCTTTGACGATCTCCGCACAGGACCATATCCAGTGGAGAAATGACCGGACAGGTATCTATCCGGAAACCGGACTTCTTAAAACATGGCCGGCAGAAGGTCCTCAGATGCTTTGGCATTACGATGGCCTGGGTGAAGGACACTCTTCCGTGGCGATTGCTACGGGAAAACTCTATGTTACAGGAATGACAGACGGGCAAGGATATGTCTACGTTTTTGATATGAACGGAAAACTCCTGAACAAAAAACCATACGGGAAAGAGTGGGACAAGAATTATAACGGTTCCCGTGGCACAGTAACGGTAAACGATGGGAAAGTATATGTGATCGCCGGTATGGGGGATCTGGCTTGTCTGGATGCCAATACACTGGATATGATCTGGAAAAAGAATATCCTCACAGACTTTGATGCTCCTAATATTGAATGGGGTATTAATGAATCTCCCCTGATCATCGGTGATAAACTGATCGCCACCCCGGGAGGGAAAAAACACAATATGGTTGCCCTGAATAAAAATACAGGAGAACTGGTCTGGAGTTGTCCCGGAGAAGGAAATATTTCCGCTTATTGTTCTCCTCTATATATCACCGATCAACAGGTTCCGCTGATCGTAACCCATACGGCTGATCATGTGATAGGTGTGGATGCGGAAACCGGAAAGAAACTCTGGTCTTATGAGATCAAGAATAAATATTCCGTACATGCCAATACACCTGTATATAGTGACGGGATGCTTTTATGTACCAGCGGATACGGAAAAGGCTCCACCATGCTTCGCCTGACCAACGGCGGACGGAATGTGGAAAAAGCATGGGAAGCAACCGAACTGGATAACCGTATCGGAGCCATGGTAAAAGTAGGTGACTATGCCTACGGATCAGGAGATACAAACCGCTATTGGTTCTGTGTGAACTGGAAAACAGGTGAGATCAGCTATAAAGAAAGAGGCTTAGCCATGGGTAATATTATCTATGCAGACGGACTACTCTACTGCTATTCAGACCGGGGTGAAATGGCACTGGTAAAACCAGACCCGGCCAAACTGGACGTGGTCAGCAAATTCATGATCACGATGGGTACAGACCAGCACTGGGCACATCCGGTGATCCATAAAGGTGTTATGTACGTACGTCACGGGGATACGTTGATGGCATATAATATAAAGTAATAAAGATAATGGTTCAAGAAGGTATTCCAATAGTAAAAATAAGAAAATTAAAAAGTTACGATTCATAAGTAGTTACCCCGACAGGGGTTACATGTAAATAACCCCGGGTGGAACCCAGTCATGTTCGGAAGATTTATTAAAAATATGAATATCTATAAAATAAAACGTTACCAGTTCCCCGCGCAGGCGGGGATCGCAGAAGAAGGGACGGTTTTCGTATTAGTAGCTAGTTGAAGCGGGCGGTTCTCATGCGATCCCCGCCTACGCGGGGAACTACGTCTTTTTATGCTTGTTTTTATATTACTGATAATTACCTCTCTACTTGTAAGATAAATTTTCCGAACATGACTGGGTGGAACCCGGGGTGTAGGCGAAACCCTCTCCACAACAACCCTGAAAGGGTTGAACCCGCTTCGGGTTCATAGCGTGTGGCTGCTTTTCGCCACGGGTTTCACCCGCGGTTATTTATATGCAAGCCCTTCGGGCTTACAAGCTGTAACTTTGTCAAAGAGCATATACACTTTGTGGACATCTTCTTGAAACCTTGAGCTTGAAACTCTCAAAAAAGTAATTATCCAAACAAGCTGAGCAATAATTACTGACTGAAGGAAAAATATGAAAGAGAAGAAAATAGTCTTTTGGATAACAGCGGGTGTAATCCTAATCTACACCGGACTTTTGATAGGTTGGCATCTTTATGTGCCCGTCAGACAGCAGTTTGCTTTACATGAACCCGGGGCGGATAATCGTCCGGAAGGGCTGGCACGTACGGCAAACGATGTAGTGATCGGAGAATATTTTATGAGATATACAGAAGGAACCTCTTCCCTCACCGGAAAATGGAATTCCTTCCGGGGAGAACATTCCAACAACATCATTATCACTTCCGATGTACTCCATACGGCACCGGGTGATTTTCCTGTAGCATGGAGTGTTGAAACCGGAGAAGGACACGCCGCTCCTGTGATCTACAACGGAAGAGCCTATTTTCTGGATTATGACGAATCCCTCAGTTCTGATGCCCTGCGCTGCTTTTCATTAGAGACCGGACAGGAACTCTGGCGCCGCTGGTACCGGGTACCGATCAAACGAAACCATGGTTTTTCCCGTACCATACCGGTCATAAGTGAAGATTATATCATTACGATTGGCCCCCAGGGGCATGTGATGTGTTGTGATCCGGTGTCCGGTGAACTTAAGTGGACGCTTGATATGGAAAAGAATTATATGACTGAAGTCCCATTCTGGTATACCGGACAATGTCCGTTAGTAGATGGCAACACCCTGATATTAGCCCCGGCAGGAGAAGAGATCTTACTGACAGGAGTAGATTGTCTGACCGGAGAGATTGTATGGGAAACGCCGAATACAATAGGTTATAAAATGTCGCATTCCTCCGTAATGCCTATGACGTTAGGAGGCAAAAAAACATACGTCTACAGCGGTGTAGGCGGTGTTTGTGGCGTATCGGCAGAAGACAGTGACGTAGGTGAAATACTGTGGCATATCAGTAAATGGCAACCTTCCGTCATCGCTCCTTCCCCACTCCAGCTTTCCGGCAATACGATCTTCCTCGTAGCCGGTTACGGTACCGGAGGAGCCTTACTAAAAGTAGACAGAAACGGTTCTACCTGGTCACCCTCTATCGTTGAACAATATAAACCCAACGAAGGATTAGCCAGCGAACAGCAAACCCCTATTTTCTACAAAGACATGATCATCAGCGTTATGCCTAAAGACGGTGGCAGATTGAGAGGTAAACTGGTATGCTACTCCCCTTCCAATCTGTGCAGCCCGGTCTGGTCATCTGCCGCAGACGAACGCTTCGGTTTAGGTCCCTACATCGTGATCAATAACCACCTGTTCGTATTCAAAGACGATGGTGAACTATATGTCTATGAAGTAGAGAACAAAGGCATGAAATTCATAAAAAAACAACATATCATAGAAAACGGAGCAGATGCATGGGGACCAATGGCATACGCCGACGGCTACCTGATCGTTCGTGATGCACATGTAGTGAAGTGTTTGAAAATTAAAGTTTAACGTTTAAAGTTCAAAGTTCAAAGTTTCAGGTTTAATATGTGAACCTTGAACTTGGAACCTTGAACCTTGGAACCTTGAACCTTGAACTTGGAACTTGAAACCACAAAATAAGCATGAAAAAAGGACAACAAATAGTAGTCAACCTGATTATCTTCCTACTGATAGGAGGTTTTATCTGGCATATAGCTACCTCTATAAATAGAAATGAGGTATTGTATGCAGACAGAGATCCGGCTACGGAAGAGGTATTTGTCAGCCCTTATGAGCAGATAGCTTCTTTTGAGGTACCGGATGAGATCAGCCGTTTTGAGCTGGATGATGATAAGCTCTATATCATCGCCGGAGCCACGGTCTATATTTGTCAGGCAGACGGGAAAGAGATCCATCGCTTCCCTATTTCCCCGGAGGCACGGGATATTGCGGTAAAAAACCGGCAAATATATATCCTGTATCCGACTTATATTGAAGTCTTTTCTGAAGATGGCACACAGGTATATGGATGGAAAGCATGCAGTGAACTTTCGGACTACTGTTCTTTCACATTCACCGATGAACATGTATTTGTAACAGATGCCGCGAATAAAAACATCTGTAAATATACTTTAGAAGGCAGTTTCGTACGATTTATCCATAGTCCCCGGAACTTTATTATTCCCAGTTATGCGTTCGCCATTGAAAACCGGAATGATACGATTTACTGTGTTAACTCCGGCAGACACCAGGTGGAAATGTATACACCCGAAGGCAGCTACATGGGTTCATTCGGAGGCCCTGGGGGACAATCCGGATTCTTTGCAGGATGCTGCAATCCGGCTTACATAGCCTTTTCACCTGAAGGTGAACTGATCACCTCCGAAAAAGGGAATCCCCGGATTAGTAGTTTTGAACGCTCCGGCAATTTCAAAGAAGTATATCTTACGGCACGAATGCTGGGAGGCGGTAACAAAGCCTACGAAGTAAAAGCGAAAGAAAATCTGCTTTATATTGCAGGGAAAAATAAGATCACAATTTACCGGATCAAAAACACGGTGAGTTTATAGACAAAATATAGTATATATAGTAGTCATCATTACCATACTTATTAGGAGCAGTTAATATACTTATTAAGATGAGCTAATATACTTATTAAAAAAATAAAACAGAGCATACTGATAACACAACATACAAATGGGACAAAAAAAATAATATAGATGAAAAAAAGATCTCCCGGAAGAGGTTCTTCCAGATCTGCGGTTCCGTTCTGGCCGGCACTAGTATATTGTCAGTCTCCGGATTTTCCTTGTGGAAAATCATACAGGCCAACAAAGGAACAGGGAAATTAAGTAGTTCTTCTGTCAAGCCGATACAGGATCATTTTAGTTCTCCCTATAAACTAATCTCTTCTTTTGGGACAGACCTGATCGAAGCCTTTGAGTTGTATGAGGAACAATTGTTTGTAGTTACTCCCAATGCCGTATCGGTTTATGATACGGCCGGTCGTTTGCTGAATAACTTCCCGGTGGCAAGCCAGGTAAGGGATATGGTTGTCAGAGACAGACAAATCTGGCTGCTCTATCCTTCCCACATCGAAAGTTATACGCTGCAAGGAGAGCTGATCCGTGAATGGGATGCCTGTAGTGAATTATCTGACTACTGTTCAATGGCAGTAACTTCCGGTTCAGTATTTGTTACGGACGTAGCAATGAAAAACATCTGCCAATATACAGAAGAAGGAAACTTTGTCCGCTTCATACAAAGTCCGAATGGATTTATTATACCCAGTTACAGTTTTGGGATCGAATCCATGGGCGAAACCATATACTGCTCTAACTCAGGACGTCACTTAGTCGAAAGCTACTCCATCGATGGAGAATATATAGGAGCCTTTGGCCAGCCCGGGGGAGCACCCGGCCTGTTTGCAGGATGCTGTAATCCCGTCCATCTCTCTGGTAGCCCGAATGGAGAGCTGATCACTTCCGAAAAAGGAAATCCCCGGATCAGTTGCTACACCCCGGACGGACAATTCAGAAGTGTATTGCTGGATAAAAAGCTGTTAGGAGGAGGAAAAGCAGCGTATGAAGTCAGGATGAAAGACGATAAAATGTATGTAGCAGGCAATGGTATGGTATCCGTTTTCCGCTTTGATCCTCTGCTCGCGGCCAGTTCAGCCTGTTCCGGTTGTGGTGTCACCTGCCCCTTACGTAAAGGAATTACTATATAATAACAACCATGGGAGAGAAAATAGAAAATAAAAACAACCCGATCGCCCGGCGTAAGTTCCTTCGCCTCTGTGGTTCAGTGGTAGCCGGAGGTTCTATTCTTGCCATTACCGGTGCCCTGGCTAAGAAAGGACTGACTACAGACGCTACTCATTTCTGGCAGATCGACCCGGCCAAATGTACTCAATGTGGCAGATGCGAAACAGATTGTGTATTGCCCCTGTCGGCAGTCAAATGTATCCATGCAAACCGGGTATGTGGGTACTGCGACCTGTGCGGAGGATATTACCGCAGTAACGTAAAAGACCTGAATACAGCCGCAGAGAATATGATGTGCCCTACAGGAGCCATCACCCGGCAATTTGTGGAAGACCCCTATTTTGAATATACGATCAATGAAGATCTGTGTAACGGATGCGGAAAATGTGTCAAAGGGTGTAGTTCTTTTGGGAACGGTTCACTTTATCTGCAGGTAAAGCAGGAAGTATGTAAGAATTGCAACGAATGCCAGATCGCGAAAGTCTGCCCTGCAGATGCGATCACCCGTGTACCCTATGCCATGGCATATAAGCTAAAAGACGAATGAAAATGAAAAAACGATTATCGACAGGCATATTATTAGCGTCCGGATGGATCGCCAACGCACAAAACAGGTTTCCCAAACCTGATTTTGAGTCGGGCTATCAATATCCGGATCATTACTATCCCGTACCCAATGAAACCCTATGGACAGCAATCGACATACTTCTGTTAGTTGTGATGATGAGTATCGTTGCATGGGCCGTACTGAAACAGCGGAAACGCACTCCTATTATCCTGGTCTCGATCCTCTCCGTGGCCTACTTCGGCTTTTTCCGGAGTGGTTGTGTCTGCAGTATCGGCGCCATACAAAACGTATCACTTGCCCTTGTAGATCCCGGTTACGTGATGCCTGTGAGTGTCCTGCTCTTTTTCATACTTCCTGTTATCTTTGCCTTTCTTTTCGGCAGGGTCTTCTGTGCAGGCGTATGCCCGTTCGGAGCGTTGCAGGAATTAGTTAACGTAAAAAACTACCGGTTATCCAAAGCCCTGACCACCGTATTAGGAATGATCCCCTGGATCTATCTTATTTTAGCGATCCTCTATGCCGTAACGCGCAGTAGCTTTATTATCTGTCGCTTCGATCCGTTTATCGGGATCTTCCGGCTTGGAGGAGATATTGGCCTGATCACTTTCGGAGTACTCCTCTTAATAGCTGCAATATTTACCGGAAGACCCTTCTGCCGTTTCCTTTGTCCTTACGGAGCTTTATTGAGCCTGTTTTCGCGGGTATCCATCTGGAAACCCAGGCTCACACAACAAACCTGTATTAATTGTGAGCTTTGCCACAATGCCTGTCCGGTAGACGCAATCATGCCACCCTACGAAAATAAGGTAAAAGAAAGCCGCCCCGAAGGAGTACGCCGTATCGTCAAATACTTCATAATCCTACCCGTTATGACCATAGCTGGCGCCTTATTGATGCGTATGGCCAGTGACGAGCTAAGCCGTGGAAATAAAGATGTACGCCTCTACGACATGGTGATCGAACAGGAAACCAACCCGCAGGACATCCTGTCACTCGATCTGGAAGCCTTCTACGGACAGGGCGGAACAATGGAAGCACTCACGGAAAAAGCAGAATACATACAGGCAGCATTCAAACAATACGGAACAATAGCAGGAGCCTTCATCGGACTGGTAATCGGCCTTACACTGATCAACCTATCCGTAAAACGAACCCGCAAAACCTACGCGATCAACGAAGCGACCTGCGTAAGCTGCGCCCGTTGCTTCAGCTATTGCCCGCAAAACCAAAGTTGTCCCATGAAGAAACGTTGAACCTTGAACGTTAAACTCTAAACGTTTCAGGTTCAAAGTTCAAAGTTTTAGGGTAGTAACAAATAAAAATATCCCCAGCGGGGATTCAAGCAATAGCCCTGGGTTGACAAACCCAGGGTAGGTTAAATAAAAGAGTCAACCCCGAAGTGGGTTGCACCTGAAAGAAATATGAAACCTTTTCAAGGTTATTTTCATATACAAGCTCACCCAGGGAATCGCCTGCGGCTCAACCCTGGGCTATTGCTTAATCCCCTTTGGGGATAACATACTAAAAACTGAAAAAGAACGATAACAATAAAAAAAGATAGAATGAAGAGAAAAATAGCAAGAAATATCGCCATTGTCTCAGCGATCTTTATCGTGACCTTCTCCATTATGCTGGTGACCAACTATTTTCAGGTGAAAGACGTAAATCCGTTGCAAACTGAAGTAGTGGAAACCCTGAAAGAAATAAATGATGCCAATGCCAACAACCCGGTGTTACAGGAACAGATCAGGCAACTGGACCTGCTGGCACGCCGTGCCTATTTCATCCGGATGGATCACCTGATGACAGGCGTCTATATCCTGATTGGGATGCTGATCCTGTTTGTCGTTACGCTTCGCTATTATTATGCGGAGACCAAAAACATTCCGGATAAAGAGATCGACCCGATCGACGAATGGGCCATCAAAACACAGGCCCGGAAATATATCCACTGGGCAGCCGCCGGCGTGGCCACTCTGGCACTGCTTTTTGTGGCCCTGTCCTCTCCTTTCCTGAGTGGCCAGCCGGAAGATAAGGAAGAGGCACAGGAAGGACTGGTGGCGTATGTAGAAGAGACAGGCTCTACGGACGAATATGCCTTACCCGGTGACCTTCCGACCGAAGCAGACACCGCACCGGAGGCCGGACAAGGGGAAGCCGAAGAAGAACCATCCGGAGAGACAGCCGCAGCATCCACTACTGAAACACCTTCCGCACCTCAGCCGGAAGTTCCCAAAGTAACACATAACGGATTCCGTGGAAACAGTTCCAACGGGGTCTCTACTGCACGTGGTATCCCAACCAAATGGGATCTAAAAGCAGGAGAAAACATTGCCTGGCGCACCGATGTTCCCCGCAAAGGATATAATTCACCCGTTATCAATGGAAACCGGATCTTCTTTTCCGGTGCAGATGACCAGGCACGTGAACTCTACTGTTACGACCTCAACACAGGAGAAAAGCTCTGGTCACTGGCTGCTGCCAACATACCGGGATCACCGGCACAACCACCTAAAACAACAGAAGACACAGGACTGGCAGCCTCTACCGTGGTTACCAACGGCAAACAAGTATGTGCTATTTTTGCTACAGGCGACCTGATTTGCGCAGATACGGAGGGGAAACAGGTATGGGCTAAAAATCTTGGCATTCCGGAAAACCATTACGGATATGCTTCCTCCTTACTGATTTATGGAAACCTGTTGATCGTACAATATGATAACGCCAATTCTCCCAAAGTGATCGCACTGGATCTCAATACCGGAGCAGAACGTTGGAGCAAAAGCCGGACGGAGAAAGTCACATGGAGTTCACCCATCATAGCCAATATCAACAACCAGCCTCAATTAGTGCTGATGGGTAATCCGGCCATTACAGCTTACAACCCAAACAATGGGGAACAGCTCTGGCGTGTGGAATGTCTGACAGGAGAAGTCGGAGCGAGTGCCTGTAGTGCTGCCGGAATTGTTTACGGTGCCAGCGAATATTCCAAATTAGTAGCGATCAACGGAACAGACGGCAGCATACTGTGGGAATCGGATGAATTCCTACCCGAAGTAGCCAGTCCCGTAGCTACCAAAGACCATGTCTACATCTCTACCAGTTACGGCATCATGGCGGCTTTCGACTCACAAACAGGGGAGATGACCACTTACCAGGAACTTAACTCAGAATTTTACTCCTCTCCTATGTTGGTAGAGGGTAAAATATACCAGTTCAGTAACGACGGTAAAATATATATATTCTCAGCAAATGGCGACTTGTCTCTGCTGAGTTCATTTGAGACAGGGGAACGTACATTCGCCACACCCGCCTTTACAGACGGCAGGATGGTTGTACGGACAGAAAATAGTATTTACTGTGTAGCAGCAAACTAATATGGCGTGTCAATGTGAACATAATCCCGGGGAAAACCGGGCCGGACTACTTGAAAAGGTCGATGCGATTATTGAACAGACCGGGACAGGCAGGGAAATGATCATCCCCCTGTTACAGGCATTACAAAACGAATTCAACTATCTGCCCGCAGACGCGATTGAACGAATATACGAACGGACGGAAATCGACCGGGCACAATTGATCAGTGTCTCCACCTTTTATTCGCAGTTCCGGCATATCCCACTCGGCCAACACCTGATCAAAGTATGTACCGGCACAGCCTGTCACGTAAAGGGAGCCGGAAACGTCTACGATGCATTTGTCAGGGAGCTCGAAATCGAAGAAGGCAGTATCACAACGAACGATAAACAATTTTCCATTGAAAAGATCGCTTGTCTGGGTTGTTGTACACTGGCTCCTGTTGTGCAGATCGATAAGAAAATATACGGTCATGTACTACCCGGCCGGGTCAATGAAGTAATAGAAGATTTCCTGGCCAGCCAGCAGGAAAAAGAAAAAGAAGACGCAGCACAGGAAAAACGGAAGATTGCCGGAGAGATCCGGTTAGGTATGGGTTCCTGCTGTATGGCCAGTGGTTCCACAGACATCTATGAAGAGTTGAAAACAGCCTCCATGCAGTTAGGGATTGAAGTAAATATCAAATCTGTAGGGTGCGTAGGTGTATGTAACAAAGTACCCCTCATCGATGTAGTAACAGCCGACGGCGCAATCACCCGTTACCCCAATGTAAAAGCAACCGAGATCAAGGAGATCCTGCACCAGCATTTCAAACCGGCAGGCTATCTGAAACGGTTGAAGAACAATCTCGTCAACCATATTGATATGTTCCATACCGACCTCACATGGGATAATGTGATCTGGAAACCGGAAAACGAACGGACAGGAGTGATAGACAGCTTCCTGGCCAGTCAGAAACATATCTCTACCGAAGGATACGGTTTCCTCACCCCTTTAAACCTGGAAGAATATATCAACCATGGAGGATTTGAAGGGCTGAAAAAAGCACTCGGAACACAAACACCCCGGCAAGTCATAGACACGGTTCTGCAAAGTGGTATCCGGGGAAGAGGAGGAGGTGGTTTCCCAACCGGTAAAAAGTGGGAAATAGTGGCTGCCTCCGGAAAGAAAGAAAAATATACAATCTGTAACGGTGACGAAGGTGACCCCGGTGCATTTATGGATCGTATGATGCTTGAATCTTACCCCTTCCGTGTCATAGAGGGAATGATCATTGCCGCCTATGCAGTGGGTGCGGATAAAGGGATCTTCTACGTCCGGGCAGAATATCCGCTTGCTGTAGTCAGGATACGGAGTGCCATCGAACTATGCAGCCAACAAAACCTGTTAGGGAATAAGATAGCAGGCTCAGACTTTAGTTTCGATATAGAAGTATTCGAAGGAGCCGGAGCCTTTGTCTGCGGCGAAGAAACAGCCCTGATCGCTTCCATCGAAGGCGAACGGGGATTCCCCAAACAACGTCCTCCCTACCCGGCAGTAGAAGGACTGAACGGAAAACCCACATTAGTCAACAACGTGGAAACCCTGAGTCAGATACCCTACATTGTCAAACACAGTGCCCACTATTACAATCAGGTAGGAACAGACAACAGCAAAGGAACCAAAGTATTCGCCCTCGCCGGAAAAATACGGCACGGAGGTCTGATCGAAGTTCCCATGGGTATTACCCTCAACCAGATCATAGAAGAGATCGGAGGAGGCGTAGAAGGTGGTGAAAAACTAAAGGCTGTACAGATCGGAGGTCCTTCCGGAGGATGTATACCCGCAGACCTCTGCGACGTACAGGTAGACTTCGACGCCTTCAACCAGATGGGAGCCATGATGGGATCCGGAGGATTAGTCGTCCTGAGCGAAAGCGACTGTATGGTAGATGTAGCCCGCTACTTCCTGAGCTTCACCTGCGACCAATCCTGCGGTAAATGCACTTTCTGCCGCGTAGGGATCCGCCGTATGCTCGACATCTTAGACAAAATATGCAGTGGAAAAGCCAGTCTGGAAGATATAGACAAACTGGAAGAACTGGCTATTCATGTCAAAAAAGCCTCTATGTGCGGATTAGGTAAAACAGCACCCAACCCGGTACTGACCACCCTCAAATATTTCCGCCACGAATATGAAGAACATGTACAGGGCATCTGCAAAACAGGTACCTGCAAAGACATGATCAAATACACCGTCACCGACGAATGCGTAGGATGTACCAAATGCGCCAAAGCCTGCCCGGTAGAAGCCATTCCCTATACTCCCTACAAAGTACACACCATTGAAACCGAAACATGCGTCCTCTGCGGATTGTGTGTAGATGAATGTAGTTTCAATGCCATCAGGAAGAAACCTCTGAAAGAAGCAAAAGTATGAATAAACAAATAAGGAATACAAAAATAATAATCATACTGGCATCTATATCCTTCCTACATGGGAAAGCAATCGCCCAACAGGAATTACCGCCCTTTATCTATGATATGGAAGATTATGCGATTACCTTGTTGCCGGAAGTGCAACGGGAAGGGAAAAGTGATGTGCTGGCCGGAACCACACCGGAGATGCTACAGCAATACCTCCCCGAAGGTACCTACCCCAGTGCAGTAAATGCATTTCTGGTAGAAACACCCGGAAAAACCATACTGGTTGATGCCGGATACGGAACCAGACTGTTCGACAACCTGCAGGCAGTAGGCAAAGCACCGGAAGATATAGACATGATCCTCCTCACCCACATGCACGGCGACCATATCGGAGGATTACTAAAAGAAGACCAGAAGAGCTTTCCGAATGCAACCCTCTATATCTCCCAGGCAGAACACGACTACTGGACAAACGACGCGAACCGGGAAAGCCAGCCCGAAAACCGCCGCCGGGGATTCGACAACGCACAAAAAGTGATCCACCTCTACAAAGACAAACTACAACTCTTCGAACCCGGACAGGCAGGTGGTTCAGTCCATGAGATTATGCCCGGCATACAATCCATAGCTGCTTACGGACATACCCCCGGACACACCGGCTACCTGTTTGAATCCGAAGGAAGACAAATCTTCATCTGGGGTGACTTAGTGAATGCTATGGCCATTCAGATACCCCATCCGGAAGTAGCAACCGTACATGACATAGATCCTATACAGGCATCAGAAACACGCAAACAACTATTAGAATATCTGACAAAAAACAGAATACGCATTGCAGGCATGCATATAGAGTTTCCCGGAATGGGCGACCTCTTAGGCAATGCAACAAACGGGTACCGTTTCATCCTGCTTTGTCCGTGTGAAGGAAGATAACAGGTTTTAAGTTTAAGGTCCTAAGTTTTAAGTTTAAGAATAATGAAGATAACGATCAATAATATATCTGTGGAAGTCCTGGCCGGCGAAACCCTGATTGAAACAGCCCGGCGGATCGGTTACGATATACCCTCCCTTTGCTATGCCAAAGGAGCCGGCCATAAATCCTCCTGTATGGTATGTGCAGTAAAGAACTGCACCACCGGACAGGTCATACCTTCCTGTACAACCATTCCCACAGAAGGAATGGTGATCGATACCGAAGGGGAAGAAGTGAACCAGGTTCGTACTCTATCCCTGGAGCTACTTCTGAGCGACCACCGGGCCGACTGCGAAGCACCATGCAGTATGGTATGTAGCAAAGGACTGGACGTGGAAAAAGTACTTGATCTCTATGATAACGGGCTACTCAGGGAAGCACGTGCGCTGCTGGCAAAGACATTCCATTTGCCGGAAACAGCCTGTGACGAATGTAAGGCTCCCTGCGAAAAAGCCTGCCGCCGTGGCACCATAGATAAAGCCGTATCCATCCGGACGATCCTGAAAGAGATAGCCACACAGCCGGAAGAATCACTGGCAAAAGACATAGATAACAGTAAACCCGACAAAAAACTCTACCTCTCCCGTTTGGGAAGGTTCCGTAATAAAGAAAAAGAATATCTCAAAAAAACAGTAGATACCCCTTCCCGTTGTCTGCATTGTGCCTGTGCTGGTAAAAAAGGGTGTAAACTACGCCACTATGCCACCGGACAAGGGATCAAACGTCCACGGTATGACGCAACCTCCGCCCTACCCGTAATGGAAAGAACCCATATCCGGGAAGATATATGGTTTGAACAGGCCAAATGTATCCGGTGCGGACTGTGCGTTTACAATACAAAAAACGGATTTACATTCAAAGACAGAGGATTCGGCATGCAGATCATGCTACCGGAAGAAAATAAACCGAACATACCGGAACAACTGGCGCAGCTATGTCCGACAGGAGCTATCTATATAAAACAGACAAAGGAAGCATGAAAATATTTTTAGGGATCATAGGGATTATCACAGGAATCGGATTAAGCGGATGTACGAACAACTCCCTCTTCTCCAGTACAGGTGGAAGTGATAGCTGGCCACTCTTCCGTGGAGATGCCTCGCTGAGTGGATATACCTCCACCCGGTTGCCCTCCGACCCGGTTCTGTTATGGAGTTTTAAAAGTGATACACGCACTGTTTCCTCTCCGGTGGTCAATGAATCAGTAGCTTACTGGTCTGACCGTCGTGGAAAAATACGGGGAGTAGATGCCGCTGGGGAACTGGTTTTTGAATATGATTTGAAAACAGCAGTCGAAGCAACTCCTATGATCCACAATGAAGTCCTCTATATCGGACGGATAGACGGATTTATGACCGCCCTGTCACTTACACAAAAAGATACGCTCTGGACATTTGAAACCTGGGGACAGATATCCGCATCTCCTAATATCACTCAATTTGAAAACAGGGAAGCTGTCGTTTTCGGCAGTTATGACAATCTCCTCTACTGCGTGGATACACAAACTGGAGAAGAGATCAGCAGCTTTGAATCCGGCTACTACCTCAACGGAGCCGCTGCCCTGTGGAACAGCCACGTAATCTTCGGAGGGTGCGATGCCTGGTTACGGATCATCAATACCCAGACAGGTCTTCCTACCGACTCTCTTCAACTCGAAGCCTATGTTCCTGCTTCTCCGGCAATCCGGGACAATTACTGTTATGTAGGAGACTATTCAGGAAATATCTACGAGCTTAAACTGGAAAAAGGGAAAATAGACCAACACACAAAGATCCGGCAAGCCGATAACGGTGACGGCTCCTTTGTTTCCGTACCCGCTCTGTCTGCCGATGTAGTCTATGTCCTTTCAGACGAAAGGTACCTCTATGCCATCAACCGCAAAGACGGTTCCCTGCGCTGGAAGTATATGCTGAAAGGAAATGTAGGAGAAAGCTCCCCCGTGATCTGCCATGATCAGGTGATTGTATGTACCAAAACAGGCATTGTATCTATCTTAGACACAAAAAAAGGAGAACTGATCTGGGAATATGACACTGGCGAACCCATTGTAGGATCACCTGCGATCATCCGGGATCATTTCTATATCCTAACTACACGGGGAACGCTTTTCTGCTTTGGGAATAAATAAAAAATTGATTACAAAACATGACACCATTGATAAAAATAATAAACCTGACTAAAACCTATCCTGACGGAGAAGGAAAGAGCAATACAGTCCTCCGTGCCATCAATATGGAAGTGGAAAAAGGTGAATTCATAGCGATCAGAGGAGCGTCCGGTTCCGGGAAAACAACGCTTCTCTCTATTTTGGGAACCCTTCTCCTGCCTGATACCGGAAGTTACCAGCTTAACGGAGAAGAACTGTTTGCATCAGGAATCGATCATACCCAGATCAGAAACCAGCAGATCGGATTTGTTTTTCAGGATCACCGCCTGCTTCCACAGTACACCGTATGGGAGAATATCCTCCTGCCAGTACTGGCATACCAACAAACAGTCAACAAAGAAAAAGAACAATACGCACAACAGTTAATGGAAATGACGGGTATTACACACGTAGCCAGCCAGTATCCTTCCACCTTATCCGGAGGAGAAGCCGGGCGAACGGCTCTCTGCCGGGCACTGATCATGCAACCGCATCTCCTGCTGGCCGATGAACCGACCGGACAACTGGATGCAGAAAATGCCCGGAACATTGCCGCCGGACTGGCTGAAATAAACCGGACCTTACAAACCACCATTGTAATGGTTACCCATTCAGACGAAATATCAGCCACAGCACAACGTATACTCACCCTTAAAGAAGGAGTCCTACAGTGAATCAAAGAGAGCTGATCCATAAAAATATTATCTTTTTTGCCCGTTACTATAAACTGGTAGCCCTGGCTGTGGCTATCACCGTTGCCGTTATTACCGGAAGCCTGCTAATCGGAGACTCTGTTCGTAATACCTTGGTCAAACGGGTGAACGAACGGTTGGGCACGACCGAAACAGTCCTGTTTGCCATGAACTCCTTTCTGGACGAAGCGATCCTCAGACAGCCTATCTTCAATAATGCAAGGGGCATCTTGCTGACCAACGGTTTTATTTCACAGTCCGGCCAATTATTGCCCGTTATGATCTGGGGAACTGATGATCCGGCAATAGAAAGAGGAAAAGCGAAAATAAATGCTCCACTTGCAAAAGAACTGTCCCCAGGAAACGGAGATATCGTGCTCCGGTTACCCGCCACCGGATTAGTACCCTCCGGATCACTCTTTGTAACCGAAAACTACACCACCAGTCTACGGTTGGAATATGATGGCATACTTCCCACCGGAGAAGGAGGAAATATCAGCCTCAAAAATGAGCAGATCCTTCCGTTAAATATCTTCGTAAACCGTCAGCAATTAGCAGAAGTACTTGAAACAGAAGGACGGTTCAACCTGATCCTGTCTAACCAACCTATTTCACAGGAAGTATTTGAAGAAGCATGGCAATATTCTTTTTCCGGCCTGAAAACAGCAAAAAAGATACCTTCACAGAGATTACCTCTGACCGGGTATTCATACAAAAAGAGGTAGTGCAACTGATACGCAACAGACATGAGGCAACTAACCGCCTTTTCTCCTATCTGGTCAACTCCATAGAAAAAGAACAGGAGCTCGTTCCCTACTCATTTGTTACAGCTGCCGACCACTACAGAAATAAACCCTTGCCTGCCGGTGAAATGATCCTGTCAGACTATGCAGCCAAACGGCTACAGGCAAAAGTAAATGATACCCTTAGGCTAACTTATTTTACTTCTTCCGACCTCAAGACACTCCATACCGATACGATCGAACTAAAAGTTAAAGAGATCGTTCCCCTCGCAGAATTAATGGCCGACCCTACACTAAGCGCAGAATTTCCGGGTTTATCCGATGTAGAACGTTGTACAGACTGGGATAGTGACCTGCCAATCGATATGGACCTGATCACGGATGAAGATGAAGCGTACTGGGAACTCTATCGCAACACCCCCAAAGCGATCATCTCCTATACCGATATAGAAACCGGATGGAGCAACTCCTTCGGAACAGCCACAGCTATACGAATCACAGAACCGGAACCGGATTTGAATGACCTGACCAGTAGTATGTTCGGCCTGCAACTTATCCACCCCCGGGAAGCCGGACTGACAGCCGCCAGAAACGGAGTAGACTTCTCCGGACTGTTCCTTGCTCTTGGCTTTTTATTATAGTTTCCGCTTTGCTATTGATGCTTATCCCACTAACAGAAATGTTGTTTCATCGGCGGGATGAGATCACTCTAATGCAGGCGATGGGCTATCCGGATAAAAAGATCATCCGCAACCTATGGATCGAAACTGCTCCCATAACACTGCTGGCCTCACTGGCCGGAGTGGTGATAGGTCTGTTCTACACCATGCTCATCATGTGGCTGTTGGGTAGCGTCTGGCAGGGAGCTACCCATACACAAGGATTCCAGCTACTTCCCGATCCTGCCACTATAGCAATTGGATTCATTGCCGGGATCCTTATGTCTCTGACCGGGTTATACCTTACACTGAGGCATGCACTCAGGAAAAAGAGCACTCTCCCCTCGCCCTCTTCCCATACAACCCTAAACCGTTCTGTCCTGGCAATTAGCAACACGCTAATTACCGGGGTGTTAATAGGCTTAAACGTGTTCTTATTCCGTTCAGTCACCCTCTTCGTAATAGTAGGTTTATGGATCCTTATTACCGCTACCTGCTGGGGAGATCTTATCATCTATCTCAAAGGAAGTAAATCTTCCTGCCCTGACTCCTCCATGCTGGTATGGAAAATCCTGTTTGCTCAACGAAAACAGGTAAGGATATCTTACCTGACCCTTGCTATAGGTGTATTTATCGTATTCTCAGTCGGGCTCAACCGCAAAGGATTCACAGATAGCAGCCAGTTATCATCCGGTACAGGAAATTATACCCTGTGGTGTGAAAGCAGCGTTCCAATCTATCACAACATTTCTACAGAAACAGGACGCGAACGACTGGCTCTCACTTCCCTTTCACCAACTACCGAAGTGATGCAATGCCTGCGCTATAACGCCGACGAAGCAAGCTGCCTCAACCTGAATAAAGTCATGACTCCCTCCGTACTTGGAGTAGATATGCAGGCATTGGAAGCAAGTACGATCGGACTGAAACAGAATATCTACCACGCAGACCGGAAGGAATTGTTTACCCGGTTACAACAAGCAGAAGAGTATGTTTACCCTGCACTCGTAGACGAAACCGTACTTATGTGGAGTCTGGGAATGAGCCTCGGCGACACGCTCCACTACGAAGGCAACCATGGAAAAAAAGTAATCATTCAACTGGTAGGAACATTAGACAACACCATCTTCCAGGGACACATCCTGATCGACAAAAAACTATTCTCTGAAATATGGGAAGAAATAACCGGAAGTGAAGTTGCCCTACTCCGGGTTCCCGAATCAGAAAAAGCGACTACCCGTATGCTGCTTTCACAGGCACTTCACGAATATGGCGTACGGGTCACCCCCACCGAAGAGCGGTTAAAAGAATTCAACAGCGTCACCGATACCTACCTCACCATCTTTATGACATTAGGGGGGATTGGACTGCTACTTGGCATTATGAGTTTTATCATTGTCGTACGTAAAAACCTCGCCATGCGCCGCAAAGAAATAGAGCTATACCGCACGTTAGGCTTCCCCGACCGGAAAATAGAAAAAGCCCTGAACCGGGAAAACCTCATTGTTCCTCTCTATGCCATCCTGACAGGAGTGATCAGCTCCTTTATCGGCATCAGCGCAGGCATCACTCATATCCCCACAGGAATCTGGCTCACAGCTATCATATTCACCACTTTCTTCATCGGATGTACGGTTTTATTTGTGAAACGGGAAGTCAGAAAAGAAATAAAAAGAAATTAAGGAACGCAGATATAATCATGAAAGTTCTATTTATCATACCAGGTTCGGGAGATTCATTCTACTGTGGAAACTGCTTCCGGGACAACCTGCAGGCAAGTGCGCTACGCAAAGCAGGACATGAGATGATCATTATGCCTTTGTACCTCCCACTAACTGATACATCCTTCCAGGCAGACACTCCTCTGTTCTTCCCGGCCACTTCATTCTACACCGAACAACGCTTTTTCGGAAAAAAGAAAATGCCCGCATGGCTCAAAAAGATCTTGTCCTCCGGTACGCTGCTGAAAATGGCTTCCTCCCTTTCCGGGAGCACTTCCGCCAAAGGATCAGAAGGAATGACCCTTGCCATGATCACCGGCAAAGACGAAGCCTTCAACCGTGAAGTGGAAACATTAGTCACATGGATCAAAGAACAGGAAAAACCAGACATCATTCACCTTTCAAGCACTCTGTTAATAGGAGTAGCCAAAGCAATCCGGAAAGAGATAAACATCCCTATTGTCTGTTCATTACAGGATGAAGAAGTATGGATCGACAGCCTTGACGAACCATACGCCACAATCGCCTGGAAGGGAATTGCAGAAAACATTCCCTATGTAGACCAATTCGTAACCACCAGCAGTTTTTATAAACGTATCGCCCGTCAACGGTTACCCCAACTACCCGCTATCCAGGTCATTTATCCCGGAATAGAAACAGAGAAATACGCATCCCCCATCTACCCAAACGATCCTGTCATCGGTTTCTTCTACCGGATGAATCAGGCCGACGGACTGGAGATACTGGCAAAAGCATTTGTCCAGCTAAAAGAAAAAAATAACATCCCCAACCTGAAACTGAAAATAGCCGGAGGTTATACCTCACAGGACAAACCATTCCTGAAAAAGATCCGGAAAATACTTTCACCCTATAGTGCCGATGTAGAAATAAACGACACTTACCAACTCTCAGACCACACCGCATTCTATAAACAAATAAGTGTGATCAGTGTCCCTCTCACCTTCGAAGAAGGCGTAGGACTCTACCTCTGCGAAGCCTTCGCAGCCGGCCGCCCCGCTGTAGAACCTACCACCGGTTCCTTCCCCGAAATCGTCGGAGAAGCAGGCACACTCTACCATCCCAACACCCCGGATGCATTAGCCGGGGTACTGGAGCAATTGTTATCAGACGCAGATAGGTACGAACAAGCAAAAAAGAAAGCCATCGAATTATCACATACCCGGTACAATAGCACAGTCTTAGCCCAAAAACTGGAAGAAATATATCAGAAGTTATGCTGACAAAATCCGATCATACATCAGACAGCCGCCTAACTAACCTACCCAGGTCCTGCCGCAGGGCTGTTAAATTCTCTTGTAAATGTTTTATATATTGATATGCTACCCTGCAAGGGTACCAGCAATAGCCCAGGGCTGAGCGAAGCGAGCCCCTGGGTTGTGAAGTAGTAGGATTCAACCCTGTAGTGGGTTGCATATTTATTATTGACTTATTGACAGAGAGTGAAACCCTTACAGGGTTATTGTTTTCGTAACCTTACCCAGGGATTCGCTTCGCTCAGCCCTGGGCTGTTGCTGGTACCCTTGCAGGGTAAAATGTCAGCATATAAAAACGTTAAACTTAAAACGTTGAACTTTGAACATAAAATCCCTTCCCATACATTCGCTCCCTTCTGTCCTCTTCTTAAAAAACGATCGTGTTAAGAAGCCAATTTTTCGCTTTAAAGAAAGAATTGCAAAAATTAGATAAAAAATTTGCAAGTTTGTATCTTAGGAAAACATAAAAACTATTTAGACAACCTATATTTTATAAGTTATGATTACATCCGTACGAAAAACCAGCATTTTATCCCTCGCGACCGTATTACTATGTTTAACACAAACTGACGGGATGGCTCAAACTCCTCACGGCTGGAGGGGACCGGACCGGAATGGCACCTATTATGAAACCGGGTTACTGAAAGAATGGCCGGCCGGAGGCCCGGAACAACTGTGGGAAACACTGGATGCCGGAAAAGGTTATTCAAGTCCTGTCATTGTAAACGGAAAATTGTACCTTACTGGTATGAACGAAGATGAAACACAGGAGATCTTCTCTGCTTACACATTGGATGGAAAAAAAATATATGAAACAATATATGGTTCTCCCTGGAAAGACACATATCCTGAAACCCGTACGACTCCTGCTATTGAAGGAAATAGAGCGTATGTGATCAGCGGAGCAGGGGAAGTAGTCTGCCTCAATATTGAGAACGGAGAGATAATCTGGAAAGTAGATGGTGAAGCCACTTTTGGAAAACAAACCGGAACCTGGGGTACTTCCGAATGTCCTTTGGTATTCGATAATAAAGTGATCTATACACCGGGAGGCGAACAGACAACGATGGTGGCACTCCATACAGAAACAGGCGAAACCGTATGGCAAAGCCCCTGCCTGGGAGATAAAAGCGCATACGTATCTCCCCTCCTTATCAACCACAACGGGAAAAACAAATTGTAGGAACAACAGGGGTAAATGTATTCGGAGTTCATCCCGAAACAGGAGAGATCCAATGGACATTCAATGAATGGGGAGAAAGTGCAATTGCCAACGGATGGGAAAAGATTGCAACCAATACACCTATTTATGACAACGGAAAACTATTCTTCTGCAATGGTTATGATATGAACGGATTCCTGTTACAACTCAATGAGGATGCAACAGACGCAACACTTGTATGGAGTAACAATGACCTTGATACTCATATCGGAGGCTATGTGCTGGTAGATGGCATAGTCTATGGCTCCAACTGGATCAATAATAACCAGGGTAACTGGGTAGCCATAGATTGGCAGACAGGAGAAACAAAATATGAGACGACCTGGAGCGGAGGAAAAAGCAAAGGATCAATCGTAACAGCAGACAACATGCTCTACTGCTATGATGAGCGTCGTGGTATGGTAGGACTTGTAAAACCGAATCCTGAAAAATTCGACGTGGTAAGTGAATTCCGTATTACCAAAGGTGAAGGTCCGCACTGGGCCCATCCGGTGATTGACAACGGAGTCCTTTATATTCGGCATGGGGACGCATTGATGGCATATAAAATAAAATAGTTCAAGGTTCAAAGTTTAAACGTTGAACATGCAACATGGAACTTTGAACATGAAACCTGAAACTTAAAAAAGTAATTATGAAAACACTGTACAAAAATACAACCGTCCTGCTGGTTATTTTTCTTCTATTCTCTACTACTTCTCTTCCGGCACAAACTCCTTATGGATGGAGAGGTCCGGAACGGAACGGGATCTATTCGGAGACAGGCTTACTAAAAGAATGGCCCGTGGGAGGACCGGAACAGCTTTGGGAAACACTGGATGCCGGAAAAGGATATTCCAGCCCGGTCATTGTGGATGGAAAAATTTATCTGACCGGAATGAATGAAGATGAGACCCGGGAGATTTTCTCTGCTTATACTTTGAAAGGAGAGAAAATATATGAAATCACCTACGGAAGCCCGTGGAAAGATACCTATCCGGAAACACGTACTACACCCGCTATTGAAGGAAACAAAGCGTATGTGATCAGCGGAGCAGGTGAAATTGTTTGTATAAATACAGACAATGGTGATATACTCTGGAATATTGATGGAGACGTTACTTTTGAACGTAAAACCGGCACATGGGGAACCTCTGAATGTCCGTTGCTCTTTGATAATAAACTGATCTATACACCGGGGGGTAACCAGACGATGATGGTAGCGCTCCATGCACAAACCGGAGAAGTAATCTGGAAAAGTCCGGCATTAGGTGAACATGGCAGTTATGTATCCCCCCTATTGATTAACCATCATGGGAAAAAGCAAATCATCGCAGCCGGGGGTGAACATGTGTTTGGTGTGAATGCGGAAAACGGAAACATCGAATGGAAATTTGAAGATTGGGGTAAGGAAAAGAAAGGTGAAAAGATTGCTCCTAATACTCCCATCTATAAAGACGGACGTCTTTTTTTCTCTTTTGGATATAATATGGGCTCTTTCCAGTTGCAACTCAATGAGGAAGCAACAGATTACGAAGTCATCTGGCGGAATGATGATTTTGATACCCATATCGGAGGGTATGTACTGGTTGACGGAATCCTTTACGGCTCTAACTGGATCAACAACACGCAGGGTAACTGGATAGCTGTGGATTGGGAAACCGGGGAAACCCGATACGACATGGCATGGAGCGGCGGAAAAAGTAAAGGTTCAGTCATATCTGCTGACGGCCTACTCTACTGTTATGACGAGCGCCGCGGAACTGTAGGCTTAGTCAATCCGACACCCGAAAAATTCGATGTGATCAGCGAATTCCGTATCACTCAAGGGGAAGGCCCTCACTGGGCACACCCGGTCATCGATCAGGGCATCCTATATATCCGCCACGGCAACGCGCTGATGGCGTACAGGATTAAATGAGTTTAAGGTTTCATGTTCAAAGTTCAAAGTTACATGTTCAAACCTTGAACTTTAAACTTTTAGTCGGAGGGGATCTCCGGATCCCCGACTAACAGGAGTATAAGGATCTTCGGATCCGTAATACATAAATCCTTTTAAATAGAACGATATGTATTTTAAGCGGATCACAGATCCTTATACTTAGGCAGGCGGGAATCCGGAAATCTCCTTCAATAAAAAAGATTGATTATCAATTATATAAAAAACAGAATAAAAAGACGGAGTTCCCCGCGCAGGCGGGGACCGCATGAAAACCGCCCGTTTCAACTGGTTAGTAGTACAAAAACCGTCCCTTCTTCTGCGATCCCCGCCTACGCGGGGAACTAGTAACGAACATTAAACTTTGAACACCTCATGAAAATATTACAAAAAATAAAAACGGAAAACTTTGAATTGTCGGAAGCTGAGATAATTGAACTTCTTCGGTTGGATACGCAAAGTAATTCCTTTTATGAATTGCTTGCTGCTTCGAATGCTCTTTCCCGCCGGAAGTTCGGTCATAACGGATATGTTTTTACACAGATAGGGATCAATGCAGAACCCTGCTCCGTTAACTGTAAATTCTGTTCTATGGGAGCCAGCCATTTTTCGATGGATTCCCGCTGGGAAAAGAGCCCGGAAGAGATCTGTGAAATGCTGACAGCCCTTCAACAGGAATACTTCGACGATTTCTTCCTGATGACTACAGCCGACTATCCACAGGAAAAAATAATCCGTACCGGTAAAACTGTGAGACCACTTTTACGGAGTGACCAAAAACTGGTTGCCAACATCGGAGACTTTGGAATAGAAACTGCCCGGAAACTGAAAGAAGCCGGTTTTACAGGTGCTTACCATATCAATCGCCTGGGAGAAGGAATCGACACAGAAGCCACTCCGGAAGAGAGACAGGAAACCCTTCAGGCGATCAAAGAAGCCGGACTGGAACTCTACTATTGCATCGAACCCATCGGCCCCGAACATACATACGAAGAGCTGGCAGAAGAAATTCTGCGGGCCCGGGAATTGCAGGTAGACGTAATGGCAGCCATGCGGAGAGTAGCAGTAAAAGGCACACCTCTATATGAAAGAGGACAGATCACCCCGGCTGAACTGACAAAAATCGTAGCCGTAACCAACCTGACCGTAAAACCCTCCCGGGCAATGAATGTACATGAACCGATGCAGGTAGCTATGCTGGCCGGTGTCAATCAGTTATATGCAGAAATAGGTGCCAATCCACGCGATACGGCCAGTCACACAGAAAAAAGCCGGGGATTCAGTCCTGCTGTCGCCTGGGATATGCTAAAAGATTTTGGATATCAACCCAATCATAATTTTAAATAATACCTGATGGAAAAAGAACAAATACTCCAACAATTCTCCCAGGGATTTGACTGTTCACAAGTAGTCCTGACACATCTATGTGATAAACACTCCCTTGCAGACGAACAAACCGCAAAAAAGTATCCGCCTGTTTCGGTGGAGGCATGTGGGGAGGCCATGTATGTGGTGCGGTTGCCGGAGCGTATATGGCGTTAGGAATGAAATACGGTCACTCTACTCCGGGAGCTACTCAGGAAAAACAGCAAACAATTGGCAAAATAGCCGAGTTCAATACCCGTTTTCAGGAAAAGCAGGGTTCTATTGTATGTGAAAAGCTTCTGGGATATAAATTCCCGGAAGACATGGAACAAATACTTGCATCCGGTAAACTCACGACACTATGCCCGCAAATAGTAGCAGACGCTATTGAAGTAGCGGGTGAATGTCTGAAAGAATAAAAAACAATCTCTTTTATAGTCCTTGTTTCCAGGTAAATAACGCAAAAGCTTAACTACCGGAGTGGGAATGGTATGCTCAAAAATTTATACACTAATGAAATAAAAATAAAAACGGAAAACAAATTAACAATGAAAAAGCCGGAATTTTTACTCTGTTCATGCTCCTTAACCTGATTTCTGTAACCGCACAAGAAGCAGGTACCGGTAAACCGATTATCGTACTGTTTGGTGATTACACAGCAGGACTGGGTACACATAATGATGTATCAGGTTTCAACCTGACCCGCTCCCGTCTGGGCTATGAATATCAGGTACTCAAAGATTTAAAAGCTACCGTTGTGCTGGACATTAACACCCTCCACAACGGAAACCGTAGTACCTATTTCCATTACGCCATGCTGGAATGGACCTATCAGAAGTTAGAATTGAGTGGTGGTCTGATCTACCTTTCCCAGTTTGAAGTACAGGAAGCATTCTGGGGACGGAGATATATTGAAAAATCGTTTCAGGACCGCTATGGTTTCGGCCATGACTCTGATCTCGGGATCAAAGCTCGGTATCACTTTACCGACTGGCTGAATGCAGATTTTGCGATCACCAATGGCGAAGGAACCCTGAATATAAATAACAATAATTCCTACAAATACGGTCTGGGGATCACATTGAAACCAACGAAAGAACTGACCTTCCGGGCGTATGCAGATCTATATAGTGACAGCCAGGATCTCCGTCCCGAATTGGATGCAGAGGCAAAAGTATCTTTCACAGATCAGAAAACAGCAGCTATTTTTGCAGGCTACAGTGATGAACAATTCTCACTGGGAATAGAATATAATTATCAGATGAACCGGGAATTTGTAGATGGCTGTGATTATTATGGCTTTTCGGTCTACGGAGGATTACCTCTTAGTCAGAAACTCGGATGGTTCGGCCGGTACGATTATGTAGATACCCAAACAGCTGACGGAATAAGATATGGCTGGACATCCATTGCTCATAAAAATGCCCTGGTAACAGGTTTTGAATATTACCCTATCAGGCAATTAGCCATTGCTCCCAATTACCGGTATGCTGAAACATTTGCAGGAGACAAATACCATACGATTGGTGTAAATGTCGGATTCAGCTGGTAAAGCATAAACAGTAAAAATAATCCAATAAACAAATTAAACTATACTTTAAAAAAAAGCCTATGAATACGAAAGAATTTTTAGGAGAACTAGTAGGAACATTTATCCTGGTGCTTTTTGGTTGCGGATCTGTTGCCGTTGCCGTTTTATTTGGTGAATACAACAGCATCCTGCAAATAGGTGTGGCCTGGGGATTCGGTGTTATGCTGGCTATCTACCTGACCCGGCACCTCTCCTGTGCACATCTCAATCCGGCAGTTTCCATTGCTATGGTAGTCAGCAAACGGATGAAAGCCCGCAAGCTCCCCTCCTACCTGACAGCCCAATTAGCCGGAGCATTTATGGTAGGGCTCATGATCTATCTACTCTTCTCCCCATCCATCGAATCTTATGAAGTTACGAATGGAATAGTACGGGGTACAGCTGCATCCGTCGATACCGCCCGGATGTTTGGAGAATACTATCCCAACCCCGGCACCAGCGCAGTCGTAACAATGCCGTTAGCCATCCCGGCGGAAGCATTCGGTACCTTCCTGCTCGTACTGCTGATCTTCTCCCTGACGGAAGGATGTAACGTAGGACGCCCCAGTGACACCATGGCACCCGTTTTCATCGGACTAACCGTTACCTCCATCATCTGCCTGATCGCCCCCCCTGACACAAGCAGGGCTAAACCCGGCAAGAGATCTGGGTCCCCGCTTAGTAGCATGGATTACCGGATGGGGACAGGCAGCATTCCCGGACAGTAACGGAGGCTTCTTCTTCGTCTATATCCTCGGCCCTATCCTGGGAGGAATAATCGCCGCCCTGTTCTTCGTATACGTACTCGAACCGGTCATGAAGAAAACCTCAACCAATTGCGATTGCGAAAAATAGAAAAAAATTTAAAGTTCAAGGTTCAAAGTTCAAGGTTAAACTTAAAATTTGGAACATGGAACATGAAACTTAAAATATCTCCTTTAAATAAAAAAAATATGAAAACAACAAGACTTATTTTAGCCGGAGGATTTCTCGGCGCTGGCAAAACAACTTTATTGTGGGAAGCTGCTCAACGTTTAATGAAGCAGGGATTAAATGTAGGTCTGATCACCAATGACCAGGCACCTGAGTTAGTAGATAGCGCCCTGCTCTCCCTGAGCAATCTGCAGGTAGCCGAAGTAAGTGGAAGCTGTTTTTGCTGTAACTTCAACGGCTTCACAGAAGCTATCCAAAAGATCCGGGAAGACGTTTCGGCCGATGTCATTATTGCCGAACCGGTAGGAAGCTGTGCCGACCTCTCCGCAACGATCATGCAACCGCTGAAACAATACTGGAACCGTGAACTACAGGTCTCCCCCCCCTTACCGTACTGGCAGATCCCACCCGGCTGCGATCCATACTGGCCGGAGAAAACGCAGGTCTGCATCCCGATGCAGCCTACATCTATCATAAGCAACTGGAAGAAAGCGATATGATCCTGATCAGTAAAACCGATTTGCTTGCAACAGAAGAGTTGGAAGAATTGACCCGGCAAACAGCAGCAGAATACCCATCCGCAACAATCCGTACCATCAGTGTTGTTGACGGAACCGGCATCGACGAATGGCTTGAAGAAGTATGCAACCGCAACGATGCCGGAAAGCGTTTAGTAGATATGGACTACGACATATACGCCAACAGGGAAGCCGTATTGGGCTGGTTAAATGGAACCCTTCATCTGAAAGGAGAAAAAACAGACTGGGACACATTCACCCGCCAACTGGTAACCAACCTGGCCAACAAATTCGACAGCGAAGGTTACTCCGTAGGACACGTAAAGATCATTTCCGAAAATGGCAAACAATACATCGTTGGCAACATCACCGGCCATAGTGAAACCCTATCCCTGCGAGGCTCTGCCGGAGAAAGCGAAGAAATCCGCCTGATTGTCAACGCCCGTGTAGAAACCAGCCCGGAAAACCTCGACCAGATCGTTCGCGAAACCATCGACCAACTCATCGCAGACAAATACACGCCCGAGATCATCGCCTGGCGCTATCTGCAACCCGGTCGCCCACAACCTACCCACCGGTTTACGGAAGTGGTATAGAGCAACACTATCTATTTAGGATGGTTATAAAAGTAAACCCACAAAAGATAATAGAATCTTTTGTGGGTAATATGATGGTTTATTAGTAAAAAAATTACCATCCACCGATCTCGCAATTTGTTAGATCGACAAAAATCCAAATTGTGTATGTTGAAACTAACATGCTGGAGAACTTTGATAACATTACAATAAATGCTTCCAGAACTCCTTTATCACTCGTTGCTGACGTTCAAAAGTAAACCAACTCCGCAAACAACAGAATGATTACTCACTTTTAATCCATACGTTTTCTACTTCTTTTACCGCTTTCAATCCTCTATTTATCCTTTTGAGAAACAAAAAAGAACCGGAAAAGGGTTATTTTCATATATTTGTAAAACACATAAACAGATATGATAGAAAGTATTGCAGAATTTTACCAGCGCATTAACCGCAAAGGTCCGGCACATACGAAAGGAAAAGAATTCTTTGACCTGCAGCCCAGCCGGTGCAACATCGGAAAAGTATCTTTTAGTTACAGAGATTTCTACAAAATAGCCCTTGTAACAGAAAAAGGAAAACTCTACTATGCCGACAGATGGATTATGGTAGACCGTCCCGCACTTCTTTTCTCCAACCCCCTTATCCCGTATGCGTGGGAAGCACTGGAATTAGGAACAGTAGAAGGAGCGTACTGCATCTTTAACGAACTATTCATTACAGCGGGTGGAACTACCTCACCTCTTCTTGATACTCCCTTATTCGATATGTCAAAAGAAAGAATCTATTTTCTGGATGAGGTAAATATTCAAAATATACAGGATATATTTGCAAAAATACAGGAGGCCATCGGGTCAGGCTACACACAGAAAAACGACATGATACGTTGCTACCTGCACCTGCTCGTACACGAAGCTATGAAAGTACAGGCCACCAGCCAATACACACCCAATAAAAATGCCGGACAACGCATAGCCGAACTCTTCCTTGCCCTGTTGGAACGGCAATTTCCCATTGAAATTCCGGAAAAAGGGTTAGGATTAAAAACACCCACTGATTTTGCCAATCGCCTATCGGTACATGTAAACCATCTCAACCGGGTCATCAAGGCAGCTACCGGACGCACCACTTCGGCACTTATCAACAACCGCATCACACAGGAAGCTGTCCAGCTACTCCAACGCAGCAACTACTCCATATCCGAAATAGCCTTCGCACTCGGATTTGAAGAACCGGCCTCCTTCAGCAACTTCATCAAAAAACATACAGGCGTATCCCCCTCAGAACACCGTCTGATGCAAACCGCCTGAAAATAAAGAGTAGAATTTTTCCTTATTGTTTGATTTGAACAAGTAATAGCTTGATTTAAAATAGTTGTCCTGCTCCCTTCTCCTTTCCTTTGTGATATAAAAACAGAAGGAATATGAAAACAATCCTTTTATTAATAACATTTATCAGCGTGATAACAACAGTACAGGCACAAACACCGGAAACAAACAAAAAAGCCTCATCGTCTATTACTCCCGCCGGGGCAACAACTACCTCAATGGCAACATCGTAGACCTCAAAGTAGGCAACACCGAAGTAGTAGCCGGAAAAATCCAGACACTCACCGGAAGCGACATCTTCCGTATAGAAACCGTCAAACCCTATCCGGTAGATTACACCCAAACAACCGAAGTGGCCAAATCAGAACTTGACAGTAATGCCCGGCCCGAACTAACAGAAAAAATAGAAAACATAGAGCAATACGACATCATCTACCTCGGCTATCCCAACTGGTGGGGCACCTGTCCGATGGCTATATTCACCTTCCTTGAATCCTACGACCTCAGCGGAAAGACAATCATTCCCTTCTGCACCCACGAAGGCAGTGGACTGGGTAGCAGCGTACAGGACATCCAAAAAACAGTTCCCGGTGCCAACGTCCTGAAAGGAATGGCTATCCGTGGCGACAACGTAAACAAAGCAGACAAACAAATAGAAGAATGGGTAAAAACATCCAAATAAAGTAAAAGAAAAAATATGAAAACAGAAAATAAAGTCTGGTTTATAACCGGAGGAAATAAAGGACTGGGAGCCGCCATCGTAAAAGAAGCCCTTACACAGGGATACAACGTAGTAGCAACTGCCAGAAATACGGAAAATGCAGAAAAAGCACTGGGTAATCATCCCAATCTCCTGATCGTCAAACTCGACGTAACAAATCAGGAAGAAGTCAAACAATCCGTAGCGGCTGCAACAGAGCGGTTCGGACAAATAGATGTACTGGTAAACAATGCCGGATACGGACTGCTTGGCTATTTTGAAGAAATGTCCGAAAAAGCCATCCACCGGCAAATGGAAACCAATCTCTTCGGAACCATGAAAGTAACCCGTGCCATTCTTCCGGTCATGCGCCGGCAGGGTACAATATTTATTTTTCAAAAGGGTTCTCAATCGGGTATTTATTGGTGTTCCAATTTATCCCATATTTATCCTCAAAATAATTTTTTGCTTTTTTATTAGCATCAATTTCCATCCAATTCACATCATGTGTAGTTAAACTGTAAGGATTATAAACCGGTTCACCATCCCATTCAGTTATTAGTTTACTTTTTGATGCACTAAACAGACTGGGTAATCCATGGGAGAACAAATATCCCATTAGGCTCAATTTTTTATCCTCATATTTATATGGAAATCATAGCTATACATTTTAATGTTTACTAATTTAACTTTTTTCTCTGGAAAAACAACCTTTTAAAGTGGGTCAAACATTAGTATTAATGCAGTCTTTAGGTGAAATCGTGACCCCTTTTTTTGAGAGTCGGAAGGGTCACGATTTAGTCACTTTCAAGGGTAAAACAGTGACTTTCTTGTGTCCGGTTGGGTTAGGGATAAAAGAAAAAAGGTCTCTAAACCTATGTTTAGAAACCTTTGTCCATATAATTTCGGGGTTTGTCTCCTGTTTGGTGATTCGCCTGGGGTTCGAACCCAGGACCCCATCCTTAAAAGGGATGTGCTCTACCGGCTGAGCTAGCGAATCATCCTGTGATTATTAAATCGAGTGCAAAGATAAGTTGCACATTGTTATTATGCAAACTTTTCAACATATTTATTTCGTCAAGCCGGATAACCTATTCTGAATAAGATCCTTAATTTTGTTCTCTTACATCCGCTCCCCACATGAGTTTATCCTGCAGATTTTTGTAGAAGGTATGATTGTAGCGTTTGATCACTTTAGTCGTGTGATGGGCTCTGCTGATCTTTAAAGGAGCACCACTCGGAAAGACTTCCGAACGTCCGTCCAAAGAAACAAGGAAATAGCCGCTACGGCTTTCTACCGTCAAAGAGATCAAGGTGCTGTCCGGGATCACCAACGGACGCATATTCAGGGAATGAGGTGCCACTGGGCTTAAAACAATACTATTATTGTGAGGTACAATAATAGGGCCATTTACGCTCAGCGAATAAGCTGTCGATCCGGTTGGAGTGGCTATGATCAGACCATCTGCCATATAAGAAGCAAGGTATTCATCATCCAGATAGGTATGGATCGTGATCATAGAAGAGGTATCCTGTTTCAGGATAGCCACTTCATTTAATGCATAATTATATCCCTGGTAGATATGTTCTTCTGTATGCAATCTTAGCTGGGTACGATTTTCTATCTTATAATAGTTCTTAAATAGTTCGTCTATTACTTCTTCTATTTCATTACTTCCGATATCCGCCAAAAACCCCAAACGCCCTGTATTTACTCCTAAAATAGGAATATTCTGTTTGTTAATACGGGCGGCTGTCCGGAGAAATGTTCCATCTCCTCCTATGCTTAAAGCCACATCCAGTTCAAACTCGTCTCCTGTAATAACCCCTTTTATAAGGGGATGAAAATCCAGTCTTTTTGTAAGGAAAAGATAAAACTGCTCATCCACAAAGATCTCCGCTTCTTTCTGATTTAATAAATCAAATAACCGGCGGATCAGGATCTGCTTATTTTCCTGATGCTTACTTCCAAATACTCCTACTTTCATTTTATCTATTTCTCACATATTCATGTAATATATCAGCTCATTCATCCGCTCCTGTAAAACCTCGTCTACTATACCGGCTTCCATAAAATGATAAGAAACTGTATAGTTAAACCGTTCAAAGCTGCGAATCACCGGAGAAGCATCTTCCAAATCGATCTTCAATGTCACAATCAACCTTCCCGTATCTTTTTCTACATAGGAAAACAAATTTAATACACGGGCATTATTTGATTCTGCAATGCGAGCTATATCCGACAGGGAATAATCCTGTGGGAACATTTCCAGCACCACAATACTTCCTATGGAATCCGCACTGCACAGATCCACGATTGCTTCGATCATCCGTTCATGCGTAATAGCCCCTATATATTTACCTTCCGCATCCACTACAGGCAGAATACTCAGACAATAACGGCTTATGATCGCCATCACCTCATAGATATGTCCCCTTCCGATACACTGGGAGCAAATACCATCATCTCTCCTATCGCAGATTTAGGGTCCGGCATGGTATGCAGATCTTTCTCAGAGACTAAGCTCTGATATACTCCATCTATCACCAACAGAAGATGCCTTAGTTTGTACTCATCCATCAGTGAGAGAGCATATTCTCCTGTGTCAAAACTTTTTAACACCGGAATCTCTTTTGTTATGAAATCTTTCGCTAACATTATTCTTTATATTCCCTAAATACTACTAAATTTGCCGTTACTTACTTCTTATACAACAAATGTAACAAAAGAAAAGATATAAAGATATACGATGACTAATTTAAGTGTGAACATTAACAAGGTTGCAACCATCCGTAATGCCCGTGGCGGAAATATGCCTGATGTGGTGAAAGTAGCTATGGATTGTGAAGCATTCGGAGCCCAGGGGATCACTGTTCACCCACGCCCTGATGAGAGGCACATCCGCTATGCGGACGTATATGCCTTAAAACCATTGGTTAAAACAGAGTTCAATATTGAGGGATATCCCAACAAAGAATTTATTGACCTGGTACTGAAAGTGAAACCGACACAGGTCACCCTCGTACCGGATGCACCGGATGCCATCACGTCTAATGCCGGGTGGGATGCGAAAAAACACTTTGACCTGCTGAGTGAATTAGCCGATACGTTTACTTCCAAAGGGATCCGGACTTCTATTTTTGTCGGAACGGATCCTGAGAATATGGAATGGGCGGCAAAAACAGGAACAGACCGGGTTGAATTATATACAGAGCCGTATGCAACCCTATACCCTCAGGATAAAAAAGCCGCCGTGGCTCCATTCGTAGAAGCAGCGAAAGTTGCCCGGAATCTGGGATTAGGAGTAAATGCGGGGCATGACCTGAGTCTGGAAAATCTGGCGTGGTTCAGTCAGCATATCCCTTGGCTGGAAGAAGTGTCCATCGGACATGCCCTGATATGCGATGCACTATATTACGGATTAGAAAAGACAATAAAACTGTATAAAGACTGTTTGAATAATAAGTAGTCAAGGAGTCAAAGGAGGTAAGGAGTAAGTATAAAAAGGCTACTTAACTTCTAACAAACGATAACTTCTCTAACTACTTAACTACTCAAAATTTATTAACCGAATTAAAATACACAAACAATGAGTTTATTACTTTCATTACAGGGAATAGGGATGCCGGGAGAGGAAATGCCTGATCTGACTACAGCTATTGCTACTATACCGACGGAAGCGGAGATCAATGTGATTGACCTGGCTTTCAAGGGAGGTTGGATCATGATCGTGTTGTTGCTACTGTCACTGATGGCGATCTATATCTTTATCCAGCGGTTGTTGATTATCCGCCGGGCCGGAAAGCAGGATGAGAACTTTATGAACCGTATCAAAGATTATATACATGAAGGGAAAATTGACTCGGCGCTGAACCTGTGCCGTAGCACAAACACACCTTCTGCCCGTATGATTGAAAAAGGGATCACCCGTCTGGGGCGTCCGATGAACGATATCATGGTTGCGATTGAAAATGTAGGTAACTTAGAGATCGCAAAATTAGAAAAAGGATTTCCACTGATTGCCACCGTTGCGGCCGGAGCTCCGATGTTAGGGTTCTTAGGTACTGTTACCGGGATGGTACGCGCCTTCTTTGACATGGCAAACGCAGGAAGTAATGTGGACGTAACCTTGTTATCCGGTGGTATCTATGAAGCATTGGTAACTACAGTAGGAGGGCTGATCGTAGGTATCATCGCCCTGTTTGCGTACAATTACCTGGTTTCACAGGTAGATAACGTAGTGAACAAGATGGAAGCCAGCACAATGGAGTTCATGGATTTATTAAACGAACCCGCTAATTAATTGAAAATTGAAAGTTGAGAATTAGAGACAAACTCTAATTTCCCATTTTTCCATTTTCAATTATCAATTCAGATAACATGGCATTAAAACGAAGAACAAAGATAAACGAAGCATTCAGCATGGCCTCTATGACAGACGTCATTTTCCTGCTGCTGATCTTCTTTATGGTTACCTCTACCGTAGTGATCCCAAATGCGATCAAAGTTACATTGCCACAGTCACAGAAACAGACAGCTGCCAAGCCGTTGACACGGGTGACGATTGATTCGAACCTGAACTACTATGTGGCCTTTGGTAATCAGCGGGAAGTACAAGTTTCCTATGAAGAGATTACTCCTTTTCTACAGGATAGCTATGACAAAGAGCCGGATATGTTCGTGGCTCTCTATGCTGATGAAAGTGTACCTTACAGAGAAATTGTAAAGATCCTGAATATCGCGAACGAGAATAAATTCAAGATGGTACTGGCTACCCGTCCGCAGAAATAAGAGATATGAAATTTAACAAAGACGACATATACAGTTTAGCCGGTTCGATCGCCGTTCACCTGGTGATCTTCCTGATACTCTGGTTTACGGTCCTCAGAACCATCGTTGCTGAAGAGGATGGCGGTATACTCGTCAACTTTGGAAACATCGATGCCGCGGCCGGACTCTTTGAACCTAAATATACGGGCTACGAAATGCCTCAGGAAACCACCACTCCTCCCCCTCCTGTTCCGGAGCCTGAAACAGCTCAGGAAGAACTGGTTACTCAGGATATAGAAGAGAGTGTGTCGCTGGAGGATGCCCGGAAAGAGGAAGAACGCAAAAAAGAAGAAGAGAGAAAACGCCGGGAAGAACAGGAAAGAGAACGGAAACGCAGAGAAGAAGAGGAACGGAAACGACTGGAAGAAGAACAACGCAAAAAGGAGCAGGCCATCAGTAACCGGGTAGCCGGAGCCTTCGGCATTGGAAGTGAAGGCAATTCCAGCCAGGGAGATGCAGCTACCGGAACCGGGAATCAGGGAAGTCCTTTCGGGAATTCTGACCAGGGAGCAAACGAAGGGGTTGGCGGATACGGTTCTTTTAATCTGAATGGACGTTCTATCGGCTCCGGAGGTCTTCCCCGGCCTGCTTATACCATTCAGGAAGAAGGACGGATCGTGATCAATATAACCGTGGACCCCAAAGGAAACGTGATCTTTGCAGAGATCGGAAAAGGAACTAATATTGATAATGCTTCCATGCGTCAAAGCGCCATAGAAGCAGCCCGCAAAGCCAAATTCAACAGCATTAGCGGAGCGAATAATCAAAGTGGAACGATTACGTATAGATATTCATTGAGATAAAGTAGTTAGTAGATAGTAGCCGGTAGTTCGTAGAATTTCTATTCTCTACTATCTACTAACTTCTAATTACCAACTACTAAAAAAATTCCGTTATGAAGAAAGCATTCGTATTTTTAGCAACCGGCTTCGAAGAAATGGAAGCCATCGGAACCATTGACGTATTACGTCGCGGAGGTGTTGAAACAACAACGATTTCTATTACCGGAGAAGCTACTGTTACAGGGGCACATGGCATACCAGTAGTAGCAGACGTTTTACTTTCGGATACTGACCTTTCAGATGCTGACGCACTGGTTCTTCCGGGTGGCATGCCGGGTAGTAACAACCTGAACGCATGTGAACCATTAAAAGAGGCATTGTCCAAACAATACAACCAGCAAAAACTGGTCGCTGCAATCTGTGCCGCTCCTATCGTATTGGGCGGACTGGGATTCCTTGAAGGGCGTACAGCGACCTGCTACCCCAGTTTTGAGCCTCAGTTGACCGGAGCAACAACTACGGTTAATCCGGTGGAAGTAGATGGAAACGTAATTACCGGGAGAGGTCCGGGTCTTGTATTTAATTTTGGACTGGCTATTGTTGAATATCTTCAGGGAAAAGCGACTGCCGACGAAGTAGCATCCGGCCTATTACTTAAATAAGATAAAATAAAACATGTCCATATCCCTGTTTACTTGGTAAACAGGGATTTTCTATTTCCTTCCATCCAGATTATCCCGTATTTTAATACTCTCCTACTAACAGTTATTTTACTACTTTTGAGATACTGTAAACCTGGCTTAGTAATTATTTTTTTCCTGTAAACGAAGATCAGTAATAAACACTTAGTGTGTAAATGAACATTAGTAATTAACCTATAAACTGTAAACTTACTCCAGGAAAGGTCATATCCGCAGAACCATCAGGTTATGCCCCCGGGGTCACAAGGTTATAGTGCCGGGGTCTTAAGGTTATGCCCCCGGCATCTTAACCTTATAACCCCGGGGGCATAACCTACTTTCCCAGCATATAGTGAAGAGTACAAATGCTTCTTCCGGATAGGATCTCATGGAGTAAGGATTAAAATCTCTGCTAAGGAAAGAACAAAACATCCTGATTATCTAAACTGTTTCATACATGATATATCAACCAAAATCAGGAATAAGTTATGTTAGAAAATGTTTTGAATTTAATTAAGTCGCATGCGATGGATGCCATCAACAACAATCCGGAAATTCCGGAGGATAAAAAACAACAGACAGTAGAGACAACTACGCAGGCTGTAACCGATGGCCTCAAACAAAACCTCAGCATGAGTAATCTCGGGAATCTTAAAAACATGCTATCCGGAGGAACGGCTACAGCCACCAGTAATCCGATCGTAGATAGTATAAAAAATACAGTGGTAAATGCACTGGTACAAAAAGTAGGGCTGTCTCAGGGAATCGCCTCTACCCTTTCTTCGACTGTTGTCTCCTCCATATTCAACGCCTTCGCCAGCAAAGCCGGACAGGCAAACGGTGGACAGGGATTGGATCTGGGTTCTATCATGAGCCAGTTCGGAAGTAACGGAGATAGTAAGGAAGGCATTTTAGGGACATTAGGTAAATTCCTTCATTAATAAAATATTCCCCTCCGGACAACAGAGGGGAATACGATAAAAACCTTTTGTAAATAAAAGCAGATAAACTATTTCATTCTTCTTTCATTCCACCGCCACATAGATCTCTGTTAGAAGATCTTCCGGTGCTGTGGTACAGGGATCATTCAGGTATCTCTCATAACTGGGTTCATCCCGCAGGGTACAGCCCAATTCCGGGATACGTTGGGCATAGATGGTGTCGTAGACTACCTGGAGATTCATGTAGGAACCTTTATAAAGGAAAACGGCATAGTTTCCGGCGGGTATTTCTTTCGCTCCGAACTCTCCTTTGGCTATTCCCTGCACCGGGAGCACCATACAAACATCGGTACGTAGTTTCTCCGGTGCGGTGACTTTCGGATCGTCATGGTAGATACATACCGGACAGACATCCCCCACCGGCAATCCCTGCTCTGCTACATAGTTACAGACTTTCCCCCAGGCTGCACCATAATCCAGGGTTTTATAATCTCCTGTCAGACGAAGATGAACTACCTGTTTGGTTGGGATTGCTTTCGCCTCTACCTGCAAATCCAGTTCCGGTCTTAAAATTTCTGGTTTCATAATGACAAATTGTTTATTGTTTCGATATGCTTGTGGTGAAATTCCATAGAACTGTTTGAATTGCTTTGACAAAGAAGAGGGTACATCATAACCGACCCGGTAAGCGATCTCCTGAACAGGTGAATCTGTATAACGCAGCAACCGGGCGGCCGTCTCGATGCGCATTCTTACAATAAATGCTCCTACTGGTTCCCCCAGGAAAGCACTCATGATCCGGTGGAAATGCCACTGGGAAAATCCGGATATCTCTGCCAGATACGTTAAGTCAATGGGTTCATCCAGATGGTTGTTGATATACTCGATCAAGATGTTAACCCTCCGGTGATACTCTTCTTTTGTTGTCTTCATTTTCTCTGTTCTACTTTCGTTTCATGGCAAAGATAGAGGGGGCATTCCCAT
>Ga0192244_10023_pt1 | contig 74599 bp, 71 predicted proteins | sample Koala_Koa27_L3_FD_131234 | JGI IMG/M metagenome (GOLD analysis project Ga0192244, IMG submission 131234) | Enriched cells from koala feces incubated with labeled cellulose particles, San Francisco Zoo, California, United States - Koala_Koa2-7_L3 ... | reverse complement strand
TTCATCCCGGTGAACGAAAAGTGACCGGGAAATCTCAGTCACTTTTTCAGTCACCGGATTTTATGCATATAGTAATTTGATAATAAGTTATTTACAAATAAAAAAGTGACGATGACTGAGAAAATTGAAAAAACTATATAGTATGATTTCAAAAACTACCGGATTTGTATTTTGAAGGAATGGATCGACTCTTACTTTTCCCGTCCGCCACCTAAGGCTTTGTATAGATTCACGACAGCCTGCATATTCTCAAACATATCGGAGACTTCATTTAGTTGGGCACTTAGTAAAGACTGTTGGGCGGTCAGTATCTCTAAGTAGGTGGATTCTCCGGAACGAAAAAGAGCCTGTGTGTATTTGACAGCTTTTTCCAGTTCTTCCACCTGCGATCTTCGTTCTACGATTTTTTCAATAGAGGCCTCGTATTGAAACAGGGCATCACTGACTTCCTGTCCGGCAGTCAGCAGGCTTTGCTGGAAGCTGATCAGTGCTTCTTCCTGTTGGGCTTTGCTCACTTTAAGCTGTGCAATGTTTGCTCCCCGGTTAAAGAGCGGTTGGGTGAGGGAGCCCACTGCCGAAAGAATAAATTTCGGAGGATTGGAGATGGTAACGCCCAGATTGTTGGTCCATCCGGCTGATCCTGTGATACTGATCTGTGGATAGAAAGCCGCCCGTGCCTGATTCGTTGCATAGTAGGCGATGGCCAGTTGCATCTCCGCGTAGCGGACATCCGGACGGTTGGAAAGTAACTGCGCCGGAATGCCGGTAGGGAGGTAATCCGGGAGTTCCTGTGTATAAAGATTGGTTCTGGGAATATGCTGAGGTGCTTCTCCTAACAGGACGGAAAGTGCATTTTCTGTCTCCCGTATCTGCATCTGGAGATCATACAACGAGGCTTCTACTGCATAGTAGTTGGCCCGGCTCTGTACGATGGCTGCCTCATTGGTGGTTCCGATTTCTTTATAGGCCGTCATCACCCGTATGTTGTCTAACCACACAGCAGACGTTCTTTCGCTGATGGCTAACTGTTGGTCTAACATCAGCAGTGTGTAGTAACTGTTTGCAATATTGGCGATCAGTTCTGAACGGACAGACTGTTGGTAGGCTTCACTCGATAAGAGAGAGGCATATTCTCTCCGGCTGGCATTCAGGAGATTTCCAAAAAGATCCACTTCCCAACTGGTGACTAAGGGAAGTTGATAGGTCTGGGAGGCTTGGGTGTGGTTTCTCCAACTGACCGTTCCTTCCGGTGATAGTCCGAAAGAGGGTAGAAAAGCTAAGCGGGCTGCCACTAACAGGGCTTTGGCTTCTTCAATCCGCAGTCTTGCGATCCGGAGATCGGGATTATTTTCTAACCCTTTTTCAATCAGGATTTGAAGGGTGTCATCCCGGAAAATATTTTTCCAGGCTATAAAACCGAGATTCGTTGTATCCGGTCTTAGCGTATCCACCGGAGAAAACGGGTCCCGGTACAGGCCGGATAGGTTGACTTCCGGTCTTTCGTAGGGCTTGTAGATGTGGCAACCGGTCACCCCTACGCATAGAAAGAGTATATAGCAAATGATTCGTTTCATACTTGTTTATTTTCCTGAGGGTTTTCTTTTTTCTCAACCTGTATGGGTTTTACCTTTTCCTGTAAATACTGGAAAATGACAAAAAATGCAGGCACAATAAATATCTGGCAGATCATCCCGATAAACATACCCCCGATTGCCCCTGTTCCGAGTGCATTGTTCCCGTTGGCACCCACACCGCGGGCAAACATCAGGGGCAACAAACCAATGACCAGTGCGAGGGAAGTCATCAGGATCGGACGCAAACGGGCGACCGCACCCCGGATCGCAGACCAGACAATGGTTTGCCCGGCCATTCTTCTTTCTAAGGCAAACTCCACGATCAGGATCGCATTTTTGGATAATAATCCGATCAACATGATCAGGGAGATCTGTAAATAGATATTATTCGTAATACCCATCATCCGGGCAAAAATGAAACTTCCGGCCAATCCGAACGGAACGGAAAGGATCACCGCCCAGGGCAGGATGTAGCTTTCATACTGGGCACTTAAAAGCAGGTATACAAATAGCATACAGAGTATAAATATGATACTGGTGTTGCCGCTGGAAGTTTCCTCATCTCGTGTCAATCCTGAAAATTCAAAGGAATAGTCTGCCGACAAGGTCTGGGCGGCTACTTCTTCAATGGCCTGGATCGCTTGTCCGGAGCTATATCCATCGGCTGCGCTACCGGTGATGGCTATGGCATTGTACATGTTGAACCGGGAAATGTTTTGTGGACCGTAGACTCTCGTGAGCGTGACAAACTGGGTGATCGGTGCCATTCCGTTACTACTTTTCACATAGATGTTGTTCAGTGTTTCCGGATTTCTGCGATAGATATTATCCGCCTGTACCATGACCCGGTAGAGTTTTCCGAACCGGTTGAAGTTGGAGGCGTAATATCCTCCGTAATAGCTTTGAAGCGTAGTCAGGATATCCGAAGGACTGATGCCTTCTTTTACGGCCTGTGGTACGTTCACTTCGATCAGGTATTGCGGAAAATTCGGATTGAAAGAAGTTTGTGCGGTTGTGATCTCCGGCCGTTGGTTCAGGGTGGCCAAAAACTGTTGTGCCACCTGGTAGAATTGATTAATGTCCCCGCCGGTTTTGTCCTGGAGATCAAATTCAAATCCGTTCGTGATACTGAATCCCGGGATCATCGGAGGAGCGAAGATCAGGATCCGGGCGTCATTGATGACCTGGGTTTTGGCATATAACAACCCGATGATACTGTTCACATCTTCCCCCTTCTTTTTACGGTCTTTCCAATCTGCCAACCGGCAGATAATGGTCCCATAGGAGCTACCACTTCCTGCTATCAGACTCATTCCCACGACACGGGTCCGGCTTTGCAGAACCGGAATGGACTGGAGAATATGGTCGATCTGGTCCATCACAGAATCTGTTTGTTCCAGCGAGGTGGCCGGGGCTAATTCTACGGTGATGAAAAAAGTTCCGGTGTCTTCATTGGGAATCAATCCGGAAGGGGTTGTTTTCATCAAAAAGAAAAGGAGTACACAAAAGGCACCGAACAACACAAAGGTGACTATCTTATGTCCCATGAAAAAGACGACTCCCCGTTTATATTTTTCTACTCCTTTATCGTAGACGTGATTAAATTTATCATAGAAGCGGGTCATAAAACCTTTTTTCCGGTTTTCCGTCTCCTGTTTCGGTTTCAGGAAGATCGCACAAAGTGCCGGGCTGAGCGTCAGTGCGTTCAGTGCGGAAATACCGATCGCGAAAGCCATTGTGAAACCGAACTGGCGGTAGAAAATACCGGACGTACTTCCGATGAAGCTAACCGGAATAAACACAGCCATCATTACTAATGTGATGGAGATGATCGCGCCGGAAATTTCATCCATCGCATCCAAGGCTGCTTTCAGGGGAGAATCGTATCCCTGGTCCAGTTTGGCGTGCACGGCTTCCACCACCACAATGGCATCATCCACCACAATCGCGATCGCCAGGATCAAGGCGCACAGGGTGAGCAGGTTCAGGCTGAAACCAATCAGGTAGATCGCAAAGAAGGTTCCGATCAAGGCCACCGGAATGGCGATCGCCGGGATGAGTGTGGAACGAAAATCCTGCAGGAAAATAAAAACGACGATAAACACCAGCAGGAAGGCCTCCAGCAATGTTTTGATCACTTCATGGATAGAGGCGTACAGGAAATCATTGGCACTCAGCAGGATTTCATATTTTACACCCGGAGGGAAGTCCTTTTCTGCCTCTTCCAGTAGTTTATTGATGTTCGTAATGATCTCGGTGGCATTCGAGCCTGCGGTCTGGTAAACGGCTACGGCAAGACCTGGGTGCCCGTCCGAACTGGTTTCAATCTGATAGTTTAATCCTCCTAATTCTATCCGGGCCACATCTTTCATGCGCAGGATCTGTCCGTCTTCTGTGGCACGGATAATAATATCTTCAAACTGTGTCGTTTCTTCTAAGCGTCCGGTGTATTTCATGGAATACTGGAAGGTCTGGTCACTGTTTTCTCCGAAGGCTCCCGGTGCAGCCTCAAAGTTTTGTGCAGCGAGGGCGGCTATGACATCCGATGGAGCCAGGTTGTATTGTGCCATCACATCCGGTTGCAGCCAGATGCGCATGGAGTAATCTTTGCTACCGAAAGCGGCGGCTTGTCCGACACCGTTCACGCGGCTGATCTGTGGCAGGAGATTGATCTCTACGTAGTTTTGCAGAAAGACCTCATCATATTGGTCATCTGAACTGTAGATGGTAAATATTTCCAGGATACTGGTTTGTCTTTTGCTGGTAATCACGCCGGCATTCACTACTTCTGCAGGCAGGAGTGCGGTGGCTTTGGAGACGTTGTTCTGCACATTGACGGCCGCAATGTCCGGATCGGTGCCTTGTCTGAAATATACGGTAATGGTTGCCGTACCATTATTAGAGGCGGTAGAGGTCATATAGGTCATGTTCTCTACTCCGTTGATCTGTTCTTCTAATGGAACCACCACACTATTCAGGACGGTCTGTGCATCCGCACCTGTATAGGTCGCACTGACGGAAACAGTAGGAGGGGAGATATCGGGATATTGTGTAATTGGTAACTGGGTTAATCCCAGTATACCTAAAATAACGATCAACACAGAGATCACCGTGGATAAAACCGGCCGTTCAATAAATCTATCGAATTTCATAATGGATTATTCTTTGGGTTTTTTTCTCTTGTTCTCCTTTTGCTGCAGCTCCGGCAGGTGCCTGTTGTCCCATGCTTTTCACCAATGCATCGTATTGTTCCGGGGTGACCGGTTTGATACGGGTACTATCCCGTAAGCTGCTGACCCCTTCTGCCACAATACTGTCCCCGGCCTGTAACCCTTGTGTGACTAAATACGTTTTTCCGTCGTTCATATCCTGTGTCCGGATTTCCGTACTACGGACGAGTGCGCTGTCTGCCGCATGCCCGGTTACTTTGTACACAAATTCCCTATCCTGGATTTCATAGGTAGCCTTTTGTGGAATGACCAACGCATTCGGTATGGTTTGTGGGATCAGGATCACTCCCGTTCCGCCACTGCGCAGGATGTGATTCCGGTTAGGGAAGGTCGCTCTCATATTGACAGATCCTGTCTGCTGATCGATCACGCCACTGATCGTTTCCACTTTTCCGGTCTGCGGATAGATCGTACCGTCTGCTAACTGGAGTTGGACGGGTGGCATCCGGTCAATATTTAATTGGATAGGACCTCCCTGACGGGTAATGTCTAATAACTGTTTTTCGGTCATGGAGAAATAGATATACATGTCGGAGATGTCAGACACCGTAGTCAGGGGTGTGGTCATCGAAGGACCCACCAGGCTTCCGATGCGGTAAGGAATGGTTCCGACGACTCCGTCCGAAGGACTGACTACATTGGTGAAAGAGAGGTTTTTTTGTGCGCTGACTAATTGGGCCTGTGCCTGTTCCAATAGGGCTGACTGGGAAGCCAGATCGTTTTCTGCGGTCTGGAGTTCATAATCGCTGATAATGTTCTGGTCCCACAGGTCCCGTTTATTCCTGTAGGTGAGCTGAGCCGTCTGCACGTTGGTCCGGGCCACATTGACATTGGCCTGTGCCACTTCTACGGCTGCCTGATATTGCACAGGATCTATTTTGAACATGACCTGTCCTTTCTTTACAAAAGAGCCTTCATCCACGAGTACCTGGGTAATAAACCCATCTACCATCGGCCGGATCTCAATGTCCTGTTTCCCTCGTATGGATGCCGGATAGGCACTCTTAATCACGGCTCTCTCAGGCTCTACGGCTATCACTGCATAGGCTTTTACCTGTTGCTGCATTTGTTGCATGGCCGCTGCCTGTTTATTTTCCTTTTTCTTACATCCAGTCCCGGAAATGAGAAGAAACAGGCTTGCCAGAAATAGGGAAAAGAGAAAAGAACAGTAGTTTTTATTCATTATCAACATATAATGGATTTTCTTTTGAGTTTATAAGTAAAACATGTATAAAATGATTAAGATGGCTGTTTTGTTCCGGTGATTTATTTAAATATGGTTAAGGGATTGAGCGATTTCCCTTTCCGGATAGTTACAAAGAAAGTCCGGGAGCGCTTTTTTTTACCCATCCCGGAACCCCCGCAGGGCTGTTAAATTCTCTTGTAAATGTTTTATATGCTGATTATTCTATCCTGTAAGGATACCAGCAACAGCCCAGGGCTGAGCGAAGCGAGCCCCTGGGTGGTAAAGTAGGATGATTCAACCCTGTAGGGGGTTGCATATTTGTTATTGACTCATTGACAGAGAGTGAAACCCTTACAGGGTTATTGTTTTCGTAACCTTACCCAGGGATTCGCTTCGCTCAGCCCTGGGCTGTTGCTGGTACCCTTACAGGATAGAATAATCAGCATATAAGATATTTGTAAGAAAATTTAACAGCCCTGCGAAACTCCCGGGAATATAAAATGGTTTTATGAAAGAGCCCGGATAAATATTTGAGGTAAATGGAATTGTATTCTTCGTAATAAATTATAAATTTGTAATTACTTAATCATAAAAGAACTCAAGAGTATGGAAGCTAAAATTGTGATTCCCGAGGTGGTGAAAGCTTCGTGGAGATACCTTAAGTCTCAGGTTTGGGTGTTGGTTGGATTATTTACCGGTTATATCCTGCTTTATATGATCTTCTGGGGTATTCAGTTATATACGCCCCCTTCTTCTGTGACCCGGTTATTTATGAGCCTCGTGCTCGCCCTCTTTTCCTTAGTTTTTTATCTGGGGTATTATAAAAATATTTTCCAGACTATGGATGGGGAAGAACCTCAGTTTTCCGCCTATGGCCAGCAGGCAAGGAAGTTTTTCGCGACTTTTATCGGTGGGATCCTTTTTGCCGCTATCTTTATCATAGGACTTATTCTATTAGTGCTTCCGGGTATTTATATGGCTATCCGGCTTCAGTTTTATGTCGCGGCGATCGTGGATGATGATATGGGCGCTATCGATGCTTTGAAACATAGCTGGGATATCACCCGGGGACAGTCTTTACCATTGATCCTCCTGGCGTTCGTCATGGTCCTGGTGCTTATAATAGGTGCTGTTTTGTTTGGTATAGGCCTTCTGATCGCAGCTCCTATGTTATACATCATGCAATGTTATGTCTACCGGTTATTGAATCGTCCGTTGGCTATCCCGGAAGAATGACCCGGAAGGTTGTAAACGGATTCTCCGCATAGGCGGGGATCGCAGAGAAACCGACAGTTAGTTCTTATTTAATGGGAACAACCGACAGTTGTCATGCGATCCCCGCCTACGCGGGAAACACGGATTAAATACCTTCTCTTTTGTATGCCTGAACTTTTCCTATTATATTTGCGTCCAACCCTTAATTTCCCTTAGAAATTAATCATGTAACACACATACCCTTTTAGCAGGGGCGTAAAAAACAATTTTAGTTATGAGTATTTTCAGTAAGTTTCCCCGTACTTTTTGGGTCGCGAACACGATCGAACTGTTTGAACGATGGGCCTGGTACGGTTTTTTCATGTTATTCGCTAATTATCTGACAGGTTCTTCCGATATGGGAGGGCTGGAATTTTCCCAGGCAGAGAAAGGTACGATTATGGGGGTGGGAACCGGTATATTGTATTTCCTGCCGGTCCTGACCGGAGCGATCGCAGACCGTTACGGCTATAAAAAAGTCCTGTTTCTTGCTTTTGTGATCTATACTTCGGCCTTTATTTTACTACCTATGTTTTCTACGTTTACCGGGGTTTTTCTCATGTATTTATATCTGGCTTTGGGTGCTGCTTTGTTTAAGCCGGTGATCTCTGCGACCATTGCTAAAACGACTACCGATGAAACTGCTTCCATCGGTTTTGGGATTTTTTATATGATGGTGAACATCGGTGCCTTTTTCGGTCCTATGGTCACTTTGTTATTTAAGGGAACCTCTCACCTGATCTTTTATGTTTCCGCGGCGATCATTGCGGTGAATTTCATTCTTTTATTTTTCTATAATGAACCTCCGAGAGAAAAGAATAATGCCCCTAAAGAATCCCTGTTAAAGACTTTTGCCACTATTTTCCGGAATATGGGAGGGATTTTCAAGGATACCAAATTCCTTATTTTCCTCCTGATCGTGGCCGGTTTCTGGACGATGTATAACCAGTTGTTCTTTACCTTACCTGTGTTTATCTCTCAGTGGGTGGATACAAGTGCCGTATTTAATTTCTTTAATACCTATCTTCCTTTTATTGCTGAAAATTATAGTGTATCCCCCGGTGTAATGGACTCTGAATTCATCACCAATATGGATGCTTTATATATTATTGCTTTCCAGATCATCGTTTCCAGTATTGTGATGAGGATGAAACCTCTTAAATCCATGATGAGTGGTTTTCTGGTGTGTTCTATCGGGATGTCCCTGACATTGGTTTCCCAAAATGTTCTGTTTACGTTAGTGGCGATCCTGATCTTTGCGTTAGGAGAAATGGCAGGTTCTCCTAAAATTACGGAATATATCGGGCGTATTGCTCCGGCAGACAAGAAAGCGTTATATATGGGATATTCTTTCATCCCTGTATTTCTGGGAAATGTGATGGCCGGATACATTTCCGGAAATGTGTACCAGAAGATGTCAGATAAGGTAACGATCGTACAGGATTATGCGGCACAACAAGGCCTGCAGATCCCGGAAGGATTATCCAATAATGCCTATTTTACGGAAGTAGCCAGACAGTTGAATGTCAGCTCCAGAGAGTTAACCAATATCCTTTGGGACACCTACTCACCTTCCAGATTGTGGATAGTACTGTTTGCGATAGGGCTGGTCGCTGTTATTGCCCTGTTTATATATGACCGGGTAATTGCAGAAAAGAAATAATTGACAGAAGTAGATGATCGTTAGTCGTATTTTACATACGGATTTTCCTGCTTAACTATTTTATTATTAACGATCATCTACTATATACTATCTACTTCATTTAATATATGTGAATATATGAAAACCGGTTTCGGCCAAACGTTGAAGAACCGTTGGGGAAGGTGAAAAAAAGTGAACGCTTCCGGCACTTATTTTATAAAAACAGGAATTTTGTTTATCTTTGCAGGAACCAAATAACGAATTATGAGATTTAAAAAACTGTATAACCTACTACTATGTGTTTCAACCTTAGTCGCTTTCTCTACTTGCCATACAATTCAGACTACTACTCAAACTAATTCATGGAAACCTGCCGCACAGGTAGTATTTCCTGAAATAACATTTGAGATACCACAGTTAGAATTGAATGCCTTTGAGTCTGTTGCTATTTTGGACGATAGTGAGTTTATGGATGTAACCAGAGTGGATATCACTGATGTCTTTACGGCAAGTGATATGCAGGATGTTACCGTGAGAGATCCCAAGCTGTTTGCCTGGGACAATGAACTTTTGATTGACCTGACACAGATCCGGGAGGATGCTTATTCCTTTCCGCTTCGGGGTGCGAAGTTGATTTCGGACTATAAAGGAAACCGTAAAAACCATACGGGTGTCGATCTGAAAACCTTCGCAAAAGATACGATTGTGTCTGCTTTTGACGGGGTAGTCCGTATGTCGAAACCATACGCAGCCTATGGGAATGTGATTGTAGTAAGGCATTATAACGGATTAGAGACCTTGTATAGCCACAATGCTAAAAATCTGGTCAAACCGGGTGAACGGGTGACTGCCGGACAACCGATCGCATTAGTCGGACGGACCGGTAGGGCAACGACCGATCATTTACACTTTGAGGTCCGGGTGAATGGACATCACTTTGATCCGAAGCTGCTGTTCGATATGAATAGCCAGGAATTGCAGGACAAAAGCCTTCTTTGTGTAAAGTCAGGAAATAGTATCAAGGTGAATCTGGTGGATCCTTTTCCTTACCAGGCATCTTATCTGAAACCGCAGGAAACAGTGCAAAGTCTTTAAGATTTGCGCTGTTTTTTATTTGTAGTTAATAGTATATATTCGTGTCGCTTTTCTTAGTAACCTTCGCCTGCCTCTATATGATAGACTATCCGGTTCATTCATGCAGCGTTTTTCCTTTCTTTTTCATCTTCTTTGTGAACCCGTATCATGTATCCATAAGACAGTCATTTATGATATAGTTAAATATTATATAGAGGCTTGGAAATCCGGGTGAAATAAGTTATATTTGTATATGAATGCGGAAATGTTTTTTTTGTTTGGAGCAGGACGCATTTAAACCCTTGACTGGTAAAGTCAGTCTAATAGAAAAACAAAGAGTATTTATTAAAAACAAGAGGAGGAGAAAACGTATGAAACCCATTAAAATGACATCCTTGATCGGAATGCTTCTGGTAGCTTTCACCATGAATGCCCAGGAGGAGTTCTTCGATGATGTGTATTTCTCTTCAGGTAAGACAAAGAAAAAAACTGAAGAGAAACAGGTGGTACAATCTCCGCAGGAAACAAATTGGGTTATTGCGGAAGCTGTACAGGACGAGCCGCTGAAAACATCCCTTCCTTCTGCAGTAAGCAGTAATACGCGTGATGTTGATGAGTACAATCGCCGGTATGTGAGTATGGATATCGAAGAGCCATACTACGGGGACGAAACTGTGGATGATGGCCGGGTTGAAGTGAAGAGTGATAAGAAACGCTCTTCCGACAATGAATATACGGAACGTATTATCCGTTACCACTCTCCCAGTAAAATATCCATTGCCGGTGCTGACCAGGTAGATCTTTATTTAAGTGACGGATATTATGCCTATGGATATGATACGGACTACAATGATGGATATGCTACGGTGAATGTCAATGTAAATATGGGCTATGGTTGGGGACCTTCCTATTATGGTTGGTATGATCCATGGTACTATTCCGGCTGGTACGGTCCTTCCTGGGGCTGGAGCTTTGGCTGGGGTGGCAGATGGGGCGGTTTTTACGCCGGTTATCATAGTCCCTGGTATTGGCACAGTCCTTACTACTACGGAGGATATTGGGGAGGTTATTACGGTGGCTATTGGGGACATCACCACCATCATCATTACTACTCTCCTTACACCTACCGGAATAACGGACGGTCAACGACCACAAGAGGTATTTCCAACCGTTCAACTGCAGGCAGGGGAACTTCCGCAAGTAGTGTGAGAAGTAATACAACCAGCAGCCGGAACAGTTCTTCTTTAAGAAGCAGCTCTAACAGTTCGGTGAGCACCCGTTCAATCAACCGTAGTACAGGTACGGCAACCACCCGTTCAGGTAGCGCCGGAACCACTGTTCGTTCTTCAGACAATGCGACTACCCGGAGTAACAACTCAACGACATCCGGTGTATCCAGCCGTACGAGAGTCACACGGGAATCTTCCGGAACATCTGCTTCCGGCAGCAGTAACCGTCAGTCTGTTGCGCCTTCTAATAACCGGAGTACCCGTTCTTCTTCCGCTGTGAATAGCGGTAGTTCAACCCGGAGTACTCAATCCTATACACCATCCAGAAGTTCTTCCGGTAGTAGCAGCCGCTCTTCCATGGGTAGTTCTTCAGCCGGCAGCAGCCGTTCCAGTGGTGGTGGCGGTGGTGGTTCAAGCCGTTCATCCGGTGGTGGTGGCCGCAGATAAACAGAAATATAAACTGATATATTGTTAGTAAAAGGGTACGATTTTCGTACCCTTGTTTTAAATCTAAGAATTTGAAAATAAGAGTAGCGATGAAGAAGATTACATGTGTATTAGCGGCCGCGTTTTTAACAGGTACAGGCGCATTGATGGCACAAGGTGAGATGGATGCTTATAAACTCTCTCAGAAAGATATGAATGGAACAGCCCGTTTTATGGGGATGGGTGGTGCCTTTGGTGCTTTAGGCGGGGATGTTTCCGTGATGAGTACCAACCCGGCCGGTTTAGGTGTTTTTCGTAGTTCTGAAATAGTGACCTCCGTTAGTTTGAATATGATGAATGCAAGTTCTGATTTCAACGGAACGAATGCGACCGGAAGTAAAACCCGCTTTAACCTGGATAATTTCTCTTATGTAGGTTATTTCCCTACCGGTAATGATGAAGGGATCATTGGCTGGAACTTCGGATTCGGTTATCATCGTGCCAAAAGTTTTGACCGTACCTACCGGGTTTCCGGAAGACAATCTTTTTCTTTAGCAGATTATGCGGCGGCTATTTCTTATGGTATTAATGAGAATGACCTGATCTGGATAGACGGAGGATATGATCCTTATAATAACCGGAATCTGGGTTGGATGTCTGTGTTAGGATATGAGGCTGGCTATTTTGGAACCAATCCGGGATCTTCCAATAACTATCATTCAGGCTTTGGTGAATGGAATAACAGCGGTAGTAAATATAAACAGGATGGGGATACCGAATGGCTTTACTATGAACCTTCTAATTCAACCCTGACAGTCAGTGAAAAAGGGGGAATTGACCAATATAACTTTTCTTTTGCCACGAATATTTCCAATTTGGTTTTCCTGGGAGCTACTTTTGCGGTAACGGATATGAATTACCGGATGTACTCGACTTATGATGAAACGTTCGGAGGATCGGATAACCTGTATTTAGATAACTCTTTAGCTACGGATGGAACCGGGTATGCATTTAATATTGGTGCTATTGTCCGTCCGGCTGACTTCCTGCGTTTGGGGGTAGCCTATAATTCTCCCACCTGGTATAAACTAACAGACTATTACTATGCGGAAGCAGGTACTTATATTGATGGATATTATGATAACAGCGGAAAGCATGTCCCTCAGTACGATGCTAAGACTCCTGAATATAATTATTCGGAATACCGTTTCCGCACACCGGACCGCTGGATTTTCAGTGCGGCCGGGATTATTGGCCAGGATGCGTTGATCAGTGTGGATTATGAATTGTCGAACTTCTCTAATACCCGTTTGTATGATGCGGACGGATATGAGTGGGTGGATGAAACGGATTATATCAAACAGGATTTCAAAAGTACACATACACTGAGAGTAGGGGCAGAGTATAAAGTTACTCCACAGTTTGCGGTTCGTGCGGGTGGTAGCTGGCAAAGCAGTTCTGCTACCAGTGCTCTGCAAAATGGAGAATATGAGATCTTTACATCCGGTACTGTTCCTCATTACACGGTTGACAGGGGAGTAAGTTCCTATTCGGTAGGTTTCGGTTACCGTTTTACCCGTAGCTTCTATGCGGATTTAGCATACGTATATAGAGAACATAGAGAGAATGCCTATTTATTCTCTGCAACTGCCGTGGATGATAACATCAAAGATATAAATGGTAACACAGTGGTTGTGGGTTCCAATCCGGCTTCCCTGAAAGATAAAGCACATCGTGTCGCTTTGACACTTGGATATAAGTTTTAAGCGAATCTAAGGATTTTGTACAAAAATATCCCCTGTTCGTACTACAAAGTACGGGCAGGGGATATTCTTTTTAATAAAAATAAACCAAAAGTTTGCTTGTTTAAATTACTTTTACTTAATTTGCTTCGAAATAAAAAATGTCTAACAATTAAATCCTTTTGCCTATAGCATACACATTACTCGACGAATCCCAAAAACAGAAAGTAATGAGCAAATTAAAAATGATGGCCGACGAAGAGTTGGTTGTTCGTTATGCGCAAGGTGAAAATGCAGCTTTTGATGTGTTGTTAAACCGTTACAAAAGCACCATTCATTCCTATATTTATTTTATTGTTCGAAACAGAGATCTGACGGAAGATATCTTCCAGGAGACTTTTGTGAAAGTGATTATGACTATTAAACAGGGTCGCTACACGGAGACCGGTAAGTTTAAAGCCTGGATCACCCGTATTGCTCATAATCTGATTATAGATAACTTCCGTCAGGAGCGGAGTGAGAATACGGTTTCAAACGACGAGGTGGAAGTAGACCTGTTCAATAATGTAAAACTTTGTGACGGAACTATTGAAGATAATATGGTTCGCCATCAGGTCTTGTCTGATGTGAAAAAACTGATCAAACATCTACCGGACAATCAGCGTGAGGTATTAGAGATGCGCTACTATCAGGATCTGAGTTTTAAAGAAATTGCAGACCTGACCGGAGTGAGCATCAATACAGCCTTAGGACGTATGCGGTATGCGATTCTGAATATGCGTCGTCTGGCGGAAGAGAATCAAATGGAACTCTCTTTGGCCTGATCCTGAAAATATTTTTACCTGCATGCAATAAGTAGGTGGCATATGCGTTTTTTTAGTATAACATTAAAAAAGTGCCTATGAAGAATTGTTCTACTCAATGCATGAAGAAATTGGATAAAAAGAACAGCAACCAGACAGAAGACAGAAGCACGCCGAAAAAAGAACATTGGACTTTCTGACTCAGTTTGCCCGGGTGTATCACACAGAACCCGTGATGAACAATGACTTGTGTGGGTTTGTTCTGAATTAGGAAATTTCGTGAAAATGGGTGTCCCCAAAGTGTATATGCTCTTTGATAAAGTTACAGTTTGTAAGCCCGAAGGGCTTGAATGTAAATAACCGCGGGATGCAATCCCGTGGCAGATAGTATCCCCCTACTAAGAACCCCGAAGTGGGTTCAACCCTTTTAGGGTTGATAAGAGGAGAGTCTCTGTCTACCACGGGATTGCATCCCGCGGTTATTTACATGTTACCCCTGTCGGGGTAGTTACTTATAAATCGTAGCTTTTTTAATTTCTCGTTTTACTTTTGGGACACCTTCTTTCTTCTTTTTATGTACCTTTGTTTGTTATATAAAGAAAAGGCAGGAAAAATATGAAACACAAAATAGCGCCATCCCTGCTGGCTGGTGATTTTTTACATTTGCAGCGGGAGATAGAAATGATCAATGAGAGTGAAGCGGACTGGCTTCACCTGGATGTAATGGATGGGGTATTTGTTCCGAATATCTCATTTGGCTTTCCGGTGTTGGATGCGGTGAAAACGGTTTGTAAGAAGCCGATGGATGTGCACCTGATGATCGTGGAACCGCAGAAGTTCATCCCGGAAGTAGCGGAAGCCGGAGCCTATATGATGAATGTCCATTATGAGGCCTGTACCCATCTGCACCGGACGGTTACGGCTATAAAAGAGGCAGGAATGAAAGCAGGAGTCACTTTAAATCCTGCCACTCCGGTCAGCTTGTTGGAAGATATTATCCAGGATGTGGATATGGTGTTGTTGATGTCTGTGAATCCGGGATTTGGCGGACAACATTTTATTGAGCATTCTGTGGATAAAACCAGGAGGTTAAAAGAGATGATCCTCCGGAAAGGATTGAATACCCTGATCGAAGTCGATGGCGGAATCAATCTGGAAACAGGGAAGCAAATGGTAGAAGCCGGAGCGGATATCCTCGTTGCCGGAGCTTTTGTTTTTGGGTCACCGGATCCGGCACAGACGATCCGGGAACTGAAGGAGCTATAAAGAAAACCAGATAACGAACCAAACCTTAACTGATGAAAGAACTGCAGAAACGGCCGTTTGTCCGGCCGCTTCTCGTATGGATAACCGGTATATTCCTGCAAACCTGGTTTCCGTTAGAGAAGATCTCTTTTTTTATCCTGCTTGTACCGGCAGGGTTCACCCTGATTGGATGTAGCTGTAAGAAAGAGAGAGTGGCTCTTTCCTACCATGCCCGTTGGGTATGGGGTGTACTGTTTTCTGTCTTGTTACTGTTCTTATCCATACAGGTTACTTTTTATATCCAGCAAAAAGGCTCTTTATTTTCATGGGAACTCCCGTATGAGCCACAGGCTAACGAACTAAAAGATCAGATCCTTTCTTCTCTTCATGAACTATCCTTAGCTGATAAAGAACTGGCTGTTCTGCAAACCATCACTTTCGGAGAGAAGCAGAACCTGGAACGGGAAACCCGTCAGCAATTCTCCATTACGGGTGTGGCGCATATTTTAGCTGTCAGTGGATTCCATGTAGCGATTGCCGGAAGTTTTCTGGGCTGGTTATTCTTTTTTCTTCCTTCTACCGGGTGGAGTGGCCGGGTCAAATTTTTTCTGGTCCTTGTTTTTTTATGGATCTATGTGGTGTTGACCGGATTGTCTCCTTCGGCTGTCCGGGCAGGCTTAATGCTCTCTCTCTACCTCACAGGCCGGCAATTCCGGAGAGGGATAGATGGTTATAATACCTGGGCTGCCGCAGCTTTTCTGATGCTGGTCTACCATCCATGGTATCTCTTTGATATCGGTTTCCAGTTAAGTTATGTAGCTGTCCTTTCGATTCACCTGTTTTATCCGGTCTATAACCGGATAGAGGTTAAGAATCCGTTGATCGCTATTCCCTGGAGTTGGGTAATTGTGACCTTGTCTGCGCAGACAGGGGTGACATTTCTCTGTTTATATTATTTCGGGTATTTTCCGTTGTTGTTCCTGTTAACCAATATACCACTGACATTTCTTACCACTTTATTGATACCGCTTACTTTTCTGTGGCTTTTGATCCCGGCCTGGATTCCGGGTTCCGGGTGGCTGGGCGGAATCATTGAATGGCTTTGTGGCAGTATGGTCTGGGTCGTGGAGATGTTTAGCCGGATCCCGTATAGTACCCTGATGATCCGGTTTGATCTTATTGGATTAGTGTTAAGTTACACCGGACTGTTCTTAGTGTATAAAAAAATAGTACCTTTGAAGACCAAACAAAATAATATATGATTACGAAAATCATTCGCGAAGAACAAATCCAGAAAGCTAAAAAATATATTGAAAAAGGGGAGCGTTTTGTGATTGTCTCCCATGTCTCTCCGGATGGAGACGCGTTAGGTTCCTCATTAGGGATCTATCATTTTTTGAACGAGTATGGAAAAGACTATGTGAATGTGGTTGTACCGAACCAATTCCCCTCTTTTTATAAATGGATGCCTGGTGTCAAAGAAATCGTGATCCATGAGGAATATCCTGATTTTGCAGAGAAATTGATCCGGGAAGCGGATGTGATCTTCTGTCTGGATTTTAATGAACCGAAACGGATCGAAAAGCTGGCGCCTGCTGTCGTCTCTGCTCCGGGAAGAAAGGTGATGATTGACCACCACCTCAATCCGGCGGATTTTTGCCGGGTAACCATGTCTTATCCGGAATCTTCTTCTACCTGTGAATTAGTGTTCCGTTTTATCTGCCAGATGGGTATGTTCAACTTGCTGAACAAAAAGGCTGCGGAATCGATTTATACAGGTATGATGACTGATACCGGTTCTTTTACCTATAATTCCAATAAACCGGAGACCTATACGATTATCAGTGAACTGATCAAAAAAGGTATTGATAAAGACGCTATCTACCGGAAAGTGAACCAGGTCCATTCGGAATCCCGGTTGCGATTGATGGGATATGTGTTGTATGAAAAGATGAAGCTCTATCCGGAAAGACAGGCGGCATTGATCACCCTCACACAGGAGGAGTTGAAACGTTTTAAGTATAAACCGGGAGACACAGAGGGATTTGTGAATCTGCCCCTGAGTATAGAAGGAGTTCAGTTTGTCGTTTTTCTGCGGGAAGACAGAGATTATATTAAAGCCTCCTTACGTTCAGTAGGTGATTTTCCCTGCAATGAATTTGCCGGTTGCTATTTTAATGGCGGTGGCCATAAAAATGCTTCCGGTGGTGAGTTTTCCGGGACTTTGGAAGAGGCTGTTCAGGTTTTTGAAAAAGGATTGGAAATATTTAAATATGAATAAGAGGGTCACTCCTCACTCAATTTACTAATAAATCAGAAGAATTAATCAAATGTTTATCAGATGTGATAGAGTTTATTTACATTTGCCATACGTTTATTTAAATATATAAAGATGAAGAGAGGTTTTAATATATTAATGTTGTTTGCTTTTATTCTTGTAATTATTGGTTGCAATAAAAATAAGTCCTATGCAGACCGGTTGAAAGATGAGAAAAAGCGATTGGGCGGTTGTTGGATGATAGTGCATTTGTCCTTATTAAAGACTATCCGGAAAATGGTGTTTTTGAGGAAAATGAATTTGTACAGTTGAGTAACGGGGTTTATTTAAATGTGGTTGATTCCGGGAATGGGAATAGAGCTGTTTTATATAATACGGAGGTCTTATATAGATGTCGGTTTCGTTATCTGGATAGCGATGAATTAATAGATTTGTTTGCTCCCCATCATTATCCTATAGAATTTATATATGGAAATCATACTGTAAGTAGTTCATATCCGGCTGGGTATCAACTATTGAGTGAAGGGGTGGGCTCTATCCTGAATTATGTGGGTGATAGTGCTATTGTACGGTTAATTGTGCCGTTTAAAGTAGGTAGTCCACGTTCTCAGCAATATTATGAAACTATATTTTATGATCGTTTAAAATTTACATTTGCACCCTAAACAAAACTAAATTATGACACTTATTAAATCTATCTCCGGTATCCGGGGAACTATTGGTGGAAATCCGGAAGATGGCCTGAATCCGTTAGCCATTGTTAAATTTGTAGCGGCCTATGCTACATTGATCCGGAAAACAACAACAGCCACAACTAACAAAATTGTAGTAGGAAGGGATGTCCGTATTTCGGGGCCTATGGTGAAGCAGATCGTTTTAGGAACGCTTACCGGTATGGGATTTGATGTCGTGGATATTGATCTGGCCACTACTCCGACCACAGAGTTTGCTGTCGCAAAAGAAAAAGCCTGTGGGGGAATTATCCTGACCGCCAGCCATAATCCCAAACAATGGAATGCCCTGAAATTATTAAATGAAAAAGGGGAGTTCCTGAATGCGGAAGAAGGGCAGCAGGTCCTGAATATGGCCGCTTCGGAAGATTTTATTTTTGCGGATGTAGACCATTTGGGAAAAGTGATAGAAGACACGACCTATATGCACAAACATATTGAGAGTGTTCTGAATCTGGATCTGGTCGATCTGGAGCTGATCAAAGCAGCCGGATTCCGCATAGCCATTGATTGTGTCAATTCAGTCGGAGGAATTGTTCTTCCGGAACTTTTATATGCCTTAGGAGTAAAGGAGATCTTTAAACTGCATTGTGCACCTCATGGAAACTTCTCTCATAATCCGGAACCGCTTCCGGAGCACCTGACGGAAATCTCCGAACTGATGAAACAGGCAAAAGCGGATGTCGGATTTGTGGTGGATCCGGATGTGGACCGCCTGGCCATTGTCTGTGAAAATGGAGAGATGTTCGGAGAAGAATATACGTTAGTAGCGGTTAGTGACTATGTATTAAGTAATACGCCGGGTAATACAGTTAGCAATTTAAGCTCCAGCCGTGCATTGCGGGATGTGACCCAATCCTATGGATGCCAGTACACAGCCGCCGCCGTAGGAGAGGTCAATGTGGTAGCCAAAATGAAGGAAACGAATGCTGTGATCGGTGGTGAAGGAAACGGAGGAATTATCTATCCTGCCAGTCATTACGGACGGGATGCCTTGGTAGGGATCGCTCTTTTCCTGACTCATCTGGCTAAGAAAAAAATGAAGGTGAGTGAACTACGTGCCTCTTACCCTCCTTATTTCATTTCCAAACAGAAAGTGGAACTGACTCCGGAAATTGATGTTGATGCGATTCTGGAAAAGGTCAAAGAGAAATTCGCTCAGTATGATATTACCGATGTTGATGGAGTAAAGATTGATTTCCCTGATCAATGGGTGCATCTACGGAAAAGTAACACTGAACCGATTGTCCGTATCTATTCCGAAGCTCCAACTATGGAACAGGCAGAAGAGTTAGGCGGGCAATTGATTGATATTATCAACGAAATGTGTAAGTGATATACACTCTTCTATATGATGGCAAAATAAAGAGGGTATGTCAAAACTAAGCTTTTGATATACCCTTTTAGATTACAATTTGTTTTTATGGTTTTCAACCCTACAACCTCACTTTAATCCCATCCAATACCACTTTATCTTCCTGCTATTTCCATACCTGATGAACTATATGTGTATTCCTGAATAAGAAGCCTGTTATTAATGCATTTCACATCTACTATTTACTGGTTCTTACATCCGTATCTTCTTTGTAGTTACACCCGGATGTTGGGATAGTATAATAGTATATGAAAATAAAAATACATCCTTATGTTTATTCCAATCATAAATAAATTTCGTAGAGACGCATATTTGCGTCTTATATACTATTATACACTATGAGACGCAAATATGCGTCTCTACGAAAATGGTATTAAAATAGTATTAAAATGGTATTAAAATGGTATTATTGTGGTATTAAATACAGCCACAACCCCACACTTTCAACACTTGATTATCAAAATGTTAAAAAGAAAAATGGGGTGTGGGGCTTAAATTGGTAAAAAATTATTATTAAGTAAGAAGATTCTTGTGTGGAAAGATTAAATTTCTCCTTAGACTCATTATACATCTTCTTTTTAATAATATATAGTTAGATCTATAAGATTATATATTTTTATAAGGCTAAAATAAATTTAATTTATTGTTTAATAATTTTGAGATGTTAATATAATTGATTATTTTGCAATTAGTTTACTAATTAAATAAAAAATTATATGAATAGATTATTATTGTTATCACTAACCATTTTATTTTTTTCGTGTCATAGTGAAATGGAAAATTCTGTCTCTAATAATAATGAAGGACAGATACCCTCTAAAGAAATTAAATTTACTTACAAAGGGGTTACTTATCATTCTACTTGTGAAGTTATAGACGATGTGCTTTTTATAATTGATGATGAAATACGTGAAGTTCATGATCAAATTCAATTACTACCTAAACTGGCCACTCTATATTTACCAAATGGAGATATAGAATATTTTGATTGTTATGCGGATTTGAAAGATGCTTATAATTTTGAAGAATTTGCAGATATTCCTACTAAAGCAACAGCTTCAAGCTATACCTTGGAATTATATGAAAATACAAATTATAAAAAATTGATGGAAAGTTTTACAACAAGTGGAACTCGCGAAGTTGCTGTGATGGCTAAAAGAGATAAATTATCTTCTTTTAAATTGATTGTTAATAAAGTTCCAGGAGAATCAAATCTTGCCCCCATTATGAATGCGTATCTTACTTTATTTGATTATTATGATTTTGGTGAACCCAGCAAAACTTTTCTCGTTCTTGTAGCCGGATATACTGGGAATACTCCTAAATTAGAAGTATCAAATTTAAAGGACTGGGGATGGAATGATAAAGCAGCAAGTTATAAATCAGGCTTTCAGAGAAAAACTATCCCTTGATAATTTAAAAATAGAGATATAATTTGTTATTTATATGTATCTGAGAATTTATTATATTCTTAGATACATATAGCTTTGGTCGAGGGGAGCTGTGATCCCCGCCTGCTTATTATCAGAATCTGTGATCCGCTAAAAACACCTTAGAATTGCTATTTACATAGGATTTTTTTAGTATCGGATCAGAAAGCCTCGTAGTAAAGAAGTATTCCAGCCGCATAGCGGCGGCCTGTCCATAGCCCTGTGCGGAAGCGCAGGGTCACAAAAGCCAAACCAAATGCGCCGCCTGGCGGTGCTATGTGATTTGTGTGTCAGGTTTTTTGATAGATGAATTTATTACGAGATCAGCAACTTCATTCCATAGCACTCCGACGGAGCGCATCGGACTTACTTCTTGGGAACCCTGCGCTTCCGCACAGGGCTATGGACAGGCCGCCGCTATGCGGCTGGGATGCGTACAATTTATAACTTTAAGAAAAGTCATTTGGACTTTTGAGATATTTCTCTTTTTAAATTCTTAGTTTTTTGATATAGCGATCAATCCTTTTTTAATAAACACGGAAGTAAGACCTGTTGGAATTCCTGTTCAAAATTAGGAGTAAAAACCTCTTTTCCTATGTTTGTTTTGATTTTTTCTATTTTCCAGAAACGGCCCTCTTCCAATTCATCTAAATCGGGTGAAATAACTCCATTATAGATCGTATAAAAAGTATGGACTAATTCCTTCTCTACTGTAGATTGAAATACATACCGGGTAATAAAATGAGGAGTGAATTTTGTAATACCCACCTCTTCCCTTACTTCCCGAATAAGAGCCTCTTCTACTTCTTCACCATAATCTATATGTCCGCCAACTGCCGTGTCCCATTTCCCCGGTTGAATATCTTTCTTTATAGAGCGTTTTTGGAGATATAACTCTTCTTTATCATTAAAGATATGTAGATGAATGACCGGATGGAGCAACATACTTCCGCTATGGCATTCTTTCCGGGTGGCTTTTCCGATGGTGTCACCCTCTTCATTCACTATAGGAAACCATTCTTCTTTACTCATCTTTTTCTGATAAATAGGTTCTTTTATTTTATGGTACTGATAATAGCAACCAATTCCTCATCACTTAATCCTTCCCCATATGTAGAATAATCCATCCGGAACGTACAGCCGTTTTTATATTCTGCACAACTATAGGCGGTTTTTCCTCTTAATAGATCCCCCTTTTTACAGATAGGGCAAGTGGGTTTGAGAGGTGCTGAGACTTTCTCTTTCTTCTCTTTAGGTTCCTTTTTAGCTCTGGGCTTACGGGGTTTCTTTTCCTTCTTTTCTTTGGGAGCTTCCTTCTTCGCGGCAGGATCTTCGATGGTAATGCTGCGGGTAGATTGATCCGATAGCACATTGATCACGATCTGATGAACCATTTGCTTTAACTCTTCGAGGAATGTTTTCGCTTCGTAGGTTCCCCGTTCGATCTGACGCAGTTTCTTTTCCCATAGACCGGTGAGTTCCGCACTTTTTAGCAACTCCTCCTGGATGGTTCCAATCAGTTCCATGCCGGTAGAGGTAGGAAACAGATTTTTACGCTCTTTGCGGATATAGTTCCGTTTAAAAAGTGTCTCTATAATAGCTGCCCGTGTGGAAGGGCGTCCGATCCCATTTTCTTTCAGGGCATCCCGTAACTCGTCGTTTTCCACTAATTTTCCGGCCGTTTCCATTGCCCGCAACAGGGTCGCTTCCGTATAGGGTTTGGGAGGTTGTGTCCATTTCTCTCCTAAAGTTGGTTTATGCGGACCACTTTCTCCTTTCGTAAATTCAGGCAGTACCCCTTCCTCTTCGGTGGATTCCGCGTCCGGATCTTTTTGTTCCGCACCAAAAACAACCCGCCATCCCGGTTTCAGGATCTGTTTACCGGTTACTTTAAAATCCACTTTCCCCACTTTGCCTAATACCGTAGTCGTGGAGATCTCACAATCCGGATAAAAAGCCGCAATAAACCGTTTGACAACGAGATCATACACTTTCCGTTCGTTCTCCACTAAGTTTCTGGCAGGAACACCGGTCGGTATGATCGCATGGTGATCCGTAACCTTGGAATTATCAAAGACCTTCTTGCTTTTGGGAAGTTTTTTCCTATTAAACAGGCTGTCAACTCCGTATAATCCACCAAACCTTTCAGGGTAGCCGGAACTTTAGGATATATATCATCACTCAGGAAAGTTGTATCTACACGGGGATAAGTTGTCACCTTCTTCTCATACAGCGATTGGATCAGTTTCAACGTATCATCTGCTGTGAAAGCAAATTTTTTATTGCATTCTACCTGCAAAGAAGTAAGGTCAAAAAGACGGGGTGCATATTCTTTTCCTTTTTTCTCTGAAATATCTGTGACTGTAAAGTCTTCCTGTTGAACCACCTCTAAGAAAGCCTCTCCCTCTTCCTTTTTAGTGAACTTTCCTTTGGTAGCAGAGAAGGTGGTATTCCGGTAGACTGTTTTCAGTTCCCAGTAGGGTTCAGGAGTGAAATTTTCGATCTCTTTATGACGGTTCACGATCAGCGCCAGGGTAGGGGTCTGTACCCTACCGATCGATAGCACCTGCTTGTTTTGTCCATATTTTAAAGTATAGAGACGGGTCGCGTTCATACCTAACGTCCAGTCCCCGATCGCCCGTGACAGACCCGCTTCGTATAATTTGGAGAATTCACTCTGATCTCTCAGCTTTTCAAATCCTTCCCGGATCGATTCTTCCGTCAGGGAAGAGATCCATAACCGGTAGACAGGGCAGTTACAACCCGCTTTTTGCATGACCCAGCGCTGGATCAGTTCACCCTCCTGCCCGGCATCCCCACAGTTAATAACCATTTCGGCATTTTGAATGAGTCCTTCAATAATTTTGAACTGTTCTTCATAAGAAGGACTGTCTATCAGCTTAATACCAAACCGGGGAGGAATCATGGGAAGGGAACCTAAACTCCAGCGTTTCCATTCGGGAGCATATTCATGAGGTTCTTTCAGGGTACATAAGTGGCCGAATGTCCAGGTGACCTGATATCCATTCCCTTCTATATATCCTTTCATTCTATTTTTAGCTCCGAGTACTTCAGCAATTTCACGTGCGACACTGGGCTTTTCAGCAATACAAACTTTCATCTACAAACAAAATCCCTTCAATTAATAAGTAAACAAATGTACGCTTTTTTTCCTCATGTACCATACTTTTTTAGTGAACACATCCTAAGGAAATGAGCAGAAATAAAAAGGAATACCGGACATGACCAGATCATTAACAGAAGGAATTTGTTATATTTGTAAAAGTGAGAAACGAATGTGGAAAAAACTTTATATTACCGGACGATCTATCTTGAGTATGCCTCTCTGTTAATCCGGTTTGCTCAAAAATTTGTTTCAGCTTTCGCGGCGGAAGATATTGTGCAGGATGTCTTTTTGAAATTGTGGGATAAACAACTATTCCTGTTACCGGAGAAAGAGCTGAAAACTTATTTTTCCGGGATAGGATATTTTATCATGGGTAAAAAATATATCTTTGTACGGTAAGATATGCGTATTACTAAATCAATTTTAAATTCCATGAAAAATAAACTATTATTACTAACTGCGACGTCAGGCTTATCTTTATCCGGTATGGCAACCGGTTACACCAATTTTATTATTATCAATCTGGATGATGCCGGATTTGGTGATTTTTCCTATAACGGAGCGATCGGGTATAAAACTCCCCATATAGACCGGATGGCTGCTGAAGGCATGCGTTTTACTCATTTCCTGGCTGCTCAACCCATCAGTGGAGCTTCGCGGGCCGGCTTGTTAACAGGCTGTTACCCGAACCGGATCGGATTTTCCGGGGCTCCGGGTCCCGGATCGGATTACGGGATCAGCCCGGAGGAAATGACCATCGGGGAATTAGTGAAACAAAAGGGATATCATACGGCTGTTTTCGGAAAATGGCATCTGGGGGACCACAGACAATTTATGCCTCTTCAGAATGGGTTTGATGAATATTATGGCCTGCCTTATTCCAATGATATGTGGCCCTATCATCCCCAACAGGGAGAAGTCTTCAACTTCCCCGATCTTCCGACCTATGAAGGAAATGAGATCATTGGTTATAATACAGACCAAACCCAATTTACCACTGACTACACCAACCGTACGGTGAATTTTATTAAAAAGAACCAGAAGGAACCTTTTCTAATCTATCTGGCACATTCCATGCCACATGTTCCGTTAGCTGTTTCTGATAAATTCAAAGGTAAAAGTGAACAGGGACTATATGGGGATGTGATGATGGAATTGGACTGGAGCGTAGGAGAGATTCTGAAAACACTCCGGGAGCTGAAGTTGGAAGAAAATACGCTGGTCATCCTGACCTCGGATAATGGTCCGTGGGCAAACTACGGAAATCATGCCGGTTCAGCAGCCGGTTTACGGGAAGCCAAAGCCACTACTTTTGATGGAGGAAACAGAATCCCCTGTGTGATGTATTGGAAAGGTGTGATTCAACCCGGTACTTCTTGTAATAAACTGACTGCGAATATGGATCTTTTCCCAACTGTTGCCGAATTGAGTGGAGCTCCGTTACCGGAACGTAAAATAGATGGTGTAAGTCTTGTGCCACTGATAAAAAGTGTAGAAGGGGCTAACCCTCGTGAGTCATTTGTTTATTACTTTCATAAAAATGATCTGGAAGCTGTAACAGACGGAACCTTCAAGTTAGTATTTCCTCATAAATATGTAACCTATGGAGCCTATGTTCCCGGAAATGATGGCCAGCCCGGACGATTAGCCAATCTGGAAATACAGAAAGCTGAGTTATACGACTTGCGTCGTGATCCGGGAGAACGGTACGATGTAATATCGCAATATCCGGAAATCGCTGCGAAGTTGATGAAAGTGGCAGATGATATGCGTGCGGAACTGGGAGATGACCTGACCCGTGTAAAAGGAACCGGACGTCGCGAACCGGGACTCACTAAAAACTATTAATAACTCCCTTCTCAGGAGTAAAGTAAATAAATGCCTCATGAAAAAGCTAATTCTATTTGTTTGTTCTTTTCTTTTTCTCTGTTCCTGTATGGAACATCCTGTTAAAACCAATCTTCCGGAAAAGAATTTGCCGGAACATATTATTCTGGTAGGTTTCGACGGGTTCAGTTCCTATAGTTTGAACCAGGGTGCTGAGATGCCAACCCTTCGGAAGTTAATGGCAGAAGGTGCTTATACGGTAGAAAACCGTTCTGTTCTACCATCTTCCAGCGCTGTGAACTGGGCCTCTATGTTTATGGGAGCCGGACCGGAACTACATGGATATACCGAATGGGGTTCCCGGGTTCCCGAACTACCTTCCCGGGTTGTAAACAGTGATAACCGTTTTCCCAATATTTTTGGCCTATACCGGGAAAAAGCACCGGACGCAGAGATCGGATATATCTATGAATGGGAGGGACTCAATTATTTAGTGGATACCTTGGCGATGAGTTTCCGGCAACAGGTTCCTATGAATGAGGAAAATCCGGATGGATGTACACCGGTAGCAGTTCAATATATTAAAGAAAAGAAACCCAATTTCTGTGCTGTACTGTTTGACCAGCCGGACGGAGCCGGACATGGGTTTGGTTGGGAATCTCCGGAATACTTTGCCAAACTAACTCATTTGGACCAATGCTTGAAGCAGATCATTCAGGCGGTGGAAGAGGCTGGTATAATGGAAGAAACTGTTATTCTGGTCGTTTCCGATCACGGAGGGATTGACAAAGGTCATGGAGGAAAAACCATGAATGAAATGCAGACCCCGATTGTCTTTTATGGAAAAGGAATTAAGAAAGGTTTCTATTTCCCGGAAAGCACTATGGTCTACGATATTGCCGGAACATTAGCTTATATGTTGGATGTAGAACAACCACAGGTGTGGATCGCCCGTCCGATCATGTCAGTATTTGAATGATCTATCAAGAGGGGAAAAAGAAAGCCTGTGTTTGACTAACACAGGCTTTCTTTTTTTTATAAAGGATTATCTTCAAATCCGATCCAATACCTTTTCAATCAGGTCTGTGATATTCCCCTTATAGTTGGTATTCATATTCTTTTCCACCCTTCCGGCAATGATGCAGCAAACAGTCATGGCTTTGTGACCCATCAGGGCCGCCAGACCAGCCAGGGAAGAACTTTCCATCTCAAAATTGGTGATCTGTTTTCCTTCGTACTGGAAAGCCTCGATCTTTTGGTTTAACTGCGGATCTGCTAATGGAAGACGTAGTTCACGCCCCTGAGGTCCATAGAATCCATTGGCTGCAATAGTAATCCCTTTGACGATATCATCCTGAATGATCTGTTCCAATAAGTCCGGATCAGAATTAACAGCGTAAGGACTGATACCTGTCAGTTTCCATGACAGTTGATCTATCAACTCTTTTTCAAACGCCAGATCCCGGATCTGTTCGCTGTTGGCATAGAAGTAGAGAACCCCATCAAAACCAATGGACTTTTCTGCAGCTACATATGTACCAACAGGTACAAACGGTTGTAATCCGCCAGATGTTCCGATGCGGACTAAGGTAAGTTGCCGGAATTCCGGTTTAACCGTACGGGTTTCAAAATCAATATTGGCTAACGCATCTAATTCTGTTAATACGATATCTATATTATCTGTGCCGATCCCGTGAGAGACCACAGTGATTCTTTTACCCTGGTAAGTCCCGGTGATTGAATGGAACTCCCGGCTGGTGATATCACATTCCTGTGAATCAAAATAACTGGCTACGGTAGAGACCCGTTCCGGATCCCCTACTAAGATGATCTTATCCGCTAATTGTTCCGGTTTGAGATGCAGATGAAAAGCACTTCCATCCGAATTAATGATCAGCTCCGATGGTGGAATAACTCGCATAAATTTAGTCTTTTAAGGGTTTAGAAGGTCCGCTGGCAGGCTTTGCAATTGTTTCACGCATAGAAGTGTCAGCTTCGATATTTTTCATTTTATAGTAATCCATAATACCCAGATTACCGGAACGGAAGGCTTCAGCCATGGCTTTGGGTACTTCCGCTTCCGCTTCAATTACTTTGGCTTTGGCTTCCTGGGCTTTGGCTTTCATTTCCTGTTCAAGGGCAACCGCCATGGCGCGACGCTCTTCCGCCTTCGCCTGTGCAATGTTTTTATCTGCTTGTGCCTGATCCATTTGCAGCACAGCACCGATGTTCTTACCTATATCAATATCCGCAATGTCAATCGAGAGGATCTCAAAGGCTGTTCCGGCATCCAGCCCTTTCCGGAGCACCAGCTTGGATATGGAATCCGGATTTTCTAATACGGTTTTATGCGTTTCCGAAGAACCGATAGAGGACACAATCCCTTCACCGACACGGGCTAAGATCGTTTCTTCACCGGCACCCCCTACTAATTGTTTAATACTGGCACGTACGGTTACACGCGCTTTAGCAATCAACTGAATCCCATCTTTTGCCACAGCGGCAACCGGAGGGGTGTCAATCACTTTCGGGTTTACAGACATCTGTACCGCTTCAAACACATCACGCCCGGCCAGGTCAATAGCAGTTGCCATCTGGAATGGCAGGTCAATGTTCGCTTTGGATGCAGATACAAGGGCATGCACCACTCTTTCCACATGTCCGCCTGCCAGATAGTGAGCTTCCAGTTCATCCCGGGTCAGGGATTTTAACCCTGCCTTATGGGCTTCAATCATTGCACGGGTGATCACATACGGAGGTACGTTACGGATACGCATCAAAAATAACTGGATCAGGGAAATATGTACTCCTGATACTTTAGCAGAGATCCATAAAAGGAACGGTACATAGTAAAAAAAGATAACCAGCAGAATGACTGCGGCTCCTAAGAGGATAATCGGTAAGAAATTTAATTCCGCTTCCATGTTTAATCTAATTTATTATTCTTCATTTTTAACTTTGACAATTACATTATATCCCTCTACGCGTATCACCACCACAGAGGTCTCTTCCGGAATAAATTCTCCGGTTGATTTAGCTTCCACAACAAGATCATTGATCCTGGCTTTTCCGATCGGGGCTAACCGGGAAAGGGTGATCCCTTCATCTCCTTCCCGGATCCCTAATTCCCGGCTGGATGTTAACCGTGAGTCCACTTCCGCTTTCAGAGCCACTTTATTAAAGGATCTGGAACGAAGCAGCCAGGCAAATATCCCGCCGAAGAGGAACAGCGAGAGCAACAGGCTGATATTCCCGGTCAATGCACTTACTGAATAGGCATAATAAATACCTCCTATTGCAAAAAGGAAACCTCCTATTCCTGCCACAGTGATACCCGGCAGAAAAAATATTTCCAGTAGGATCAAAAAGATAGCTAATCCTAACAAGAGGATAACGATGGCGATTTCCAGCATAACGTTTAACGATTGATCTTTAAATAATTAATTTCGGCATTCCGTGCCTTCTTTTCTAAACTTCCGGGTTGTTCCAACAATTGATTCAAGTGTTCTTCAGCCTGCAAAATAGAAGGAGCCAATTGCTCTTTTCTGGCTTTATTCCCTTCCGTGTAGGAAAGGCGGAGACCCTCTAATTTTTCGTTTAATTCCCGGATCTCTCTATTCAGGTCTACTACTTTCTGATAAATATTCCGGGCTTCCGGACTTTGAATATCCTCTAAAGTGAAATAGACCAGGTTATTCGTGATCACAAATTCAAAGTCTTTTTGTATTTCCGGTTCACTCAGCATTTCGGTATATGCTAGCTGAGTTAGGTGGGAGTAATCCGCACCCGGTTTCCATGAATCCTGAATGGAGGTGATCGCGGCCCGGGCCCGTTTCATTTCCATGTCATCACTGTCGATCCGGTTACGGGTATCGTTTAAAATATATAAGTAGAGACATACTTTATCTTCCGGTTGATTTCTGTCGGAAGCAAACCAGCCTAACCCTTTCAACTCATCTACCACCATCATATAGTCATTGTCCGGAGAGTTAAACGGCATACCTAATTGTTCCGGAGTAAGATAGGTTTCCGAATTTGTATTGTAACGGGTTACAAACAGGTCATATCCGCCGATAGAGTCGTTCCCGGTAGAGGCATAATAGATCGTAACCCCGTCAGATAACACAAACGGATAATTCTCATCTGCATCCGTGTTGATACTGGCAGGCAACTCTTTTTCGTCTCCCCATTGATCCAGCAACCGGGACTGGCGGAAAATATTATATCCGTTATCTTCTGTCGGATGGGCATAATGAATATTGTCCTCTTTCTGGTTCATATAAACCGTCGATTGTATGTCGCTGCCGGATTGGAAAAAGTCTTTAAAATGAGTGACAGATCCGCTCTCCTCACTTAATACATAAGCAGAAAGAAAATCATTTTTACTAACAACGACACTATCAATGATCTGGATGTCTTCGACCCGGTCTACCATACGCTGAGCCTTCTGAGCAGTTTGCAGGCGGGCTTCAAAAGGTTCAATATCCTGTTTTTTCTTGGTCAGGATATTGATATATTCCTGGAACATCTCAGCCGCTTCATCGAAACGATACGTTTTAAAATAGAGTTCCCCCATATAACGATAGGATTCCTGTACCTTTCTTTTAACCCCTATCTGAAGATATTTCTCTGCATTTTCCAGATCTCCTGTTTCAAAACAGCAGACGCCATACCAGTGGTTATAAGAAGCATTACTGGGAGCCTGTTTGACTAATCTCTCAAAAGTGGGTTTGGCTTCTTCGTATTGTCCTTCACTATACAATTTTTTGGCCTGGTCAAGACTTTGTGCATATATACCTTGTGTACATATCCATAAACCTATTACATACAATCCTTTTTTTATTGACAGTTTCATCCTTATTTATCAATATTATATAGATATCCAGTTTCAAAGTTAATAATATTTTTTACTTAAGCCATACAAAGGGAAGTGATATATTGCATAATTTTGCAGCTCAATCTACAGATATGGGGAAGTTAACGGAAGAAGAACAGTTGTTTAGGAAAATAGAAGAAAAAGTCAAAAAAGCAATTTTTGAATATGGGTTAATCTCAGATGGTGACCGTATAATGATTGGGTTATCAGGGGGTAAAGATTCTCTTGCTTTAGTTGAGTTGTTAGGAAGACGTTCGAAGATCTTCCGCCCCCGGTTTGAAATTGTAGTGGTTCACATTGTGATGAGTAATATTCCATACCGGTCAGACCTGGATTACCTGAAAAGCTGCGCCGATGCATATGGATTACCCTTTATCGTTCATGAAACCTCTTTCGACGCTGCCACTGATACCCGGAAATCACCCTGTTTCCTCTGTTCCTGGATGCGTAGAAAAGCCCTCTTTGATCTGGCTAAACAGCATAACTGTAATAAGATCGCTTTAGGACACCATCAGGATGACCTGTTACAAACCCTGCTGATGAATCTCATCCATCAGGGAGCATTCGGCACGATGCCACCCAAACTAAAAATGAATAAATTTGATATGGAGATCATCCGTCCCCTTTGTTTAGTGGAAGAAAAAGAGCTGATCCGTATGGCGGAATGGCGGGGCTACCGGAAACAGATCAAAAATTGTCCCTATGAGTCAGGTTCCAGCCGCTCCCGTATGAAAGAGGTGTTAGCAGCCATGGAACAGATCAATCCGAAAGCCCGGTACAGTCTGTGGGGCAGTATGAATCATATACAGGAAGATTATTTACCCCGGAAAATAGATTTTCATTCCCCGGCCGATTGATCCTTTAAAGAGCGGTTTTCTTTTCAGCTGATTATTATTGAAAATAAGCTGTTTATTTTGTAAAATTGTTTCTTTAATATAAACAGGAATTAATAATTTAAGCATGTAGAGGAAATGTTTACAGTAAAAAAGATTTTCATTCCGTCAGGAGAAAGTCTCCCCGGCAAAAGAATGTCGGATTAGTCAGGCTTGTAACAGAACTGACCGGGCAATTACAGAGAGAGGGGCGTGACCGTACGGCACGTGCCTATAGCTCAGCGGTACGCAGTGTATTAGGATTTTTAAATGCAGAAGACCTTCCGCTGGAGCTCCTGACCGGAAAGCTACTCCGGAAATATGAAGCCTATCTCCTGCTGAAGGGGCTTAGTATGAACACCGTATCTTTTTATATGCGTAATCTGCGGGCTATTTATAATAAAGGTGTAAGGCTGGGAAAAATCAATCGGGTAGAAGAGGACTTGTTTTACCGGGTGTATACGGGTGTCTATGCGACTCCCAAACGTTCAGCCCGTGAGGAAGATATTGCTAAAGTGGTGAAATGGTTAGAGAAAGAGGAGAATAAAGAAAGTTCTCAAAAGGGATCTCCCCTTGTGTTTAGTAGTTATTATTTCCTGTTCTGCTTCTATGCACGGGGTATGTCGTACGTTGATATGGCTTACCTGAAAAAGACGGATATCCGGGAAGACCGGATCTGCTACCGTCGCCGTAAGACAGGGCAATTATTGGAAATTAAGCTGACTCCGGAGATGAAAAGGATCCTCTCTTTCTTCCGTGTATTTGTGAAAGACTCCATGTACCTGTTTCCTATCGTGTGCCGGGAAGGAGAAGAAAGGTTGCAGTATGAAAGTGGGCTCAGATTGCAAAACCGGCGTTTGAATCAGCTTTCTGCCAGGATCGGTTTAACGATGTCCCTCACTACGCATGTGGCTCGTCATACCTGGGCCACGATTGCTAAAAAAGAAAGAATTTCTATCTCAGTTATCAGTGAAAGTCTGGGACATAGGAGTGAGAAAACCACAGCTATCTATCTGGCATCATTTGACAGGCATATTCTGGACAGAGCGAACCGGAAAGTTGCTCATTCGATAAAAAAGGTGAGCTGAAAAAGATATTTATTTGGCAAAAACTCTATATTTGTATAATTACAGGTTAACTATCAATATTTCTGTCACTTCCTAAGTGACGGACAAGATGAAAAAAACTTTATAAAATCTGCTGCAAATATACCGTGTAAAAAAGAGTCACGACTTCCAAAAACCAGTATATTATTTCATAATTCACTTCTCTTTCTGATCTGAGTTGGGGTAGTTCCTAAATGTTTTTTACAAAAATCGGTCATGTGGGAAAGGGTAGCAAATCCACATTTGTCTGCAATGACGCTTAAAGGAAGGGAAGAGGAGGTAATTTCCTGATAAACGATTTCCGTTTTTCTTCTGATCATCCATCTTCCCGGAGAGATTCCAAACACATAGTTGAATTTATTTTCAAAGCTTTTCAGACTCATATGTGCTTCCTGTGTCAGCTCTTTGGCTGTCTTTAACCGGGGATAGTTCTCCTCTATAAACCGGGCAAAAGAGTCTTCTCTTTTAAGGACCGGATAAAACAGACCAGCCAGTTCTCTCTTTGAATATGAATAAGTTAATAAATGAAATAACTCAAGTATTTTAATCCTTAATAGGGAATTGGTCAGTTTACATTCATTAAAAAGAACATTGAGGTGTCGGGTGTATTCCCAAAGAAGCGGGTTCATTTCTACCGGATTAAAAGAGGATGAAAAAACTCTCTTCTCTTCGATCAGCCCCGGGAAAAAAACTTTTCACAGAGAGCCAGGCAGTCCGGTATCAATAATCTGAGAAAAAGCAGCTCTGTTCGCTGATCAGGATACATGAGTCTCCCGGGGGCAGGAAAAAGACCTGTCCCAGTTGTATGATTTTCTTCTGTGTCTTCCCCCTGAAAATAGAAACAGTACCTTTTTTCAGGATCCACAACTCACCCCAAGAGGGTTCAAAAGATAAATTTTCTCCTTTATTCAGATAAACTCTCTCAACAGAGAGCTTCTCCTCGCTGAAAATCTCATTTAATAGCATAGACAAACTCCTTTTATTTGTGGTTTTAATGGATTAACTATTTTATAGACAATGGATTAGTTTTTGTTTTTGAGCCTTTGTCCGTCACTTAGGAAGTGACAGAAGGAAAGAACCGGAAGAACAAGTACATCAGGTAAGAAGAGATAAGTAACCCTTATAGAGAGAAATATATGAATATACGAAAGGCTTTGGCCCTATACATTTTGCCCTTTTTCTTCAGCCAATCTATCTGGAGTCAGGAAATCCTGTATGAATCAGAGCCCCCCCAGTTCGTGGGAAAAGTAAATTTACTCTCCTATGCTGCTACTACTCTGAGTATAGGAGGAGAAGTAAAAACATCTGTTCGTACCTCCATTGATCTGTCTGTCCTCTATAACCCCTGGAATTTTCAGGATAATAAAAAGATGAAACATGTCCTGATCCAACCGGAAGGAAGATATTGGTTTTGCGAGACCTTCCATGGAGGATTTGTTGGAGTGCATCTCCACTATGGTAAATATAATGTAGGGGGAATAGGGTTCACCGACTATATGAAAGAGCATCGTTTTGATGGCTGGCTGGTGGGAGGAGGTGTCTCGTATGGATATCATTGGATCCTCTCCGGTCGTTTAGCGTTGGAAGCAACGATAGGGATAGGATATACTTATCTGGACTATGGAGTCTATCCTTGTGAAAAATGTGCAGAGAAAATAAAGGATAAGTCAACCAGTTTCTTTGGTCCCAGCCGTTTAGGAGTTTCTCTTATTTATACGATCAAATGATTAAGCCCATGAATACAAAATTACAACTCTTGTTTTTACTATTTTTTCTGATGGTCTCTGCTACCGTAAGCGGACAACGTTCTCCCCATAAATTCCAGGAGGTGAAAGTAGAGGATAAAGGTGACTTTTTCTCTGTTGAATTTCGTCTTCCGTTGCATAAAAAGAGTGTGGGTAATGTGGAGAGTATCTTTCTTCTTCCCATGCTGGAAGGAGAGGGACACCGGCATGAACTCCCTTACATCCGGCTGGACGGAAAAGGACGGTGTAAAGCGATGAAACGGGTAGGAGGAAATGACCGGTATTCGAATGATCTCATAGGAGAAGCCTATATTACCCATGAGTTCCCGGCTTCCATAGGACAGGTCGTAAATTATAGGATACAGATTCCGTATGAAGAATGGATTGAACAGGCGACTTTGAGCGTTTATGAAGAAATATATGGTTGTGCGGGAAAAAGGCAGGGAGTTTTGCACACCCTGTACCGTCCTGAAACAAAGAAAAAAGAAAATAGAAGACACACGACCCCAAGTGTCTTATGTGGCTCCCCGTCCGGAACAGAAACACCGTTCGGAATCAGGAAGTGCTTATTTGGATTTTCCCCAGGGACAGTCGGTCATTCAACCCTCGTTCCGCAATAACCGTCGTGAACTACAACGAATTGAAGAAACAATCGAAAAAACAGAAAGAGACCGTAATCTGGAGATCATAGAAGTGACCATTGCCGGTTATGCCTCTCCGGAAGGTAGCTACCAGTCCAATGAGCGCCTTTCATGGGACCGGGCACAAGCGCTGAGAAATTATTTGCAACGTAACAGCAGACTCTCTTCCCGGCTTTTTGATGTTCTGCCGGGAGGGGAAGACTGGCACCTCCTGCGGGAAATGGTAGAAGAAAGTAATCTTCCTGACCAGCATCAGATTCTTTCGATCATAGATAGCCCGGATTCTTATGACCGGAAAGAGGCCAGGCTCCGGGGAACAGGAAGTTACGAGATCCTTTTATCAGATTTTTACCCGGCACTCCGGCGGGTAGATTACCGGATAGAATACCGGGTCAGAGATTTTAATGTAACGGAATCGCGTGATATGCTGGCCAGGAATCCGGATCACCTGAGCCCCTATGAACTCTATGAAGTGGCTGGCCATTATGAAAAAGAATCAGATAAATGGAATGAAATTATCGAACTAACCGTGAAACTACATCCTGGGGATGAAGTAGCTAATATCAATGCCGCCGGCGTCCTTCTCAACCGGGGTGATCTGGTCGCGGCAAAGATCTGCTTAGACAAAGTGAGTGAACTTCCCGGAGCATGGAATAATCTCGGAGTTTACTATCTCTATAAAGGAGATCTGCGAAAAGCAACAGAGTATTTTACCAAGGCGATGGTTGCCGGCGTTCCGGAAGCCACCTGGAATATGGACATCCGCCGCCAGATGGAACTTTATAGGATGGATAATTGAAAATTTAAAAACAGATTTCTCAACCACTCTACATTTAACCCATTATATAAAATTGTGTATAAAAAAGTTTTCCCGGAGGGGAAGACAGATTACTAACTAATTATTAATTAAAATTTAAATCATTTATGGAAATGAAAAAAAGTCTTTACAGCTTTTCTGGCTTTATCCGTGGGACTGGCCAGTTGTAACAAGTCGGATGACCTGGTAGGAAACGGACCAGAGGAGACCGGTAGCAAAGTGGTGGCACTGGGAATATCTAACCAGACGCTCACAAAAGCCCTGACAGATGCGATCCAGGCTGATCATAAGGTGAAATTTGATGGTGGTTACATTGTCTTTACAGACCAGGGTGACCGTATAACGAATGTCTTTAACCTGATTAATGATGACACGGCAGTTACTCCGTCTACAGGTACAGACAAAGATAATCCGCTGTCAAACGGGGATGATATCATCATTGAATTGCTTGAGTACAAAGACCCGGTGACTACCAAACAGGTAAACTATTTCTTTGAAGTCAATAGTGATGCCCGGTATGTACATGTGTTCGGTAATACGGATTACCACGACCTGGTGTTCACCTCTTCTTCCAATGGGGTGATCGACACTTATCTGAGCAATTTCGCAGTAGGAGCAAAAGATCTGTATTCAGGTGGGAATGTAGCACATGTTCCTTTGTATGGAGTAGGTACGATCCAGGAATATGCGGATGGTCCAGGCAATTTCAGTGATAATTTCTCCGGTGAGGTGGATAAGATCGCTCAGGTGAAGATCTCTCCGATTGCTTCCCGTCTGGAATTAGCTAAGATGACTGCTGATGCCACTAAATTGAGTTATACGGATACAAATACCGGTACCACTTATACACTGGATAGCTATGAACTGGAAGCGATTTTCCTCAACTATTTCCATAAAGGTATGGCTTATAACGGAAAAATTGTCAGCAGTACGGGTTTTGTAGCATTCAACTCTCTGGATGACTTCAAGGAAGATGGTAGTTCAACGGATCCATGGTACAACTTTACCAACCGGAATATTTTCCATGATTACAATGCAAACACAGGTATTGCCACTACTACCGGTATGGTGACTGTTCCCTATGATAGCAAAGAAGTGTGGGCTTATAACATGTTTCAGGCCAGTGCCCAGGGTAGTCAGGAACCTCAGGAAGCTCTTCCTCACCTGGTGTTGAAATTGAAACCTACCATTACTAAAAACCCGGTTGCCGGTCCTGACTTCCCAGGGATGGATAGTGATGGTTATTCCTATATCACTGTTCGCCGTTATATGGAGAAGCTAACGGATAATGTGGTTTCTGCTTTTGAAGGTGGATACGTGTACTACATTGAAGATCTCCTGTTTGGTATCGAAAACCTGAAAGAAGTACCTGAATGGAGAGAACCGATGACTGTGGAAGTAATGTTCAAGATCATGAACTGGGATACCAAAGAGGTATATGCTGATTTAGACTAAATTTTTTGAGTAGATGGTAGTTGGTTGATAGTAATGAGTAGAAGAATAACTACCGGCTATCGGGGGGAAAACATTTTTTTCTAAGCCAACTACCAGCTACTAACTATCAACGACTATCAGAAAACAATGAAAAAACAAACTGTCTTATCCCTGCTATCCCTTTGTTTGTTGCTTATGGGCTGCCTGAGGGAAGATATGAGTGGTTGTGAAACAATAGAAGGAGAAGGCTTAGTGATCCATTTTGCTTATACTAATGAGAAAGGAGTGGATGAATTTGCCTCCCGTGTGGACCAGGTAGACCTGTACGTCTTTGATGAAGGAGGATATTATCTTTCCAATCATAGTTATAACGCACGTAAACTCTCTGAATTCCAGGGATCAGATAATTTAAACCTGGAGCCTGGAACTTATCATATCATCTGTTGGGGAAATGTATATGGAAATGATATACTACCTCAACTGACAGAAGATATGATGGTCCATTCAGCCAGGATCTCCTATACGGAAACAGCGGTAGGAGGCGACAGTTTGTATTATGCTCCCCGCAAAACATCCACCTCACTGAATGATTTCCCTTTGTATGAAATAACTGTACCGGAAAAAGGTAAAGAAGAGGTTACATTAGAGTTTATGACCACTTATTATGCATTGAATGTTTATGTGAAAGGACTCAAAGATTACATCGGAAGTTACAACCAGAACCCCTATATTGAGGTGAAGGGACTTCCTGAAAGCTATGATTTTCATTTGAGACTGGGAGAATATAACCGTAATTTCACCCGGATCAGCCAGACTGTAACCGTAGAAGGACAAAATTATGCTCATAGCTCCTTCCTTACCCGGTACATAGAAAGGGAAAACCCCGTGGAGATCTGTGTGATCCGGTCCACTACCCAGGAGGTTGTCCATTCAGTCAACCTGCAGGAGATCCTGCAAGCCAGCAATTATGTCCTGAAAATAGGCGTCTATGCTGACATCAACGTCTATATCGAATTCCTGCCTGACGGAAGCGTAGAAGTATCATTAAAGATCACCGGTTGGAACAACACCGGCGTATCCCCCGGTATATAATATCCTGTTGGAATACACTTCATCATAACCCAGAGTAAGATTATTCCGGGCCATAATTCCGACGATTAAAAACACTCACATATGAACTCATCAGACTATATATACAAAAGATCCATCATTACCCTGTTCCTGACCCTATTCCTGGCCAGTTGTACAATAGATACCGACCGTTTCAGTCCGGACAAAGAAGAGGGAGAAGAGATCGCCTTCACCCTCCGGATGCCCGTACAAAGTGCCGGTACCCGCGCTATGAGTGATGAAGATGAGAACCGGGTGACCCAGGTGGATATCCTGGTCTTCCGCCCGGTGGATAACCAGTTCGTAGAAGTTGTCTCTACCGATAAAATTGAAGATGATGAAAATGAGATCAACCTCAAAACCTTTTATGTGCGTCTGAGAGGAGAGACTACACTTAACCTTGTCATACTGGGTAACAGTCAGGATATCTTACGTGCGGCTTTTCCCGATGATGAAGATATGAAAGGATTAACCAAAGATGAAATACTGTCTGAATTAGTTTTATCTTATGAAGGACCATGGGTAGATCCACAGGGCAAAGCTATCCGTCCTTTCCCTATGTGGGGATTCCGGGATAACGCCAATGTAAAAGACGATGACTTCACCGGAGAAGAAAATGCCATCCGGATGACCCGGATGGTCGTACGGATTGATGTCCATGTCAGTGATGCTGCACAGGATGAATTTAAACTAAATGAAGTATATCTCTATAATAGTTACCTGAGCGGAAAACTGGTTCATTCGATGGGCAGTGGCTGGGATGTGACCGAACATAAAGCGACTGAACCCGATATTCCGGTAACAGCGACCAGTAAGTGGAGAGTCGATTATATAGATAGTCCTTCCCCGGTTACGACCCCAGGTATCTCTTCCGAAAAAGTGATCTATACACTGGAAGCTCCGAAAGGGGATGAGAATGCTCTTCTGGAAACTACGGCACTGGTCGTAGGCGGTATCTATGAGAGTGAGCAGTATTACTACCGGGTTGATTTTGCAGCTACCAATAAAGAAAATAAAATAGACTTTATCCCGTTGGTTAGAAATCACAATTACGAGATCCATATCCAGGAAGTGAAAGGCAAAGGCTATCTGACCCCGGACGACGCTTTCCGTAAAGGGATGACCAATATGGAACTGGATATCCTGGCCTGGAATGAAGCGGGAATGGGTGATATCACTTTCGGGGCACAGTATCAGTTGACTGTCAACACAGATTCCTTCTTCTTCTATAGTAATGGCCGGGAACAGATCCTGAAAGTTTACACGGATCATCCTGACGGATGGGTAGTAGTCAAAGAAAATGAAAGCGATCTCCCCTGGTTAAAAATTGATCCTTTGTATGGAGATCCGGAAGAATCTGTAGAGATTAAACTCTCTGCTGAAGAATTAGCTGCGCCGTTGACAGACCGTTTCGGGTTCTTCTATATCCAGGCCGGAAACCTCAGGAAAAAGATCAAAGTCTATCAATCTCTCGAAGCGGAACTCTATCTTGAAGTAGAACCTACTCTTCTGATCTTCCGTAAAAGTGCAGTAGTGCCCCAAACAGTAACGGTGACAGTGGATCCGGCAGACCGTCCGGTCTATTTATCCTGGGCCGGAACAGATTAGTTGCAATGGCGGTCCGGAGGTTGGCCTGTAACAGGACAAACGGGACAAACGATCTATTCTTTCCATCCCGAATCAAACACAACCCGGAATCTGCATACAGGTACGATTACCTTTAATGTTTCAGACGATACCGGCAAATCAACTTCCCGGATAGTGACTGTTGTCCATTTGCCTACTGACACCCGTTTTGATGTGGAATACCAGTATGATCCATATCCGGCTGCCGGGGGAGATCCGCTTTGGATCCTGACTTCAGCGGAAGAAGAATGGCAAATCACGCGGGAAAATATCACTTTAGAAGGAGTGATGACTGATCAGTTGGTTCCGGAAAACTATGATTTGCATCCGGCAGAGAACTATAAATATTATAATTTTAAATTGGAACGGAATCCTACATTTGCAGAGCGGATCGTGAATTTGAGAGTCACTTCTCCTGAACCTACTTTTGCTCCCGTAGATGTGCCTATCGTACAGGATTATGTGAGACCCAGTCTGAAAATAACAAACATGAATTATCTGGATGTTGATATTTCCCATGAGACACCGGATCCCGTAGATATTATTTTTACAGTGAATACGGATTGGAAGTATGTGACTCAGGGTAATCACCCGGAATCTTTCTTTACAGTTATTCCGGCTGATACGGATCAACCGGGAGGAGGTCCTTTCGATCCGCAGGAGGTGACTGTTACATTTACTCCTAAAACATTTTATCAGGAGGTAGGAACTCCTTCCGGTGGAACCCGCTTTATGGGAACAACCACCTTTACAACTACAAATCATCTACTTGCCACCCCTTCCACGCAGGTAGTAGATTTTATGCAGGCAGTACCCTTTTTTATAGATCGTTCTACATTTAAAGTCAGGGAAACGGACTCTTCTAATGGAAAGGTCTTTAGTGAGGGTGAACTTTTTCCTGCGAGCGGAGCAACTGTCTACGTAGAGTTAGGGACTAATTCCCGTTGGGGCATCAGAGCACTTCGTACAGGAGAGAGTGGGGGAGATACCAGAACTTTTACTACTTTCTATCCATGGGATATTCACAGATATTCACTGACCATTTCGGAAAATCCCAGTTTCTTTCAAAAAGATCTCAGTTTTACTTTGTATAATTATCAGGAAACAAGAAACGGAGTCTTACATATTGGACAAACAGATGCAACTCCTTTACTGGTTTTAAAGCAGGATCATTCCTATTGGGCTCAGATTGTTTCCGAACCGGCGTTACCTTTCACCAGTTCAGAACATGAATATGTATTTACGATTCCACATACCGGAGGATCTTATGAGTTTAAATTAGAAGGTTATTTTCCCGGAGGTAATATTAATACAGGAATTGGTAAACCAACCGTCCTTCTGATTAATCCTTATACCGGAGATTGGCCGGCCGAAGGGAAGGCTCCGGATCAAAATGGAGGTATATCCGGAACATGGATTATCTATGAAGATTTTTTTAATCCGGGAGATTATCAAACCGTCGCTACTGTAAATGTCTCTCAGACGGATACGGAAAGAGTATTAAGAAAAATAGCTTTGGGCGTTACTGACAAGCTTTTAATGAATCCAATCGAATGGGTCATTATTACGATAAAACAGGAAGCAGCGCCTAATTAGCATAGATTTCCATTGTTCTTTTTAGCCATTGTTCTTTTTTTTCTTATGGAATTGCCGGTTACTAAAAAATAACCTGTTTGCTTTGCAGAATTGTTTTATTAGTGAGTTAGGAACAATGATATTAATTAAAAAATGTAAGAAAAATGTTTACAGTGAAAAGAGAGGTCCGGCCCTATGGGCGGAAATATCTCCGGAAGAAGGAGATCGGCCTGGTTGGACTGACTGAAGAATTGGTCAGTCAGCTACAAAGAGATGGGCGATACCGGACGGCACGTGCCTATGGTTCAGTGTTGCGGAGTGTGCTGGGTTTTTTTAATGAAGAGGATCTTCCCATGAGGCTTCTTTCCGGGGAATTTCTCCGGAGATACGAAGAATATATGCTTTTGAAGGGACTTAGGATGAATACAGTGTCTTTTTATATGCGTAACCTGCGTGCCATTTATAATAAAGGGGTACAATTGGGAAAAGTGAATCCGGTTTCAGAAAACCTCTTTGCTAAGGTGTATACAGGAATTCATATAACTCCCAAACGCTCAGCCCGGGAAGAAGATATTGCAAAGGTGGTGGGATGGCTGGCAAACCAGGCTGAGAACCCGATTTTACCGGAAGCCCGTCCGCTTATCTTCAGTAGTTATTATTTTCTCTTTTGTTTTTACGCGAGGGGAATGTCCTATGTGGATATGGCTTATTTAAAGAAAACCGATATCCGGGAAGGCCGGATCTGTTACCGGCGTCGCAAAACCGGGCAACTACTGGAACTGAAACTAACTCCGGAGATTAAAAGTATCCTGTCCTTCTTTAATAAATATGTCCGGGATTCGATTTATCTCTTTCCGGTTGTCTGCCGGGACGGAAGGGAACAGTTGCCATATGAAAGTGGATTGAGACTGCAAAATCAGCGCCTGAAAAAACTTTCGGAGAAGATCGGATTGTCCACGTCATTGACTACGCATGTCGCCCGTCATACCTGGGCCACAATTGCCAAAAAAGAAAACATCCCTATCTCAGTCATCAGTGAAAGTCTGGGACATAGAAGCGAAAAAACCACTTCTATCTATCTGGGTTCTTTTGACAGGCAGGTCCTGGACCGGGCAAATCGTAAAGTCGCTTATTCGATAAAAAAGTAGGCTGAAAAAAGCATTCATTTGACAAAAACTCTATATTTGTATTATTCCAGGTTAACTATCAATCATTCTGTCACTTCTTAAGTGACGGAAAGCAAAGAAAAAGTTCACAAAATCTGCTGCAAATATACCGTGTAAAAAAGAGTCACTACTTCCGAAAACCAGTATATTATTTCATAATTCACTTCTTTTTCTAATCTGACTCGGGGTGATTCCTAAATGTTTTTTACAAAAATCGGTCATGTGGGAAAGAGTAGCAAACCCGCATTTATCCGCAACAACACTTAAAGGCAGCGAAGAGGAGGAAATCTCCTGATACACGAGCGCTGTTTTTCTTTTGATCATCCATCTGCCGGGTGAAATCCCGAACACCCGGTTAAATTTATTTTCAAAACTTTTCAGGCTCATATGTGCTTCCCTTGCCAGTTCTTTGGCAGTCTTAAGCCGGGGATAATTGTCTTCAATGAACCGGACAAAATACTCTTCTCTTTTCAGTACCGGATAAAAAGACCTGCAAGCTCCTTCTTTGTGTATGAGTGACTTAGGAGATGGAATAATTCAAGTATTTTCATTCTTAGCAACGAGGGTGGAAGCCGGCATTCATTAAATAAAGCATGTAAGTGCCGGGCATATTCCCAGAGAAGCGGATTCATTTCAACCGGATTGAAAGAGGATATAAAAGATTTCTTTTCTTCAATCAAACCAGGGAAAAAACTTTTCACAGAGCGCCAGGCAATCAGGGATGAAAAGCCGGAAACAATAGCAGGTCTGTTCGCTGATAAGAATGCATGACTCTCCCCGGGACAGGAAAAATACCTGTCCGAATTGTATAACTTTCTTCTGGGTCTTTCCCCTGAAGAGAGAAAGGGATCCTTTTTTCAATATCCAAAGTTCATACAGGGAAGGTTCAAAAGAAAAATTCTCCCCTTTATTCAGATAAAACCTCTCTAAAGAGAGCTTCTCTTCGCTGAAAACATCATGTAAAAGCATTTAACAAACTCTTTTTTAGTTATAGTTGCTGGTTAACTATTTTATGTACAGTGGATTAGTCTCTTTTTTCTTTGCTTTCCGTCACTTAAGAAGTGACAGAAGGAAAAATAAGTTTAGGAGTTCAGGAGAGAAGATAAAGTAACCCTTACATAGAATAAGTATATATGAACATACGAAAGTCCTTAGTCCTGTACGTCTTTGCCCTTTTTTTAATCACTTGATGTGGAGCCAGGAAGTTCTCTATGAATCAGGATCTCCCCAATTCGGTGGAAAGGTAAATATTTTATCCTATGCCTCTACCACATTAAGTGTGGGTGGGGAAATGAAATTATCAGACCGTACATCCATCGATCTGTCCCTTCTCTATAACCCATGGAGTTTCAAAGACAATAACAAGATGAAACACATACTCGTCCAACCTGAATTCCGCTATTGGTTGTGCGAAACCTTCCATGGCGCCTTCGCCGGGGGACATTTCCATTATGGTAAATATAATGTAGGCGGGATCGGGTTGAGTGACTATATGAAAGAACATCGTTTTGAAGGATGGCTGGTTGGAGGAGGAGTCTCCTACGGTTACCACTGGATCCTGTCCGGACGGCTGTCACTGGAAGCCACCCTTGGAGTCGGTTACACCTATCTCGACTACGGAGTCTATCCCTGCGAGAAATGTGCGGAAAAGATCAAAGATAAGACTACCGGTTTCTTCGGACCTACCCGCTTGGGAGTCTCCCTTATTTACACGATTAAATAATGAATTTCATGAATACAAAATTACAACTCCTGTTTTTCCTTTTCTCCCTGCTGGTTTCCACCACAGGAAACGGCCAGCGTTCCCCTCACATATTCCATGATGTGAAAGTAGAGGACCGGGGTGAAACCTATGCGGTAGAGTTCCGTTTACCTCTGCATAAAAAGAGTGTCGGTAGTGTGGAAAGTATCTTCCTGTTACCTGTACTGGAAGGTGATGGCCACCGCCGGGAACTACCCTATATCCGCCTCGACGGTAAAGGAAGGTGCAAAGCCATGAAACGGGTAGGAGGAAATGAAGGGTATGGGAATGATCCTATAACTGAAGCATATATAACACATGAGTTCCCGGCTTCCATAGGACAGACAGTAAACTACCGGATGGAAGTCCCCTTTGAAGAATGGATGGAGCAGGCCAGCCTCGTCATCCATGAAGAGACCTACGGCTGTGCCGGTAAACGAAAGGGAATGCTCCACACCCTCTACCGTCCCCGGCCAGAAGCAGCTCCGGTTACGCGGAAAAAGCAGATAGAAGATATCCTGCCTCAGGTATCGTACGTAGCACCCCGTTTAGAGCAGAAACATCGCTCCGAAAGTGGAAGTGCCTACTTAGATTTCCCTCAGGGGCAATCCGTGATTCAGCCGGCATTCCGAAATAACCGCCGGGAACTGCAACGGATCGAAGAAACCATAGAAAAGACACGGCAGGACCGTAACCTGGAGATCATAGGTGTAACCATAGCCGGATATGCCTCACCCGAAGGCAGCTATAAGTCTAATGAACGGCTTTCCTGGGAGCGTGCACAGGCATTAAGAAACTACCTGCAAAGGAACAGTGGATTGTCGTCCCGGCTGTTTGATGTTCTACCCGGAGGAGAAGACTGGCAGATGTTGCGTGAACTGGTAGAAGACAGCCATCTGCCGGACAGTCACCAAATCCTTTCCATTATAGACAGCCGTGACAATTACGACCGGAAAGAAGCGAGACTAAAAGGAACAGACAGCTACGAAATCCTGCTCACAGACTTTTATCCTGCCCTACGGAGAGTAGACTACCGGATCGAGTATCGTGTACGGGACTTCAACGTATCGGAGTCACACGACATGCTGACCCGTAACCCGGATCATCTGAGCCCTTACGAACTCTATGAAGTCGCAGGACGCTACGAAAAAGAATCCGATAAATGGAACGAGATCATCGAACTCACCGTGAAGCTCCACCCCGGTGATGAAGTTGCCAACATCAACGCTGCCGGAGTCCTGTTGAACCGTGGTGACCTGGTAGCTGCAAAGATCTGTCTGGATAAAGTCAGCGACCTGCCCGGAGCCTGGAATAACCTGGGCGTTTACCGCCTCTATAAAGGTGACCTGCAGAAAGCAACCGAATATTTCACCAAAGCCATGGTTGCGGGCGTACCGGAAGCCGCCTGGAACATGGACATCCGCCGGCAAATGGAACTCTATATTGAAAAATGATCTGTAACTGGGCACTCCGTGATGCCCGTAACGCATCCCCGGCCTCTCTCGAGAGGGAAGAAATCGTGTCTCTGCATTTAACCCATCATATAAAACTGTGTATTAATTAAGTTCTCTGGAGAGTAGAGAACAAATTACTAACTAATTATTAATTAAAATTTAAATCAAGTATGGAAATGAAAAAAGTTTTTACAGCTTTTCTTGCCCTGAGCGTCGGTTTGGTGAGTTGTAACAAATCAGACGATCTCATCGGAGGAGGTTCTGACAGTGGAGAAACGAAAGTTGTAGCCCTGAGTGTGTCCAACCAAACCATCACCAAAGCGATGGCAGATGGCATAGAAGCCGATCATGAAGTAGGCTTCGAAGGTGGATACATTGTGTTTACAGATGCAGGTGACCGCATTACCGATGTATTCTATCTGACCAATGATAACACCGATCCGGGTATCGCTACTCCGGCAGATACATTGGATAAAACAGATGCTACGCTGAACACCATCCTGATTGAAGATCTGGAAGATAACTATTTCTTCCGGGTGAATGGAGACGCGGCCCATGTGCATGTATTCGGTAACACAAAGACCCATAGCCTGGTATTCACACCCACAGCGAACGGTCCGATTGATACCTATCTGAACAACTTTGCTGTAACAGCCAAAGGGTTGGCAGACGCAAAGGGAACCGTTACCAACGTGCCTTTGTATGGGGTAGGAACCATCCAGAATTATTCCGACGGACCGGGTAGCTTCAGCGACCAGTTCTCCGGAGAAGTAGAAAAGATTGCGCAGGTGGTAATCAAACCCATTGCTTCCCGTCTGGAACTGGCTAAAATGACAGCTGTTCCTTACGTAGATGGTAGTGATACTTACACCATCACCAAGTATGATCTGGATGCGATCTTCCTGAATTACTTCCACACCGGAATGGCTTACAATGGAAAGCAAATTAGCAGTACCGGATTCCTGGCCTTCAACTCGATGGATGATTTTGAAGAAGATGGCAGTTCAACAAACCCATGGTATAGCTTCGGAAACAGAAATCTGTTCCATGACTATAGCAACATTGCAAACTATACCCATCCTTCAACCATTCCTAATTATACCGCTTCTCCAGGAGCAACAGCCGTATGGGCCTACAATATGTTCCAGGCACAAACTCCGGCCGGTAAAGAACCACAGGATGCCCTTCCACACATCGTGTTGAAGTTCAAGAATGTGGAAGTGAGTAAAAACGGTACTCCGGTAAGCGATTTCGATCAGGAATACTACTACATCACTGTTCGCCGCTATATGGAAAAAGGAACTACCAATTATGTATCTGCATTTGATGGTGGATATGTTTACCATATCGATGACCTTGAGTTCAGCTCTGAAAACCTGAAAGAAGTACCCGAGTGGAGAGAACCGATCGTAGCCGAAGTCATGTTCAAAGTTATGAAATGGCAGGTTCAATCCGTAGAGGTTGATCTGGATTAATTTTTCAAGTAGTCAAAGGAGGCAGAGAAGTGAAAGCGGTTAAGTAGTCCGAAGATCTGGCTGACTGATTCACTTCTGAGGAGCGAAGTGACGACTGCCTCCTTTGAATTTCTTTACTTATTCAATTACTGAGAAAAACAAACCGTTTAAAGAAAAACAGATATGAAAAATGGTAAGGTTACTCACAGGAATCATATTTCTGTCTGTGATGGGCAGCTGTCTGGAAGAAGATATGAGTGGCTGTGACGCAGGAAATGGAGAAGGATTACTGATTCATTTTGCCTACACGAATGAGAAAGGGATCGATGAATTCTCCTCCCGGATCGATAAGGTGGATCTTTTCGTTTTTGATGAAGGAGGATATTACCTTTCCAATCACAGTTATAATGCCCGTAAACTTACTGAATTCCAGGGAGCGGATAATTTGAACCTGGAACCTGGAACTTATCATATCATCTGCTGGGGAATGTATATGGAAATGATATTCTTCCCGAGCTTAGTGAAGGAATGATGCCTCATATCGCGAAGATTACCTACACAGAAACTGCCCAGGGAGGAGATAGCCTCTATTATGCACCCCGTAAGAACACCACCACAATGAATGACCTGCCCCTTTATCAGGTAACCGTGCCGGAGAAAGGGAAAGAGGAGGTAACCCTGGATTTTATGACTGCCTATTACGGCCTGAATGTCTATGTAAAAGGGTTAAGAGATTATATAGGCAGCTACAATCAAAACCCCTATATTGAAGTAACCGGACTACCGGAAAACTACGATTTTCATCTGAGGCTGGGGGAGTATACCCAATCCTTTAGCCGGATTACCCAGAGTATAAATATTGACGGACAGAATTATGCCCATAGTGCTTTTCTGACCCGTTACATAGAAGAAGAGAATCCTGTCCGTATCCATGTGATCCGGTCGACAACCCAGGAGATCGCCCACACAGTCAACCTGCAGGAGATCCTCCGGGCAAACAATTATTACCTGAAGATCGGTGAATACGCAGACATCAATGTCTATATCGAATTCCTTTCCGACGGTAGCGTAGAAGTATCCCTGAAGATCACCGGCTGGAACAATACCGGTGTCTCCCCCGGATATTGAACCAATTGAAAATTGAAAATGAAATGGGATTCATTCTTCCCTGTCCATGATCAACCGGACATTTATTTTCAATTATCCATTTTCAATTTAAATAATTATGAAACACAAACACCTACTATACATACTACTAATTTTGCTGCTGGCCGTTCGTTGCACAGTAGACACCGAACGTCTCGTCGATCCCGGCGGGAACGAAGGAGAGAGAGTCACCTTCACCCTGCGAATGCCGGTCCAGAACACTGCTACCCGTGCGATGACAAATGAAGACGAGAACCGGGTCGGGCAGGTGGATGTACTTATCTTCCGGCCTGTGGACAACCAGTTTGTAGAAGTAGTATCCACAGACGATATAGAAACGGATGAAGACGAGGAAAACCTGAAACAATTCACAGTCCGTGTCCGTGTGAGAGGAGAAACTACAATTAATCTTGTAGTCCTTGGAAACGGAAGGGATATCCTCAGGGAGGCTTTTCCCGATGATGAAGATATGAAAGGACTCACCAAAGATGAAGTGCTTTCACAGCTCAAACTGACCTATCAGGGATCCTGGGTGGATGCCCAGGGAAAAGCGATCCGGAACTTCCCCATGTGGGGATTCCGCGATGATTTCGTTGTCAGTGAGGATGAACTCACGGGAGAACATGCCATATGGATGACCCGGATGGTGGTCCGGGTCGATATCCATGTCTCGGAAGATGCACAGGATGACTTCAAACTAAACGAAGTCTATGTCTACAACAGCTATATCCAGGGAAATCTCCCTCACTCCATGACCACTGGTTGGGATGCCACCGAACATAAAGCGACTGCTCCAGACATTCCCCAAACGGCTACTTCTATCTGGCGGGTAGACTATATAGACAGTCCATCACCTATGACCACCCCCGGTATCTCTTCCGAACGGGTAGTCTACACCCTCGAAGCTCCGGCAGGAGATGAGAATGCGCTGTTAGAAACGACAGCCCTGGTGGTGGGAGGGATCTACGAAAGTGAACAGTACTACTACCGGATAGACTTTGTCGCTAAAAATCAACAAGGAGTCAATACGTTCATCCCGCTGGTGCGGAATCATAATTACGAGATCCATATCCAGGAAGTAAAAGGCAAAGGCTATCTGACCCCGGATGAAGCGTTCCGCAAAGGAATGACCAATATGGAGCTGGATATCCTGGCCTGGAATGAAGCGGGAATGGGAGATATTACCTTTGGAGCTCAGTACCAGTTGACGGTTAACACCGACTCTTTCTTTTTCTACAGCAACGGACGGGAACAGATCCTGAAAGTCTACACCGACCATCCTGACGGATGGGTGGTCGTAAAGGAACACGAAAGTGACCTGCCGTGGTTAAAAATCACCCCTTTGCTGGGGGATCCCGGTGAATCCGTGGAGGTCAAACTCTCCGCTGAAGAACTAACCGCGCCCTTAACAGACCGTTCCGGTCATTTCTATGTCCAGGCCGGACATCTGAAAAAGAAGATTAGAGTCAGCCAATCCCTTGAAGCGGAACTTTATCTTGAAGTGGAACCGAATCTGCTTATTTTCCGTAGAAGTGCCGTTTCTCCGGAAACCATCACGGTAACTGTGGACCCCGATACCCGCCCGGTCTATCTGTCCTGGACAGGTACTGACCAATTCAAATGGCGGACAGACGGATGGCCCGCCACCGGACAAACGGGAGTGACGGAGTATGTTTTTCATCCTGAACCCAACAACAGCCGCAATTTATTGACCGGAACGATCACCTTTTCGGTTTCCGATGAGACCGGCAAGACCACCAGTCGTACCGTAACCGTCATTCATCTGCCAACCGATACCCGTTTTGATGTGGAATACCAATATGATCTGTATCCGGCTATTGGTGGAGATCCGCTTTGGATGCTCACATCCGCAGAATCCGAATGGCAGATCACACAGAACAATATTACCTTAGGAGGATTAGTTACAGACCATCTGGTTCCGGAGAATTATGATCTTCGCCCCGCGAAAACTTTAAATATTATAACTTTAAACTGGAACCCAATCCACTGTTTGAAGAAAGGACGTTCAATTTGCATGTGACCTCCCCGGATCCGGCATTTGCTCCGGTGGATGTTCCCCTTGTACAGGATTACACGCGTCCGCTATTGAAAATAAACAGTCCTGAGGATCTGAATATTCGTTTCACCCATGAATCGGATCTTCCACCGGTGGAGGTTGTTTTTGATGTCAATACGAACTGGAAATATACCGCTACCGGTAATTATGGTACCTACATTCAATCCTCAGTTCCTGCAAATACAGAGCAAACAGGAGGTACGATCCATAATCCGCAGGAAATGAAAGTGATTTTTACTCCTACTATTTTTAAACCGGAACCGGGCACTCCGGAAGGAGGGTCTGAGTGGAAAGGAGCAGCTACCTTTACCACGACTAACCATGCACCTGCTACCGAATCGACGGCAACGCTTAATTTCTCACAGGTTGTCCCTCACTTCTTTGATCGTTCCAAACTCATACCCCGGCGGACGAACTCTCCTTCCGGAGAAGTTTTTCAGGATGGTGACAAACTTCCTGGTGATCTCGGTTCGACTACTATCTATTTGGAAACAGCGACTAACACCCATTGGTCAGTAGAAGCAAGGCATGCCGGAAGAAGTAATGAGTATTTCACCTATACCCATGAATTCTGGAATCATATTCGGGTTCCCTTTATGTTTACTACCACAAAGAATGAAAGTTTCTATGAGAAAGAGATTACACTGTATCTGGTGAGTTACAGAGAAACGATCGATGGAGTCACGGTGACCCATCCGGCGGAGAAAGATCCTTTTCTTACGCTTTATCAGGATCCTTATTATTACGTGGATTTTATTTTAGATCCTGCGTTTGAAGATCCGGACTTCATCGTTCCTTATACAGGAGGTTCCTATGAATTTAAAATGGAGGGATGTTTTCCTGCTACGGATCATAATTCTTTCCTTCGTACACCGGCCGTTGCTTTTGTCAATTCATATAACATGTCTGTCAGCTATCCCCTTCCAACAAATAGTGTTTCCGGAGAATGGTTTTTTAATAAAGGAGTTAATCCCGGAGAGTCTATTTCATTCCCTGTAACTATCGGGCAGAACTGGGGGAATGCTCCCAGAGAATATTTTCTCGCCTATAAGTTCGGGGATAATATTCTCCTTGAAAGGAAAGAATGGACCTATATCTTTATCCGGCAGGAAGGACGACCTGCGGACTAAAAGGTTTATATCATGCACCGGGGATCGGAAGATCCCCGGTGATCCAATAGTCAGAATTTATTTTTACCTGCATAAAAGATGTAATTTGAATTTTAACAAATCTCTTCTAACAGTTATTTTACATTTTACTATTCACCATTCACTTTGTCTATTCACTTTATCTGGAAAAAAGTTGTCTGTCAGGGGACTAAATTCCCCTCAAAAGCTACTCTCTACCCAGATCTTTTCACCCTCGTAGAGGGAAATTTTCCGTTATATGTAAGGAAACTCCCGGAGAAAAGCAGGCAGCTTATGAGGGAAGTAACCTGTTAGTATTGCTTTGGTACCTAACCATAAGGTTAAGGTTCAGGACTCATAAGGTTATGAGTCCTGAACCTTAGCCTTATGGTACCTGTATCATAACCTACTATGATAGCAAGCCGGGAATAATATCCGGTGTAATTCCTCCTACTTACTGCAAGGAAAACCTGTAAAGTCCGTGTTCCCGCCTGTGCCGGGAACAAGAGCGTTGTTTATTTAACTGAATGACTAACAAATATTAATCACATGGTAAAATCGAATAGGAGAAAATTAAAGTGAATAGTAAAATGCAAAAAAAGTATTAGTGGAGTTGGTGGTGGATATAAGCTAAGATCTCTTTTTCCTGGTCCGGATGGAACCAGGTGATCTCCGGATCACGCTTAAACCAGGTCATTTGTTTACGGGCATATACCCGGGAATTGCGTTTGATCTTTTCGATGGCGAAATCGAGGGTCCAGTTTCCGTCGAAGTATTGGAATAGTTCTTTATAGCCTACTGTGTTTAAGGAGTTCAGATGACGGAAGGGATAGACTTTACGGGCCTCTTCCAGTAGACCCTCTTTCATCATCTGGTCCACCCGGAGATTGATTCGGTTGCACAACTCTTCCCGTTCACGGGTCAGACCGATATGGATTATATGGAAAGGCCGTTCTTTACGAATATGGGTTCGGAAAGAGGAGTAGGGTTTGCCTGTCATCCGGCAGATTTCCACGGCATGGATCACACGTTTGTAGTTCATCCGGTCTACTTCTTCATAATGGACCGGATCCGCCTTTCTCAGTTCTTCCAGGATAGGAGCGAGGCCTTCCTCTTCAAATTGTTTGTAGAGAGCCTTTCGTATCTCGGGAGTGACAGTGGGAATTTCATCAATGCCTTTGGTGACGGCATCTATATACATCATGGATCCTCCGGTCATAACGACATGCGGAGTCGTTTGATGTAGGCTACTTAAAAGGGAAATAACATCTTCTTCAAACTGGCTGGCACTGTAGTAGTCCGTTAGTTGAAGCGTACCCACCAAATAGTGTTTTACCCGGGCCAACTGCTCCGGAGTAGGAGCAGCCGTTCCGATGGGCAGGTCTTTGTAGAGCTGACGGGAGTCGGAGGAGATAATAGGAGAATGGAAATGTTCTGCTATCCGTAAACTTAATTCCGTTTTTCCTACTCCCGTTGGGCCTGATAAGATAATCAGTGAATTAGAAACGTTCCTCATCGAAAGGATTTTCCATACCTTCGCTCAATCCTTCGAAACCTTCTTTGTCCAGTTCATCCGGATCGTATTCAGAATCTCCGTAGAAATCTTCTCCTAATGTATCTATAGTGGCTGCTTTGATATCGATTTCATCAAAATCCACTGTCTGTGGAGGAGCCACTCCGACTGATTTGCTACAAACTGGTTTTTCCAGATCCTGGCCGGGTATGATCTCTCTCAATTCCATAAAGAAAGAACGTTCGGTCATGTAGTCAAATATATATAACAGTTTTTGTTGTTCATCTTCCAGCAGTTCCTCGAGACGGGTATCTTCCATGATATAGCTGTCTTCTTCCGAAGACCGGTCCATGTCTACGAGCGTGATCTCTGTTTTTTTGCTCCAGTCATCATCACAGATAAAGAAAGAAGTCATCTGATCTTTGGTGTAATTCACAGAATCCAGAATAGCGTTATGTAGGTCGAGGAAAGTAGCCTCGGCATCAATTTTTATTTCACGAAGAAAATCGTCTGTTTTATCGGAGATAAGAAGAAATCTAAATACCATAGTTTATTCGTTTTTTGTTGGTTCAAAAGTAGTAAAAATATACATTTTACCTATGAGAGACTTTCTAAATTTTATAGAATAGGGCCTTCAATTCCAAATGATGTCTCATTCCCATATTCGTACCGGAATTAAACAGTCTCTCAAATATAAAATAAAAAAAGCAGATTTGTTTAGAAATCTGCTTTTCATTGTCTGTTTATTTCTTTTTAGTCATCTATGGATCCTCTAACAATACCCCGGCTGGATGATTTAATGAAATCCAGGATCAGATCTCTTTCCACACTTTGAGAATATTCTGTTTCAATACATTTCAGTGCTTCCGTGTTGTTCAGACCGCGTGTATACAGGGTACGATAGATATCCTGAATCAGAAACACCTGGTCATTGGTAAAGCCCCGGCGTCTTAATCCTACGATATTGATACCACAATAAACAACCGGATCCCGCCCGATCAACGTGTAAGGGGGAATATCTTTTCCGATTCTGGATCCGCCCTGCACCATGACATGTTGTGAAATACGGCAGAACTGGTGAATCAGTGTTCCACCACTGACAATGGCATAGTCGTCGATCTCTACTTCTCCGGCAACCTGGGAAGCATTTCCTAAAATGACATGATCTTTCAGTATGCAATCGTGGGCCACATGACTGTAAGCCATGATCAGGCACTCATTACCTACGATGGTCTGCCCTCTGGAGGCTGTTCCCCGGTTAATGGTAACACATTCCCGGATCGTCGTATTATTCCCGATCACTGCCAGCGATTTCTCGCCTGCAAACTTCAGGTCCTGAGGGATACCGGCAATCACAGCTCCGGAGAAGATCCGGCAGCCATTACCAATTCTTGCACCGTTTAAAATAACGGCATGTGGATGGATCTCACAGTTGTCACCGATCACAACATCTTCTTCTATGACGGCAAATGGTCCAATCGTTACGTTTTCTCCGATTTTAGCCCCGGGATGTATAACTGCTAAAGGTGAGTGACTCATTCTTTTCTATTATTTATTTTTTACAATTTGTGCCATGAATTCAGCTTCCGTAACCAATTTTTCTCCCACAAAGACATAGCCTTTCATGGTAGAGACTCCTCTACGGATAGGAGCCAGCAGTTCCAGTCTGAGGATCAGCGTATCGCCGGGAACTACTTTCTGACGGAATTTGACTCCGTCGATCTTCATAAAATAAGTGGAATAGCGTTCCGGTTCATCTACGGAGTTCAGCACTAATAACCCTCCGGTTTGTGCCATTGCTTCCACGATCAATACACCCGGCATAACGGGTTCCTGTGGGAAATGTCCCGTGAAGAACGGCTCATTTCCGGTAATGTTTTTGATACCGACAATGTGATTTCCGCCAACTTCAATGATCTTATCTACTAATAAGAATGGATAGCGGTGAGGCAGGAGCTCTTTGATGCGGTTGATATCCATGATCGGAGCCTGGTTCGGATCATATACTGGCGCCTGTACATCGTTCAATTTGATATCTTTCCGGATCAGGCGTGCCAGCTGGTTATTGATCTTGTGTCCCGGCCGGGTGGCAATGATCCTCCCCCGGATGGGTTTACCGATCAATGCAATGTCACCGATCACATCTAATAATTTATGTCTGGCCGGTTCATTGACAAACACTAACGGTTTGTTATTGATATATCCTAACTCTTCCACATTCTTGTGTGGAATCCCCACTTCATCTGCCAGTTTGTCCAGGTCTTCCTGCGGCATGACCTGGTCATAGATCACGATTGCATTATCCAGATCTCCGCCTTTGATCAGGTTATTCTTTAGCAAAGGCTCTACTTCACGAACAAAAACAAAGGTACGGGAAGCTGCTATGTCTTCCGGAAATTCATTTAATTCATTTAAGGTAGCATATTGATTGGATAAAACCGGGGAGTCAAAAGAGATCAGCACATTCACACTGAATTTGTCATCCGGAAGAATGATCAGGGAAGAACCTGTTTGCTCATCTTTGACCTCTATTTTCTGTTTAACGATATAATAGTCTTTCGGAGAGCCTTGTTCCACCACCCCGGCTTTCTGAATTTCTTCTACAAAAAAGCGGGAGCTTCCGTCCAGGATAGGAAATTCGGGAGCGTTTACTTCTATCAGGCAGTTATCAATCTCGAAAGCATAGAGAGCTGCCATGGCATGCTCAATGGTACTTACCTGGATCCCGTTTTTGGAAAGGACTGTCCCACGTTGTGCGCCAGCTACATTTTCAGCCAAGGCGTCTATGGTTGGCTGGCCCTCGAGATCTGTCCGTTTAATTTTGTAACCATGATTATCAGGAGCAGGGTTGAACGTGATCTGGATATCCAGTCCGATATGTAACCCTTTTCCTGCTAAGGAGAAACTTTGCGCAAGCGTTTTTTGCTTCTGCATATTGTTATTTGTTTAATTCTTTTTTCAGTTCATCAATCTCACGTTGCATCTGTCCAATGGTCCGGTAAATATCCGGTAAACGGTTGAAAATAGCACTGGAACGCATAAATGCCCGGGCATCGATTGCAGGAGCACCTAAAACAGCACTTCCCTCTTTTATGTTGCTGATGATGCCGGCCTGTGCACCGATCGTTGAATTATCTTCTATTTTGATGTGCCCGGACATACCTGCCTGGCCTCCGAATTTACAGTGTTTTCCGACTTTAACAGAACCGGAGATCCCTACCTGGGCAGCCATCACTGTGTTTTCTCCTACTTCTACGTTGTGGGCGATCATCACCAGATTATCCAGTTTAACACCTTTGCGGATGATGGTAGAATCCATTACGGCACGGTCAATGGTCGTATTAGCTCCTATTTCCACATCATCTTCAATAATCACATTTCCTAATTGTGGGATTTTTTTGTATTGCCCGTTTTCAGGAGCAAAGCCAAAACCGTCTGAACCTATCACACTTCCGGTATGTAGGATGCAGTTGTTTCCAATGTGGCAATCATCATAGATTGTGGTATGTGGATATAAAATGCAGTTATCTCCGATCGTTATATTATCACCAATATAGGCATGAGGATAGATCTGGCAGTTTTTACCGATCGTAGTGTTATTTCCGATGTAAGCGAAATTTCCGATGTAACATCCTTCTCCGGTACTGGCTGAAGTCGCGATAAAAGCGGTGGGATCAATCCCTGCTTTTTTGATTTTGGATTCTTCTACCATTTTCAGTAATATGGCGAGTCCTGCATAGGCATTCTCCACTTTAACTAAGGTCGCCCTTACCGCTTCGGAGGGGTGAAAATCATTGTTAACCAAGACAATGCTTGCCTGAGTAGAATATATATAGTGTTCGTATTTCGGATTTGCAAGAAAAGTTAGCGTCCCCACTTTCCCTTCCTCTATTTTCGAAAAGCTATTCACTTTTGTTTCCGGATCTCCTACAATGGTTCCGTTTAAAAAGCTCGCTATTTGCTGGGCTGTGAACTCCATGTGTTTTCGTTAATTATTTAATAGGTGATAAATCAAACTGTTATCCAGTTGTAACATAGCTTACAAATTTGAGAAAAAATATTGAGATAGCCTATCCCTCTTATATAATAATTCTTCTATCTTTTAGGTAGCCAGCCATTTCCTGTTGTACAACATGTGCTTCCCGGGCGGCTGCCAAAGCAAAGTTTTCAGTTGTATCTGCATAAATGATCGCTCTGGAAGAGTTTACCAGCAGTCCGCATTCATCATTCATACCATATTTCGCAACCTCTTCCAGACTACCACCCTGTGCTCCGACACCGGGTACCAGCAGGAAGTGATTGGGTGCGTAGGTACGGATATTCAGGAACATTTTCCCTTGTGTCGCACCTACGACATACATCAATTGTTCGTCGGTGGCCCATTCCTGGGATTTCTTTAATACTTTCTCAAATAATTTTTCGCCGTCTGCAAACTCAGTCATCTGGAAATCCTGTGAACCTTTGTTAGAAGTGAGTGCTAACAAAATAACCCAGCTTTCCGGATAGATGAGGAAGGGTTTTACGCTGTCTTCACCCATGTAAGGAGCCACTGTAACCGCATCTGCCTTGATATGGTCGAAGAAAGAACGGGCATACATTTCGGATGTGTTTCCGATATCTCCCCGTTTGGCATCAGCAATGATGAACTGGTCCGGATAATTCTTCCTGATATAGGCTACTGTCTTTTCAAAAGAAAGCATTCCCTGTACCCCTAAGCTTTCATAAAAAGCCAGGTTTGGTTTATAAGCCACACAATATTCAGCAGTCGCGTCAATGATCTCTTTGTTAAAAGTAAAAATAGGATCCTCTTCCGATAAAAGGTGCTGCGGGATCTTTTTTATATCTGTATCCAACCCAATACACAGGAAGGATCTTTTTTTCTGAATGTTCTTAACTAATTGCTTTTTGTTCATATCTCTTATAAATTGGGCTTTACAGTTCCGACTCTTTCAGGCGCTCCGCATTTTCAGCAATGATTAGTTGGTCAATGCAATCCTGAATAGACCCGTCCATAAAGGCTGATAGATTATAAATGGTATAATTGATGCGATGATCCGTAATTCGACCCTGTGGATAGTTGTAGGTACGAATCTTGGCAGAACGGTCACCAGAAGATACCATGGTTTTTCGCTTGGAAGCGATCTCATCCAGATATTTCTGGTATTCCATGTTATAAATACGGCTCCTGAGTTCCACCATCGCCTTGGCTTTGTTTTTTAACTGGGATTTCTCATCCTGGCACTGAACGGTGATCCCGGTAGGGATATGGGCTAACCGGATCGCGGAATAAGTCGTATTAACCGACTGCCCGCCATGACCGGATGCACAAAATATATCTGTCCGGATATCCGATTCCCGGATCTCTACGTCAAATTCATCTGCTTCGGGTAATACGGCTACGGTTGCAGCCGAGGTGTGGACACGTCCCTGGGTTTCCGTTTGAGGGACTCGTTGCACCCGGTGTACGCCGGACTCATATTTCAATACCCCATACACGCCTTCGCCGCTAACGGTAAAAATGATCTCTTTAAAACCTCCGGAGGTTCCTTCCGTAAAACTGGTTAGTTCAATCTTCCAGCCTTTGCTTTCACAATATTTTACATACATGCGGTAGAGATCCCCGGCAAAGATCGCTGCTTCATCTCCACCTGTACCTCCCCGTATCTCCACGATGGCGTTTTTGTCATCCTGTGGGTCCGCGGGTACTAACAATAATTTAATTTCTTCTTCTAAAACCGGGATACGGGCATTAGAGGTGTCTAACTCTTCACGGGCCATCTCCCGTAATTCCTGATCCTGTTCTGTTTCAAGGATCAGTTTCGCTTCCTCTATTCCGTTCATGATCTGTATATATTCCGACCTCGCAGCCATGATCTTTTCCAGATCCCGGTATTCCTTGGTCAATTTGACAAAACGTTTCATGTCAGCGATGACGGCTGGGTCGGTGATCAAAGTACCTACTTCCTCAAAACGACTGACAAGACCGTCCAGCCTATGTAATAAACTGCTTTCTGCCATCGATCTTAATACGTGAAGCGACCGTTCTCGCTTTCAATAATTAATTCATTTTTTTCCGCTTCTTCTACGTAGCCAACGATCTGAGCATCGATCCCGAAGCTTTTACTGATTTCAATGACCTGTTCTGCGAATTCCGGGGCCAGGTAGACTTCAAGGCGGTGTCCCATATTGAACACTTTATACATTTCGCTCCAGTCTGTTCCGCTCTGTTCCTGAATGATCTTAAACAAAGGGGGAACCGGGAACAGGTTGTTTTTGGTGATCTTTTTATTTTCCACAAAGTGCATCACTTTTGTTTGTGCACCACCGGAACAGTGTACCATTCCGTGGATTTGTGGACGTAGTTGGTCTAACAGGACTTTCACGACCGGTGCATAGGTGCGGGTAGGGGAGAGTACCAGTTTGCCGGCATCTATTCCTAATCCCTCTATTTCGTCTGTCAGTTTTAACTGACCGGAATATACTAATTCATCCGGGACGGCCGCATCATAGCTTTCCGGATATCTGGCAACTAAATATTTGGCAAATACGTCGTGGCGGGCAGAGGTCAGTCCGTTACTTCCCATTCCACCGTTATAGCTTTTTTCATAAGTTGCCTGTCCGTAGGAAGCTAACCCAACGATCACATCTCCGCCCTGAATACGACTGTTGTCAATCACCTCCGACCGTTTCATGCGGCAGGTAACCGTACTGTCTACAATAATTGTACGTACCAGATCGCCCACATCTGCGGTCTCTCCTCCGGTTGCATAACAACCTACTCCCATTTCCCGAAGTTCTGCCAACAGTTCATCTGTCCCGTTGATGATCGCGGAGATCACCTCTCCGGGAATCAGGAGCTTGTTTCTGCCGATGGTGGAAGAGATCAGGATATTGTCTATGGCTCCCACACAAAGCAGGTCATCTATATTCATGATCAATGCATCCTGTGCGATCCCTTTCCAGACAGACAGATCACCTGTCTCTTTCCAGTACATGTAAGCTAAGGAAGATTTGGTACCGGCTCCGTCTGCATGCATGATGTTGCAATATGCCGGATCTCCGCCTAAAATATCAGGGATAATTTTACAGAATGCTTTGGGGAAAATTCCTTTATCAATATTCTTGATTGCGCTGTGTACATCTTCCTTGGAAGCGGATACACCACGCATATTGTAACGTTGATCGCTCATAGTCGTATTCTTTTGAGGTGCAAAGGTAATACTTTTTATTCGATTTCACAGGCAGTTAACCGGAGTTACTCATCTGCAACTTACTCTTTCTACAGGGCCTGTTCGCTTTTCTCTTTTGCAGACGGGTAAAAACCGCTTTATAACTATCTTAATTTCAATACATCCCCTTCGGCTGGTGTATAATCCGGTTGTTTTTTATTTATCTTATACAGACTTTTAATCTGGATACCATATTTTTGGGCAATACTATGCATGGATTCTCCGGTCTGAACTACATGATCATAATTCGGTTTGTCTGCTTTTACTTTCTTTTTCTGAAGATATACAATGTCTCCTTTTTGCAAAGGGAAATCTCCCGGCACTTCATTGAACTTTTTCAGGTCTTTCGCCTTAAAACCTGTACTGGCGGCAACACTCTCGAATGTATCGTTAGATTCCGCATACACATATAAGAGTCCGTGAGTTTTATATACAGTTCGCCTGATCACCGGTGCCTGTGGCTGGCTTTTCTCGTTAGAAGCGCGCTTTTTGCCCTGGCTATCATATTTGCATAATTCATAGTCCTCAATCATTTTGATCAGTTTATTAGCATATGCTTTATCCGTCGCGTATCCGCACTTCTGCAATCCCCGGGCCCATCCCTTATAATCGGTGATATTTAATTTGAACAGGGAAGCATACCGGGGACGTTCCGCCAGAAATTTAGAATGGTCCTCATAGGAATCTTCGACTTTCTTATACTTTCTGAAACATTCTCCCCGCAGATCGTCATCATGATAGACGCGACCCCCTTTCCAGTCTGTATGGCATTTAATTCCGAAGTGGTTATTGGACCGCCGGGCCAGGTCGCTTTGTCCGGCACCGGACTCCAGAATGCCCTGTGCTAAGGTGATACTGGCGGGGATTTTATATTTCCGTTGATGTTGGATCGCCAGATCACTATAGTCTTTGACATATTTTTGGTAAGATGCGTTTTTTTTCTGTGCGGTTGCCGTTCCTGTCAGTACCAGAACAGAAGTAAAAAGAAGAACAAGGGCTCGTAAGGATAACTGCATGATTTTTTACAAATTATTGATAGACGCAAATGTACATGTTTTTTGAAAAAGAAAAAACAGGGCACGTTTAGGTGTTAACGGATGGGAAGATTTTATATTTTGTGGAAAGAAGTTAAAAGGAATAAGTGGGAAGTATAAAAATGAAAATATGGCTTCTTTAAAAAAACTTTTGTCTTGTCAAACTTCTTTTAATCTGACTATCTTTGTAAGATTATCAATCTTTCCAATTATAGTAAATGAGTATGACTAAAACAGGAATGAAGGGAATGATTATAGGTATATTTATATTATTAATAGGTGTGGTTGTGCTGGTTTGTAATCTGATAGTGAACAGATCGGTTGCCGGACATACTTTTGAAGATATTGCTGCTATTCCGGAGAATAAAGTAGGGTTGGTGCTGGGAACTTCGCCGACATTGAGTAACGGAAAAAGTAATTACTATTTTACCTACCGGATGGATGCGGCGGCTGAGTTATATAAAGCAGGAAAAATATTATATGTTCTGGTTAGTGGAGATAATCACCGGGCCAGTTATAATGAACCGGAAGAGATGAAAAAAGCATTAATGGAGCGTGGTGTACCGGAAGGTGCGATCTATCTTGATTATGCCGGTTTCCGTACACTGGATTCTGTGATACGTGCCAAAAAGATCTTTGGACAGGACAGAATAACCATTATTTCCCAGAAATTTCACAATGAACGGGCCATCTACCTGGCCTCCTGGTATCACATCGAGGCTGTCGGCTACAATGCCAAAGATGTTCGCATCAAAGCCGGTTTGAAAACAAAAGTCCGGGAATGGTTTGCCCGGGTAAAGGTCTTCATGGATCTGCTCTTCCACAAACAACCCCGTTTTTAGGTGAACCTATCCAAATCCCCTGATCGATCATCCCCCCCCCTAAATAGCCATAAATAGCTATTCCGGGAGGAGGAGGTATTCATTAATTTTGCACCCAAAAAATAGAAATCAATGGATCTGAATAAATTGTCATTACACAATCAGGAGATTGCCTGGGCAGTATTGGAGGATACGCAGGTGGTTCGACTTTGGGAAGAGATCGGTGCAAAAGTAAATCTGGTAGGCTCTTTGAAATCGGGCTTATTGATGAAACACCGGGATATAGATCTTCATATTTATACGGATGAACTGTCGATCAGTGATAGTTTCGCTGTGATGGCGAAGCTGGCGGAACATCCCCGGATCCAGGATATAACTTATCGTAATCTGATCCGGACGGAAGAAGCGTGCATCGAGTGGCATGCCTGGTACGAAGAAAATAACCGGGACCGGTGGCAATTAGATCTGATTCATATCCGGAAAGGTTCTTTATATGACGGAGTGGTGGAGCGTGTGACGGATGCCGTAGTCCGGAAACTGACACCGGAAACAAAAGAAGCCATTTTACGGATCAAATATGAATTACCGGAGGAGGTTGGATTTTCGGGATTGCAGGTATACCGGGCCGTTCTGACCGGTGGAGCCCGGACTTCCCGTGAATTCTGGGAATGGAATGAAAAGAATCCGTTTGTGGGTAATGTGCTGGATTGGCGGCCTTAACTATCTGTTTTTATTCTTTTCAACCTGCCGGATCGCTTCGATAGAATTATTCACTCCCAACCGGGTAAGAATGTTTTTGCGATGATTGTGTACGGTGTGAATGCTTATATGCAGTCGATCCGCAATTTCTTTGCTTAGTAATCCCTGCCGGATCAGGGAAAGTATCTCTTCTTCCCTGTTGGTGAGTTTTTTTGTCTGTCTTCAGGAGGCAGTCCGGTGAGAAAACTTTTCCTGTTTTTCTATGGATAAAGGAATACCGGAAATTTTTGTCCGGCGTTTGATCGGGAGAGATTTCCATACTTCCCAGAATGATCCATGCTTTCTTATTCCGGTCTGTCAACAGCACTTGCTGACGGCTGGTTACATGGATATAGTTCCCATGGACATGTTGCATACGAAAACAGTAGATACTTTGGAAATCATTTCTGTTTTCTAATGGGAGGGAATAGATAAATTCACTATGTTTTATCTGCATGGCTATCATCCGGTCATGATCTTCCGGATGTATTTTGTCCTCCAGCAGATCTCCCTGTTTTTCTATGGTCCGGAGTTGACTCAGCTTATATCCGAACAGATCTGAAAAATGATCAGAGGCAAAGCTATAATTTTGTGCATATACGTCGACTGCGAACAGATTGCCGGAAGTGAGTGCCGCCCACTTTTGCAGGGTTGCTTTCTGTTCTTTCCAGAGATCATAGTTTATATCCGGGCCGCAGATCTGTTGCCGGATCCACATTTCTTCACGTGTTATAGGGGAGGATGTCATTCTGCGAAGATAATCATTGTTGTTGTTCTTTAATCATATTCTAATACCCTTTTAATGGTTTTATAATCTCTTTTTTCAGAGCCGGGTTCTACTTTTGTAGTGACCAAAAACAAAAAAATGACATTGACAGTTTATCTTACACGCCTGGGACTTGCTTTTCTGTTTGGCTTACTGATTGGAGCGGAAAGACAGATCCGTATGAAGAATGCCGGTTTACGTACTAATACGTTAGTCGCTTTGGGATCAGCAGCTTTTATTCTCCTTTCTATTTGCCTCACCGATGCAACAGGTGACCCCAGCCGGATCGCTTCCCAGATCGTTACCGGAGTTGGTTTTTTAGGTGGGGGATTGATCCTGAAAGATGGAATGAGTGTACGGGGGCTGAATACGGCCGCAACGATCTGGTGTTCGGCTGCTGTGGGTGCCATGGCCGGATTAGGGCTCTTTTGGGAGGGACTAATCGCAGTTGGGTTCATTATTTTATCCAACTGTTTGTTACGTCCGTTAGGAGATTGGATGAGACATTGGAGTGGATTTGATGCGAATCATGAGCAACTGGTTTATACATTAACCATCCGTTGTAAAGATGAGATTGAGAACCGGTTGCGGGTCATGATGTTGAATGCAATCAAAAATGACCTTCATTTGCAGTTACGGTCCCTAAAAAGTACAGATGATGAAATTCCCAATTATTGTTATATTGTAGTAGAGTTTTATGCTATGGGTAAGCATGATTTGATGATAGAGGAATTAGCTGCTCAGTTAACCATGGAATTTGGAGTAACAGAAGTAAGCTGGGAAGTAAATTGAGAAATAGAACAGGTAAAATATTTAACAGAAACAAATATATTTTATAAGGAAATTTTGTATTTGACGGTAGGAGATATAAAATACTTTAATTGGTTATGCTACAGCAAAATATGGAGAACAAAACAAATTCCTTTTTGTTTTCCTGACAGATGTAAAAAATGTACGTATTTAAAGTTTGGAATTTATGAATGTTAAAAATATCATGTTACTTCCTGCTCTCCTTTTACTTATTTTAGCAGGTTGTAATACAACACAGGTAACTTCTTCATGGAGCCTGCCGAATGCTCCGGTGAATGTGATGCAGAAGGTCTTAGTGGTTGGAGTCATGTCTGATCGGGAAGAAAGAGTAAAGACAGAAGAAGCGATGGTGAGTGAGTTGAGAAAGGCCGGGATCAATGCCGGTTCTGCTTTCCAGTTGTTTGGTCCGAAAGGTTTTAATGGTACAACTGAAGAAGAAATTTCCAATCAGTTGGATGGCTCGGATTATACTTCAGTGATGATCGTTTCTTTAATAAATAAGGATAAGGAATTAAGATATGTTCCCGGCACCTATTATAGCCGTCCTTATTATAATCCTTATTATGGAGGACGCCGGTATTATAGAAGGTATTGGGCATTATATGATAATATGTATACACCCGGTTATTATACCACCACTACTAATTATGTATTAGAGGCGGAGATTTACACAGTTAATGATGATGACCAGTTGGTCTATTCGGCATAAACCAAAACAACAGATCCGTCCAATGCCTCTTCTCTGGCACAAAGTTTTGCGGAAACCATTGTGGGAGAATTACGGACGAAAGGTCTGATCATGGGAGGACGATAGTTCCCTTGTGGTTTATAGATATTTCATACAGGTGTTTCCGTACGGAAGCACCTTTTTTTGTTTCATAAAATCCTCCGTCTACAAAAGAGGGACTTTAATATACAATTTGAACGCTTTCGTCTACACTTTCCGCCGGGCTTTGCGGTAGCTCATACATTTGTATCAAAATCAATAGATAATCATATAAAGCAAATGTTATGAAAGCAAGAATTATTTTTTCAGTATTCGTATGTAGCCTGATGAGTGTAATGAGTATGAATGCTCAGACAAAAGCTTCAGTCGGTATTAAATTGAATGGGAACCTGACCAATGTCAAATTGACGGATATGCAGTCTGATAATAAGTTTAAAGCAGGAGGGAGTGTGGGAGGCTTTGTTCTGATTAATTTCAGTGAGCATTTTGCGCTGCAACCGGAACTGCTTTTTAATTATACGGAAACCAGTCTCAGAATTTTAGGAGAGAAAACAAAGTATAAATATGCCGGTGTGGAGATTCCTGTTTATGCATTGGGAAAATACAAAGTAGGGAAGGGGCATTTTTTGCAGGTGTAGGACCTCATATTGGATATGGATTCAGTGCGGATTCCAGGATTGAAGACCTGTCTGATAAAGATTGTCCCCAAAATATCATCGAACTGGATCACTGGTATAGTGGACTAAGTACCTTAGCCGGTTATGAATTTAAAAATCGCCTATCTATCCACGGAGGGTATCAGTTAAGTTTTGACCTGAGCAGTTCTCATCTGAAAACCCAAAACATCAGCTTAGGAATCGGTTACCGCTTTTAAAAGCTGTGTAGTCAAGGGGGATCTTCGGATCCTCCTTGCATAAAATACTACTAATTGACATCTATATATATTGCTGCGTATACTATTCTCTTTTCATTGCTGAGATAATCAAAAAGATGGGTCTTCTCAATTCGTCTTTCATGCCCGGGATCTTTTCAATCGCTTCTGTATCTGGTTCCGGTTCTATGACCGCTTTTAATTCAAATCCGTTTTTGATAGGGGTATTTATATAGGTCATAATCGTTTTATGGTATTTCTGAATCTCTTGTCCTAAAAATATTGCATTTCTTATTCCTTCTTCAAAATACCGGTCTACCGGCCAGTGTGACCGTTCTCCCTGTTCATTATAGATCCACTCCTGATTTCCATAAGCTGTGAAAACGGGATGTTCAACGGAGAAAATAAAGCTCCCTCCGGAAGAAAGACATCTATATACGTTTCTGCATATTTCGTCTAATGAATTCAGATAATGAAAAGCAAGGGAGCTGATGACTATATCAAATGTATCGGGTTGAAAATCGAAATCTTCAATAGACATACAATAGTATTGTACATTGGAGAAGTGATTTTTCTTTTTGGCTTCTCTGATCATTTTTTGTGAAATATCAATTCCTACTACGGAAGCCGCTCCCTGTTCCGCGGCATATAGGCAATGCCAACCGAAACCACAGCCTAAATCCAATACCCGCCTTCCGGTAAAGTCTGGTAAAAGCTTGCGGAGGATATGCCATTCTCCGGCACCCGCTAATCCATTCACTGATCTGGGCATCCGGCTGTATTGCTCAAAAAAAGCAGGATCATCGTATTTGTTTTCTTTCATTTTTTTTATACTTTTCTGTGGGTGCACAAAAATAGATATTGTGGAATAGAATAAAAAATATCCATAAAGTTATGGTCAGATAACTCTATGGATATTCAAACAAATCCTGTGGTGTAGTCCATCAGATTATATAATTCTTAAAAAGATGATTATTATTTAATTCTTCGTGTGGATCTACTATCACACCTATTTTACTACACACTTTCTTTAAATTTTCATTTACTTCCGGCAGGTACATTTTATTAATATTTTTGCCCATTGCCCAGACAGACGGATTTTGGAATTTCTGGATTTCCAGTGTCTCATTTTCAACCCCGACTACTTTATCATTCACTACGTTGAAAATAATTGCCTGTCCGGTAGTTGAAGTAGTAATTTGGTCTTGTGCGTCTTGTTTCAATAATAATGCGATTCTCATGTTTTTTAAATGTTTATTTTGATCCATGGATATACACACTTAAAAGATTAATTGTTTCATTTAATATGTATTTGGTTATCAGAATTATCTGTTTATCCATATGGATAAACAACTGACTGGTTGCCCATTCAGAGGGATTACATCCCTTACTTATTAACCTTTTTGTATGGATAAAAGTTTTTCTTTATTCAATTATTTATCCGTTTGTTTCGTTTAAGCCTTTCCTGATAGCTGATTTGTACGTGATAGTTATTTGTACTATTGATCTGTTTGTTGGATTTTTGTCCGGAAAAACAGAAAAACTCCTGTATGGATATGGTTAGTAAAATTTTAATTCAAAAATAACTAAAATTATTTGTTCCAGAGCGGCAGAAAGAACCTAATTTCGTAAAATAAACCGCACCAAGTCCTCTTTTTTCATACATTTCTTTTGCATGAAAGACAGAATTGTGGCAGGGAATGAATTGTATAAGTTTTTGCCACGATTTATGTAAATAGGAAACATGTTTACCACATATTGTAATGAATATTTTCCTCGTCAAATTTATCTTTCGGAGTCAGTTCCTGATTGGGATATCCGATCGGGATTACATTTAACGGATAAATATATTCGGGAAGGGAAAGGATCTGTTTAACCGTAATGATCCGGTCTTCTTCCGGATAGGTGGATGTCCATACGGCCCCTAATCCCAGTGCTTCTGCTGCCAGTAGGATATTCTGGGTGGCGGCTGAGCAATCCTGTACCCAATAATCACCTCCATAAGTCGCTTTGCTCAGATCCCCGCAGACTACGATTGCAACCGGTGCACTGGCTACCATTTTTGCATAGGGGAGTTTCATACTTAGTGTGTTAAGTAATAACCTGTCTGTTACTACGATAAAAGCCCACGATTGTAAATTCACCGCGCTGGGAGCAGCCATCGCCGCACGAAGAAGGATCCGGATCTGATCTTCACTGACAGGCATGTCCGTATATTTACGTATACTTTTTCTGGAAAGAATATTTTTTATAACCGGATTGGATTCCATTTGCTTCATTTTTTCTTTTTGATTTATAACAGACGTGCTGAGAAATAAGTTTATCACCGTTCAGGAAGAGTTGTCTATCCGGATCAAACTTCTTTATTTCATAAACACAAAGTAAACAGCCAGCACCAGACATATAAAGGCAGCCACATGATTCCAGTGTAGAGTCTCCCCTTTGAATAATACGGTTGAAAAGATCGTAAAAATGATCAGCGTAATGATCTCCTGGATCACTTTCAGTTGCATCAGGCTGAAAGGCCCTCCGTTCTCCTGATAACCGATCCGGTTTGCCGGTATCTGGCAGGCATATTCCGCCAGTGCGATTCCCCAGGAAAACAGAATCACCAGATAGAGTGGCCAGTTACTGATCACCTTTGTTTCCTGAAGTTTCAGGTGGCCATACCAGGCAAACGTCATAAATATGTTTGAAAAAACCAATAATCCGATAGTAGTGAATGCTTTCATCTTCTCTTATTTTAGCGTGCAAAAATAAATAAAAACGAATAAGAATAGAGCAAATAAAAGATTATCCGCATCTTTTTCCTACTTTGTCTTGTTATCTCTTCCAATAGAATAAAAAAGAATGATTAGAATATATTTTACCTTATTCTTTCTGCTGATTATAGGAATAGCCTGCGGACAGAATAAACAGGATTCAACTAAAAATAAAACGCATATGATACCAGTAGATGGAGTGAATCTTCAGAAAGCCTATTTTGCTTCCGGCTGTTTCTGGGGTACCGAATATTATTTTATGAAAGCCAAAGGGGTGGTAGAGACAGCTGTCGGATATATGGGAGGCCATGTGGATAATCCTACCTACGAACAGGTTTCCGGAAAAAACCGGCCATTTGGAAACGACAGAGGTCACGTATGATATTACGCAAACATCGTACGAAGAGTTGGTAAAGTTGTTTTTTGAAACGCATGATTTCACCCAGACAAATGGGCAGGGACCGGATATTGGTCCTCAGTATCTTTCCTGCATCTTTTACGCCACTCCGGAGGAAGAAGAGATAGCTGAAAAATATATTAGTATTCTGGAGGAAAAAGGATATAAAGTGGCTACTTCCTTACGTCCGGCTACTACTTTCTGGCGGGCAGAAGATTATCATCAGCAGTATTATGAGCATAAAGGATCCACTCCTTATTGTCATATCTACAGAAAGATCTTTTAATCTGTTCAGTACATCAAATAAAAAAATCCTCTTCAGGTGACAGAAAAGACCTGAAGAGGATTTTGTATAAGCCAATGGGTGTTTTAAAAGTGAATGTTTATACCGAATGTAACCTGGGATAAATTCAGATCAAGCCCCGCGCTATGCGTGTTTATATCGTCAAATGAAGAATAACTATAACCTAACCATCCCAGTTTACTGATAAAGGATATCCTTTCTGATAGGTGAATGGCTACTCCCGGCTGTAACCCCAAACCAAATGTATGAACTCCATCTGCAAAGTCAGAATAGGAATAATGGACAGAACCATCTAAGAAAAAGGATCCCCATTCTTTTTGTACTATATACGAACGGAGGAAAGGGGCGATCCGGAAATTATTATAAGATTCGTCACCATAGGATTCATAATATTGTTTCCGGTGAGTATAACTGATCTCTGTCCCAATAGCCCATTTATCAGCGAATTTATATCCGATCTCCGGTGAGATCCCTACACTGGTATTCGTATGGCCGTCTGTACTGGTTACATGGAAATTAATGCCGCCTCCCATCCATGTTTGACCTGTTTCCTGTGCTTTCATACTTACTGTACCGACTAAACAAAGAATGGAAAAAATAAGGAGTCTTTTCATGATAAACAATTTTAAATGAATAAATGATAGAATTCTAGCTATCTCTTTTATTATAAAAGGGTTTATAGTTTGTTTATAGGGTTTTATGTTTGTAAATGTATAATTTTAATTAGATTCCGTGTCAACAAATTAAATTTTCTTTTATAATTTGCACTCCAAAATCTAAAAATGAGTGAAAATGAAAAAGTATTGGCTGTTTTTTGTAGGAATGATCCTCCTTGCATGTAATGCTTCTACTAATGAAGGGACTGACAATTCAGAGAAGCCCGTGGACATACGGATGGAAACCACAGAAGATGTAAAGGACAGATCCTTTGACCAGTTGTTTAAAGCAGTTCCGGATGCCGGAGTAATGGATGAAGCATATAAGTATGTTGGACGTTCTTTTACTGCGATCACTTCTGGTACGTCTGCTGATTATAATTCCATGGTAGCCGGATGGGGTGGTCCCGGAACAATGTTCGGTAAACCGGTTACCTGGTGCTTCCTACGGGCCAACCGGTATACATTGGAATATATCCGGAAAGAGCAGACTTATACGATGGCTTATTTCCCGGAACAATACAATGACCAGGTACTTTTTCTGGGAAGTAAGACCGGACGGGATACGGATAAGATGAAAGAATCCACGCTCACTCCTGTAGAAACACCTTCCGGAATGATGGGATATAAAGAAGCTGAAGCGATTATTGAGTGCAAATTGGTGGAGATCACTTCTGTCACACCGGATGATTTTTATCTCAAAGAAGGAAAAGACTTTGTGATAGAAGGATATGAAGATGCCGGAGATTACCATAAAATGGTGTTCGGTGAGATCACGAAAATCTGGGTAAAGAAGTAATTTTCTTAAAAAGATAGACCTTTTTTTCCGGATGATAGTGTAATCTTTTGCAAGACTACACTATCATCTGGTTTTTTGTATTTTAGGGGTCTTGTTTTTGTTTTTCCAAATTGATGGAACTTAAATCTTTTTTAGTTGTATATTTGCTTTATATATGTCTATTTATTGAAGAAGATGTACGAAGGGATTAGGTAATGAAGCAAAAAATAAATGATTACAAACTCATTCTTATCTGGTTGTTTTTATTCACGATAGCTCCTGTATATGGAAATTGGAAAAAGCCACAGATCATTAACCTGAACAGGGAAATATATAAAGCTGATAATAAGAACTGGTCTATCGGACAGGATGAGAAAGGAATCCTCTATTTTGGAAATGATGTAGGTTTGTTGGAATTTGACGGGATTGAATGGAGATTAAATCAATTACCGAATCAACTGACAGTAAGATCCATTGCTGTTTTGTCTCATCAGACGATTTTTACGGGTAGTTATGAAGAATTTGGGCGTTGGGACCGGGATCTTTCCGGTAAATTAGTGTACACCTCCCTACGGTCATTGATTCCGGATGAAGTTTTCAAAAATGATGATTTCTGGAAAATATGTATAGCGGAAGATGGCGTTTACTTTCAATCCTTTACCTCTATTTACCGGTATGACTATTCAACCGTAGAAAAAGTAAATTATGACAAAGCATTCCTGTTTCTGCATGAGGTCCGGGGGCGTTATCTGGTGCAGGAGATCAACAGCGGATTACTGGAATTAAAAGGGCTTGATGTTTTTTCTCTGGGTGGAAGTGAATTCTTTTATAATACAGATGTGCGGGTAATCCTTCCGTATGGGGAAAATGAGTATCTGATTGGTACAGCTACGAAAGGACTTTACCTCTATGATGGTATTTCATTCCGGACTTTTAACCCGGTCCTATCGGATATTATGAAGAAAAAGGAATTGAATTGTGCCATTTTAAGTTCTAAAGGAACTTATTTTCTGGGAACTATTCTGGATGGTATTTATGAGATCGATAAAGACGGGGAGATCCTGAATCATATCTCTTCTCAAAATTCGCTTCAGAACAATACCATCCTGGCTCTTTATGAAGATAACAGGGAAAATATCTGGGCTGCCCTCGACAGAGGGATCTCTTACATACAGTATCTGGATAACATGAGTTGTATAACCGAACCGGCCGGTAATACCGGTGCTTTTTATGATGTGGAATTATGGCAGGATAAATGGTTTTTAGGTACGAATCAGGGTGTCTTTTATATCCATGCGGATGACATCAACAAGCCGGAGGTATTCCGTAATATGAAATTGATTGATGGCACTCAGGGACAGGTCTGGAAGTTGAAAATGATAGATGGTAAATTGTTTTGTTGTCATAACCGTGGTATCAAAGAGATCCGTCCGGATTTGAAAGTAGTGGATAATTATTCCTTTAGAACGGGAATAAATGACATGGTGAAATATGTTTTTAAAGGACGGGAGGTTTATCTTTTTTCCACCTATAACTCCCTGAAGATTGCTTTGCCCGACAATGGGGAGACCTTTGCTCCACAAGGTATTTCGGAACCCATATCTGCGACGTTTGTGGATCATTTAAATAACATATGGCTCGAACATCCTAATAAGGGAGTCTATCGTTGCCAGTTGAATGATGACTTACAGAGTTACCGGCATTATACCTATTATGGGCAAAGTGAAAATGATGACCTGCCCTATAAACTTTCCTTGTTCAAAGTGGGCGGCCGGATCGCCTTATTAGGGAATGACTCTTTTTTAGCCTATGATGACATAGAGGATTCAATAGTTCCTTTAGAACTCCTGAATAATTGTTTCAGAAATATCAGCGGGCTACAGAAAATCGTAAATATAGATGAAACCCACTTCTGGGCACTTGCACAGAATGCAGTTTATCGTTTTTATTACGACGGATATGAAGCTATATTGTTGGAAAGTTACCATTTAGGATTGAATCTCTCTTTAGTGCATGGTTTTGAACATATTTCTGTTATTAATGATTCTATTCATATGATCTGTCTGGATAATGGAATACTCTATTATAAAAACAGGGATACACAGAAACAGGTAACCCAAACCATTCCTTCTCCTTATCTGTCCTCTCTGGAAATGATGGATCTTTCCGGAAATAAGCTCTATCATCCTCTGGAAAAGGAGGTCCGGGTTCCATATGCCTATAATTCGGTGAATTTTTATTTTATTGCACCTGATATTTATTCTTCCAGCCGTTATTTTCAGTATAAATTGAAAAGCGTGGATCCGGACTGGTCGGAACCGGTGAAGAAAAATAGTGTCACTTATCCGCGTTTATCCCAGGGGAAATATGAATTTCTGGTTCGTACGGTGGATTACACCGGAAATTATTCAGAAGAGATTTCCCTGAAATTAGAGGTGCTTCCTCCCTGGTATCGTTCATATTGGGCTTATATTTTATATGTTACCGGATTTATATTACTTGCTTATGGAGCATGGTTATTTATCCTCCGGAGATACAGGAACCAGTATCTGCATCAGATTCGTATGGAAGAGATGAAACGGTTGCAGGAACTAACCGGTGAATTACAGGATGAGGTGGAGCGTAAAAATGCGGAATTGCTGACTCAAACCTTTTTCATCATTAACAAAAATGAACTGATCCTTAAACTAAAGGATCTGATCGATGATTTTTATTCAAAAAATAAAACGTCGGCAACTACTCAGTTTTACCAGAAAATAAATAGTCATCTGAATAATAATATGAATACGGAGGATGACTGGAAAATGTTCCTGATCAAATTTGAGGAGAAACATACTAACTTCTTCAAACACATGAAAACACTTTATCCGGAGCTGACCAGTAATGATCTCCGGTTATGTGCCTGCCTTAAGCTTAATCTGGAAACAAAAGAGATTGCCTCCTTGATGAATCTTTCCGTAAAGGCGGTGGAAAATAACCGTTATCGCTTAAGAAAGAAAATCAGACTTACCCGGGATCAAAATTTAAATGATGTATTTGTGAATATTTAAATC
>Ga0192244_10019_pt1 | contig 79788 bp, 72 predicted proteins | sample Koala_Koa27_L3_FD_131234 | JGI IMG/M metagenome (GOLD analysis project Ga0192244, IMG submission 131234) | Enriched cells from koala feces incubated with labeled cellulose particles, San Francisco Zoo, California, United States - Koala_Koa2-7_L3 ... | reverse complement strand
TAACCTTTGATGACTTACAATTCATAAGGTAGTTGGAGTTATAAATGAGTTTTTACACAGACTCGCAAGAGGGGAAATAAAACTTTAATGCTGCATAAACGATTTGGCGACGAATTCCAGGACTATAGGTAATTCATCCCGCCAATAGGTCCAGGTATGTGCACCATCTTTTACACGATATTCATGAGAGATCTCGTTTTTGTGGAACAGGATATGCATCAGGCTATTCCCTTCATATAAGAAATCATCATCCCCGCAACTGATATACCAACGGATCTGTTTTATCTTTTTTAGTTCTTCTTCAGATGCATTTTTGATCAGGCTTTCTATGTTATGGCGATGATAGTAGTTTTCGATCTGTTGACCGGTTGCCTTAGAACCGGAATCTTTCAATCGCTTTTTTAGTTGTTCCATATCCCAGTTTCCGGTCGCTGCACTTAGAGGTGCTGCTGCTGCGAACATTTCCGGGTGATGCAAGGCATAGAAGATCGTACCTCCACCTCCCATGGAGAGTCCGGCCACTGCCCGGTAACGTCTTTCACTCCGCACACGGTAGGTTTTCTCAATATGAGGAATCAATTCCTGAAAGAAAAAGTCTTCATATTCAAATGAACCGTCAGCCGCATTAAAATAGCCTCTTACCCCGGTGTTGGCATCCGGCATCACAATGATCATAGGGCCCGCTTTTCCTTCCCCAATCGTTTGATCCGCAATGTGCTGTACCTGGCCGAATTGTACCCAACCGGTCTGGTCATCTCCTCCCCCCATGCAAAAGATAAAGAACCGGATAACTCCGGTCTGTCTGTTCATATCCTTCCGGCAGATAGATCGCATATTTACGATCCATTTTCAGGATCTCACTTTTCAGGGTCAGGGTTTCATACACCCGGCTTCCCTGTCCCCAGGTTCCGGGAATGATAATGGTCATCAAAAGGATCATAAAGATCAGTTTTTTCATATAAATAAAGTATCATAAAGTGAATGAATAATCTGTTATCTGCACGGTGGCAGGTAAAGTTAAATAAAAGGAATAAAAAATACGATTGCCAGAGGTAAATTATGGAATTAATATACCGCAGAATGGGATCCTTAGATAGAAAAAGTTATTTTTGTAATCTCAATCTGCCATATGTATACATTCAATTATTAAAATCATATATCCATGAGAAACCTCAGATTTCCTATTCTTCTATTCATTCTGGTAATCAGTATTTCTGCCTGTTCAGAGACTAAGCAACCAAACAAAGAATATCCCATGTTCTGGACCTGGCTGGACTATCGTCCGGACATGAATTTTGATTCCGTGTGTGTAGTGCTTCAGGAAACCGGAATTGATGGGCTGGTGCTGAATGCAGCTACTCCGGACGAGTACCGGAAAGCGATTCCGGTTGCCCACAAATATGGCATTGAAGTATATGCCTGGTTATGGACTATGAACCTGGAACATGACCGGGAAAAGATCCTGCGGGAACATCCGGAATGGTTTAGTGTGAACCGTAACGGGGAAAGTCTGGCGGACACGAAAGCCTATGTGGATTATTATAAGTTTATGTGTCCTGCCCTACCGGAAGTGAGAGCTTATATCAAAGAAAAGATCAAAGCCTATTGCGAAGTGGAAGGTTTAAACGGGATCACCATCGACTATCACCGGTTTGTGGATGTGATCCTGCCTACTACCTTATGGCCTAAATATGGGATTGTTCAGGACCGGGAATACCCGGAATGGGATTATGGATATCATCCGGCCATGATCGAACTCTTCCAAAGTAAATATGGCTATGATCCCCGTGAACAGGATGATCCTTCAACGGATGAGACCTGGTTGCAGTTTCGTTGTGACCAGATCACGGAAGTTGCGAACGAGATTGCAGAAGTAGTACACTCCTATGGCAAAGTAATGGCAGCTTCTCCTTTTCCGACTCCGGCGATGTCACGGAAAATGGTTCGCCAGGATTGGGGTAAATGGGATCTGGATATTGTTTTTCCGATGGTCTATCACAACTTCTATACAGGGGATGTCAGCTTTATTTCTGATTGTACTTTAGATAACGTCCGGGATAAAAATCCCAACACCACGCTTTACTGCGGGATGATGGCAACAGATGGAGATGAAATGTTTGAATGCATGGATGCCGCACTGAATAACGGAGCAGAAGGAATTGCAATTTTTACTGTAAACGGCCTACGTTCACCCGAAATTCGCAGCAGGTTCAAAGCATACGCTGACAACGCCCGGGAAAGACGGGCCAATCATATATTCCCAGTCCATTCCGGAAAAACAGTAAATACAAATCCTTTTGAAAACCGGGGCATTATGAATGCGATCCATACCCGGATGCTCGCATACGTCAGTCTCGGAAGAGCAGCGGGATTACCGGAAGTGAGAAAGACTTCCTGGGAGACCCTGGAGCAATTAACAACAAATGCATTACTGTCTGCCAATACTTCCGATGAATACGTCGGGCTGGTCAAAAACGCTCCTAAAGGAGATGCAACTCTTCAACCGGTAGCAGATGCGGTGGCTGACCATTTCAGCAAAAACAATAATATCAATAAGCTGAATCTGTTTGAATACAAATTAGTGGACGAATACGGAGCCACCAAATGCTACGAAGTGACAGATGTAAACAGCCAGATTACCTTCAAAGTGAATTTCTATTTCTATGGTGGAGTGATCTCCGGATGGAGCATTGAACCGGAGAAAGAGTCCTACAAACAATACAGGGAAAGAGTCCAGTAACACCGGAAGCCTTCGTCCTTGAAGTGAACCCTCAAAGTTGGACAAAAAACTTTGAGGGTTCACTTCACTTTTCTCTCCCTATATTTTTTACTATATTTCTTTTATCTCACAAAACATATGATCACCACAATCCGGCAACTTAGCCAGCAATTAGCAACCCCACAGTTCGATCACCCGGCAGATCTCGTCCGATGGATGGGAGCCATGCAGGCGCAAGATTATTCCATGGTCAGATGGGCATTAGGACTCCGTCTGAATCATCCGCAGCTTTCCACAATAGAGGAGGCCCTCCGGAAAGGAGAAATTGTCCGGACACATATCATGCGTCCTACCTGGCATCTGGTCCCGGCAGAAGATTTGCGGTGGATGCTTACACTTTCGTGTGACCGCCTCCAGTTAACCAATGAATCCTACGCGAAATATATGAAGGTTCCGGATATGGCTTATAATAAATATTACGACCTGCTTGGAAAAACACTGGCAGGAAACCGTCATCTTACGAAACAGGAAATAACCGAAGAATTCAATCAACTGGGATTCAAAACAGATGCCCCTATGATAGCCCGCCTCCTGTTCCATGCAGAGTCAGAAGGGATGGTTTGTAGTGGGATTGATAAAGGAAGAAAAGCAACGTATGCATTAGTCGAAGAACGCATCCCGGTAAAGAAAGAATTACACAAAGAAGAAGCATTAGCTAAGTTAGCGACCCGGTATTTCCGAAGTCATTCCCCAGCTTCCTTACAGGATTTTACCTGGTGGTCCGGCCTAACGGTCAAAGATGCCAGAAAAGCGATCCTACTCATAGATCAGGAATTAAGTAAAGAGACAATTAATAATCAGGAACTATATTTTCATCATTCCTATAAAGGGCATACGATTGAAAAAGATGTCATTCATTTAATGCCTCCTTTTGACGAATATCTGATTAGTTACAAAGACCGGACGGCCGCACTGTCTTTAGAAGATTATCCCAAAGCATTTAATAATTTCGGCATATTCTATCCGGTCATACTCTACAATGGACAAATTGTGGGGAACTGGAAGAAAAGCATAAAAAAAAGGAGAAGTCACCATAAGCACTTCCTTCTTTAAAGATGTAGAAATAGCCGGCGAAAAGCTACAGGAAGCGAAACAAAGATATCTTTCTTTCCTGAAGGGGTAAAAGAGTGATCAGAAAAGATAATCCGTGCGCAAATGAGACACAAATAAAAAAGGACTTACAGCAAACTGCAAGTCCTTCTTTATTTGTAGCGAGACCCGGGATTGAACCGGGGACCTCATGATTATGAATCATGCGCTCTAACCAGCTGAGCTATCTCGCCATGTTCCTTTTGTTAAGAACGCTGCAAAAGTAGTGGTTATTTTTATATTCTGCAACTCTTTTAAAGAAAAAAATTGGTCATTCTGTAATATAATATGGGCAAATATGTTAATAACAGATTGTTTTTCATAGGATAAATTGGCTGTTTCCGAATCTTTTACGTACCTTGCCCCGCAATTAATATTTTTGGATAAATGATGAAAGAGAAATTTCATATCGAATACGTTTTTGATAAAGTTTCCCGACGCAGTTTATGGAACCACTTAACCACTCCTCCCGGATTATCCGCATGGTTTTCTGATGATGTTTCTATTAACAATAACATTTATACATTCAGATGGAATAAGGATGAGCAGGAAGCAGAAATTTTATCCTTAAAACCGGAAATTAGTATACGTTACCGTTGGGTAGATGAAGAGGAAGAGGATGCTTATTTTGAATTCAAAATACATACTGTAGAGTTAACAGGTGCTACTGCACTTGAAATAACCGATTTTGCCGAACCTGACGAGAAACAGGATTCCATCGAATTGTGGGATACTCAAATTGAAGAGTTAAAACGTACTTTAGGCATTTAGATTTGTTTTACATAAGAGAAGAGGTTTCTATCGTTTTTTGACTACTTTTGTCCTCTCAACCGGAATTAGGTAATGTTGAAAATTAAACGATTGTATACATTCATGCTGCAAACTTTCCTGCCGCTGTTCTTTATGACCTTCGGCATATGTTTGTTCATTGTATTGATGCAGTTTTTGTGGAAATACATTGACGACATGGTTGGAAAAGGATTGGAAATATCTATTCTGGCGGAAATGTTCTTCTATGCAGCTCTTTCTTTAGTGCCTATGGCACTTCCCTTAGCGATTTTATTAGCCTCCCTGATGACCTTTGGGAATTTAGGGGAACGTCTGGAGTTACTGGCCATGAAAGCTGCCGGTGTCTCCTTAGTCCGTATTATGCGTCCGCTAATTGTCTGCCTCATCATTGTGAGTATCGGAGCTTTTTACTTCCAGAACAACGTGATGCCTGTTGCACAGGTTAAGTTATTTTCCCTTTTATATTCTATGAGGCAGAAATCCCCGGAGTTAGATATTCCGGAAGGGGTATTCTACTCGGAGATCACGGGGTACAGTGTATACGTAAAAAATAAAGATAATAACACAGGCCTTCTGAAAGATATGATGATCTATGACTATTCGGATGGTTTCAATAACGCACGGGTGATCGTAGCCGATTCCGGACGGCTAAAAACATCGGAAGATAAGTTATTCCTGGTTCTCTCCATGTTTGACGGTGAATCTTTTGAGAACATAAAAAACAACCAGTCGGGAACCACCCGGGTAAAAGAAGCAGTTCCGTACCGTAGAGAGACTTTCAAGACAAAAGATATTCTGATTGAGTTTGATGCAAACTTCAGCCGGACAGATGAAACGTTCCTTCAAAATCAGTACATTGGCAAAGACATTAAAGATCTGCAACTCTCTATTGACTCGATGACCGTTCATTTAGACAGTATTAAAGAGATCAACTCACTGGGTATATATGATAATTCCTACAGAAAGTCTTTAACTTCCAGAACAAACAAACCGAACAAATCCGAAGAAGAAAAAGAGGAAGAAAAGCCGGAAGAAGCTGATCAAATTCAGGCCCCTGCCGTTGTCCTGAATTATGATAGTTTATATCAGACAACCGATGCGAGTGATAAACTAACGATCCTGAACCGGGCTAAAACTTCTGTGGATAATGTCAAAACAGAATATTTCTTCAAAGCAGCTACGGTTGGTGATGAAGCTTATAAACTCAGACGCCACCTGACCGAGTGGCATAAAAAATTCACCCTGTCATTCGCCTGCTTGGTGTTTTTCTTTATTGGTGCACCTTTAGGGGCGATCATCCGGAAAGGGGGACTCGGTATGCCGGTGATCATCTCCGTAGTTCTCTTTATTATCTATTATATCATAGATAATTTAGGCTTTAAAATGGCCCGGGATGGCATTTGGGAGGCATGGCAGGGAATGTGGTTAAGTTCATTTGTCCTGACTCCTTTGGGAGTATTTTTAACCTATAAAGCGGTTAACGATTCTGTGATCCTGGATGCAGATACCTATCTGAATGCACTCAAAAATCTGATAGGCAGACGTTCCGGACGGAAAATAGAGAAAAAAGAGGTGATCATGTATACACCACATTATCAGACGCTCCTTCCCCGGTTAGAAAAACTGGCAAACGAATGCCAGGTCTATCTGGATGGTCACAGACGCTGGCTGAACTATTTTACCTTTTGGAGACAGGGTACCAAAGATCATACTGCAGAGCATATTGCCACTGAAATGGAAGAGATCGTAGAAGAGCTGAACAATACCGATCAGATCCTTATGCTAAACAAATTAATGGACTATCCCCTGATCGGAGGATATAATCAGACTAAATTTAAAATAAACCGCCAGATCGGAATTGTCCTGGGTATATTTATTCCGGTAGGTCTACCGATCTATTTTATTGCTACTTATCAAAGAAAACTGTTAAGACAGGATGTACAGGCAGTAAAAAAGGTCAGTGAGGAGCTTGCAGAAATGATTCGCCAGGCCTATTCCGTAGAAGAGTGATCCGGATTTGATATTTTGGCGCTTTATAGTTGTTTCACACTCTTAACGAAAGTGTATACAGATATTTACACTACCTTTGTTGAACGTAATCAAGAAACAAATAAAGATATATGAGCGAGTTCAACTTGAACACTATTGAAGAGGCTATAAAAGATTTCCGTGAAGGAAAGTTCCTCATTGTAGTGGATGATGAAGACAGAGAGAACGAAGGTGATTTTATCATTGCTGCAGAAAAAATAACTCCCGAGAAAATCAATTTCATGTTAACGTATGGTCGCGGCCTTTTATGCGCTCCGATCACAGAAGAACGTTGCCAGGAATTGAAACTGGAAATGCAGGTATCTGCAAACACCTCTATACTGGAAACCCCTTTTACTGTTACGATAGATAAGCTGGGAGATGGCTGTACCACCGGAGTCTCCATCCATGACCGTGCAAAAACGATCCTGGCATTAGCAGATCCGAAAAGTAAACCGACCGATTTCGGCAGACCGGGACATATCAATCCTTTACGTGCCCGCTCAAGAGGGGTTCTGCGTCGCGCAGGGCATACGGAAGCAACTATAGACCTGGCCCGGTTAGCCGGTTTATATCCTGCGGGTGCCCTGATTGAGATCCTGAATGAAGACGGAAGTATGGCCCGCCTGCCCCAGTTAATGGAAGTAGCCAAAAAACATGATATCAAGATTATCTCTATTCATGACCTGATCGCTTACCGGTTGCAAAGAGAATCGATTGTTGAGATGGGGGTAGAAGTGAATATGCCTACTCAATTCGGGAACTTCCAGCTAATCCCTTTCCTTCAGAAAAGCAATGGGCAGGAGCATATTGCTCTTTTCAAAGGAGATATCTCCAGTGAGGAACCGGTATTGGTTCGCATGCACTCCTCCTGTGCAACAGGTGATATTTTCGGATCTCTCCGGTGTGAATGTGGTGAACAGCTACAAAAATCCATGGAGATGATCGAAAAAGAGGGCCGGGGAGTAGTAGTCTATCTGAATCAGGAAGGCCGGGGGATCGGATTGATGGAGAAAATGAAAGCCTACAAACTACAGGAAGAGGGTTTAGATACGGTAGATGCAAACTTACATCTGGGACATAATGCAGATGAAAGGGATTATGGAGTAGGTGCACAGATCCTGCGTCATTTAGGAATAAAAAAAATGCGCCTGATCACTAACAACCCGGTTAAACGGGTTGGATTGGAAGCCTATGGCCTGACAGTGGTAGAAAATATTCCGATGGAGATTGCTACGAACCCGTACAATGAATTCTATATGAGAACAAAGAAAGAGCGGATGGGGCATATCTTACATAATATAAAGTAAGAGAAAACACGACGGTTAAGAAAGAACAACTTCAGAGATCCGGACGAAAGAGTTTATAATTACACTACCATTTAGTAGATTTAACTATAATCCGTCTCTTAAAACGGCCTCTTTCATTACCAAAATGTTTCATATTTCCCAACTATTACTTATTTTTGTCGCAACAACATAAAACAAACTATCAAATTAAGTCAACATGACACAAGTTTCGGATCGTTTAGCAAGCTTATCGCCTTCAGAAACTCTGGCGATGTCGCAAAAAAGTAATGAGCTGAAAGCTCAAGGTATTGACGTTATTAACTTAAGCGTAGGAGAGCCTGACTTTAATACCCCTGACCATATCAAGGAAGCAGCTAAAAAAGCAGTGGATGACAATTATTCCAGATATTCTCCGGTTCCGGGTTATCCAGGTTTGCGTAATGCTATTGTTGAGAAGCTGAAGAAAGAAAACGATCTGGATTATACCGCAGCTCAGATCCTGTGCTCTAACGGAGCAAAGCAGTCTGTATGCAATGTGATCATGGCTATTATCGGAGCTGGTGATGAAGTGATTATCCCTGCACCTTACTGGGTGAGCTATCCTGAAATGGTGAAACTGGCAGAAGGGACAAACGTGTTTGTTTACGCCGGTATCGAGCAGGATTTTAAGATCACTCCTCAACAGCTGGAAGCTGCCATCACTCCAAAAACAAAAGCATTGATTTTGTGCTCACCATCTAACCCTACCGGTTCGGTATATTCGAAAGAGGAGTTGGCAGGTTTAGCCCAGGTATTAGCGAAATATCCGAACATCACGATTATCGCTGACGAGATCTACGAACATATCAATTATATTGGTAAACATGAAAGTATTGCCCAGTTCCCGGAAGTAAAAGACCGTGTAGTGATCGTAAACGGTGTTTCCAAAGCATACGCAATGACCGGCTGGAGAATTGGGTTTATTGCAGGCCCTCAATGGATCGTTTCTGCATGTAACAAGCTACAGGGACAATACACTTCCGGTCCTTGTTCTGTTTCCCAGATCGCGGCAGAAGCTGCTTATACAGGAACTCAGGAACCGGTAAAAGAGATGCGGGAAGCGTTTGAACGCCGTCGCAACCTGATCGTTCAATTGGCAAAAGAGATCCCAGGATTTGAAGTAAACAATCCACAGGGAGCCTTCTATCTGTTCCCAAAATGTGATTCTTTCTACGGCAAATCAGCTGGTGACCGCAAAATTGAAAATGCAGGCGACCTGGCCATGTACTTATTAGAAGAAGCACACGTAGCCTGTGTAGGTGGTACAGCCTTCGGTGCTCCTGAGTGTATCCGTATGAGTTATGCAACTTCGGATGAGAATATCGTGGAAGCAATGAACCGTATTAAAAATGCGTTGGCAGCTTTGAAATAAAAAGGTCCCATAATACCTTATATAAAAAATCCCCGGTAATAATTCATTACCGGGGATTTTTATTTAATCGAAATGATTCAATCCTTCTTAAAAACATTCACAATCTCTGCAATATACATCTTATGAGGACGCCCGTGATCTCCATACCATCTGTTAAAAATGACAGGATCCACAAAATTTCCTTCCTGGATCATCTCCTCATACAATTTCTTACATTCCAATGTCAGCCTCGCCTGTTCGAAAGTCACATTTCCTGCGTCTGTAAAAACAGGGACTAATCCTGTTTCTTTTATTTTATCCGTATCTCTACCGGATTTAGAGCCACACACTTTATGAATATCTTTATTTTCTTCTCCTAAAAAGGAAATGGTAAAATAGTCATTCGCTTCCGTGAATTCATAGGTATAACGTTCAGGACGGATAAAAACGAACACTACCGGCTTATGCCATATATATCCTACTCCACCCCAACTGGCGGTCATTGTATTAAACTTTTCCCTGTTTCCGGCTGTAATAAGCATCCATTCTTTACTTATCACATTTACCAAATGATCATTTACCTGGTCAAAAGAAATCTGTTTCATGCTTCTCCTTTATTAGTTATTTACAAATATAACACTTAAACCCATAAAATTGTGTTTCCTGCGCAGGCGGGAATCGCAAAAGCAAATACGGTAATCTATAGAAAAAGAGGGCGAAGCTCTCGTTCCTATGCGATTCCCGCCTGCGCGGGAAACACAATAAAAAAGCCGTTTCTTTTAACAGAAACGGCTTTCAATTATATATCAATCAGATCTTATTCCACATTTAATGTTACGCGTTTGAAAGCGGTAACAGTAAGATCTTTATTCTGTTGTTGCAGATATTGAGCGATAGTCAATTTTGAATCTTTTACAAACTCCTGTTGCAACAGCGTATTTTCTTTGTAGTATTTCTGCAAAGCACCTTCAGCAATACGATCTAACAGGTTTTCCGGTTTGCCGGCCTGACGAGCTTTGTCACGGGCAATTTCCATCTCCTGATCGATGATGTTCTGAGGAACCTCATTTGCATTTACAGCAACCGGGTTCATAGCTGCAACCTGCATGGCTACGTCACGAGCTACCTGAGCATCTACACCAGCCTGGTTGAATGCAACGATAGTAGCCAGTTTATTTCCCGGATGGATATAAGCTACAGTGGTAGCACCTGTCAATGATTCGTAGAAACCTAATTCCATTTTCTCACCGGTAACACCTACACGGTCAGTGATATGATTTTCAACAGGACGTCCATCTGCCATAGGAGCAGCCTGAAGATCTGCTAAAGTTGCCGGTTTGCCTGCTACAGCTACATCCAGGATATCTTTAGTCAAAGCAACAAACTGTTCATTTTTAGCAACGAAGTCTGTTTCACATTTCAATGCTACGATAGCAGCAAATTCACCAGCGCTTATAGCTAACACACAACCTTCAGAAGCTTCACGATCTGAACGTTTTGCGGCAACAGCCTGACCTTTTTTACGAATAATTTCCATTGCTTTGTCGAAATCACCTTCTGCTTCTTGTAAAGCGTTTTTGCAATCCATCATTCCCGCACCACTCATTTTGCGAAGTTTGGAAATATCAGCCATTGTAACTGCCATAATATTTATTTTTTTATTGTTGTTTGTATAAATGAAAAGTAGTTAGTAGAGAGTAGTTGGTAGTTTGATGATACGTTCATAATTCTACTAACTACTATCTACCAACTACTAACTACCTGCATTTGGCGGAGGCCAAATATTTATTCTGCTGTTTCTTCTTTAGCTTCTTCAGTTGCAGCAGCTACCGGAGCTTCTACGACTGTTTCTTCTTCCTTAACAGGACGATCTTTTTTAACACCGGCTTTCGCTCTGCGCTCTCTTCTTGGAGCTTCGCCTTCACCAGCAGCTTCAGAATCTACTTTCTCAGCTTTGCGTTCCTGCAAACCTTCGTTGATCGCTTCGCAAACAGCACCTAAGATCACTTCTACAGATTTAGTAGCGTCATCATTAGCCGGGATTACGAAATCAATATTGTTAGGATTTGAGTTTGTGTCAACCATACCGAATACCGGAATACCCAAACGGTTGGCTTCACGCACTGCAATATGTTCTTTCATCACATCTACCACGAACAAAGCAGAAGGAAGACGGGTTAGATCCACGATAGAACCTAAAGTCTTTTCTAATTTTGCACGTTGGCGGGTGATCTGAAGTTTTTCTCTTTTCGAAAGATTATCAAATGTACCGTCTTTTGCCATCTTGTCGATCGTATTCATCTTTTTGATAGCTTTACGGATCGTTGGGAAGTTGGTTAACATACCACCTGGCCAGCGCTCGATTACGTAAGGCATACCAACAGATGAAGCTTTATCAGCGACAATTTGTTTAGCTTGTTTTTTAGTCGCTACAAAAAGTATTTTTTTACCTGAACGAGCCAGGTTTTTCAATACCTCTGCAGATTCGTCTACTTTAGCAACTGTTTTATGTAAATCAATGATATGAATACCATTGCGCTCCATGAAAATATAAGGAGCCATTGCGGGGTTCCACTTTCTTTTTAAGTGTCCGAAGTGAACTCCGGCTTCTAATAACTGATCAAAATTAACTCTTGACATTATTCTTTTTTTAAATCGTTTACTTTCTTTGTTTATAAATCAATCATCAGGTAGTCCTCCGACATGTCAGCATGCAAAAGAAATCCCGACAATTTAGATACTAAACGCTTCGTTTTACCTGTAAGAAACTCACAAATAATATTAACGTTTACAGAACTGGAATCTCTTACGAGCTTTTGGCTGTCCTGGTTTCTTACGCTCAACTGCACGTGGGTCACGGGTTACAAAACCTTCAGCTCTCAACGCAGGTTTATCTTCCGGATTGATCTTGATCAATGCACGGGCAATTGCCAAACGAGCCGCTTCAGACTGTCCTTTGAAACCACCACCACCAAGATTGATATTAATGTCATATTTTTCAACAACATCTAATTTCTGAAGTGGTTGTTTAACAACGAACTGAAGTATTGAAGAAGGGAAGTAATTTGTCAGATCACGTTTGTTGATAGTGATCTTGCCAGAACCTTCACTTACATATACGCGAGCAATTGCTGCTTTACGTCTTCCTATTGCATTTACTACTTCCATTGCTATTATTTAAGTAAGTTAATATCAATTGATTTAGGTTGCTGAGCTTCGTGTTTGTGCTCTGTGCCTGCATATACATACATATTGCCCAATAACTTAGCACCCAGACGATTTTTAGGCAACATACCTTTTACTACTTTTCTGAACAGACGGTCTTCACCTTTCTGCATCAGAACCGCAGGAGTAGATTGTCTCTGACCACCAGGATATCCGGTGTATCTCAAATAAATACGATCGTTCCATTTGTTTCCTGTCAGAACGATTTTATCTGCATTGATAATGATCACATTATCACCACAATCAACGTGAGGGGTAAAGTTAGGTTTGTACTTGCCGCGCAGAAGCTTTGCAACTTTAGAACACAAACGTCCTAAGTGCTGGCCGGATGCGTCAACGATGACCCATTCTTTGTTTACAGTTGCTTTGTTTGCAGAAATGGTCTTAAAACTTAAAGTATCCACTGCTTAAAATTTAATTTAATTAATAACTAAAAAAACAATTTTCCCTTTGTATTCCTGTCACGGACACTGAGACAACAATACGCTAAGAACTAAACTGTTAGTAAAACTTGATAATAATCGGCTTGCAAAGGTAGGGCTTTTCATCCGAATAACAAAAACAATTCCGTTTTTTTCTTTTGTATTTACCTTATAGCAAAGGATATAATCCATCTTTCTTCTATCTATCCCAAATATTAAATATCCTTATAGCCACTTTCTCTCCTTGATATATTCCATTCCTTTTTTGTATCTTTAGACTCTCAAAATCAGATAAGACATTCAAAAATATATGGAACCATTTGTTCATTTGCATGTCCATACGCAATACTCTTTGCTGGATGGACAAGCTTCTATTGACGCCTTGATTGATAAGGCCCAAAAAGATGGTATGAAAGCCATTGCCGTAACCGATCATGGAAGTATGTTCGGAATAAAAGAATTCTATAATAAAGTAAAGAAGAAAAACAATAAGTATCTCAGTACGATCAAAGACTGCAGGAAAGAACTGGATGAACTGAACGATAAGCACAATCCGACAGAAGAGGAAAGAGAGAGGATGAAAAAACTATCTGAGAAGATAGCAGAATCTGAATCCCATGTTTTCAAACCCATCCTTGGTTGCGAATGTTACTGTGCCCGGAACGGACGACATAAAAAGTCAGAAAAGGAAGACCGTAGCGGATGGCACTTAATTGTGCTGGCTAAAAACCTGAACGGATATAAGAACCTGATCAAAATGGTATCCCTTTCCTGGACAGAAGGATTTTATGGACGTCCCCGGATCGATAAGGAATTACTGGAAAAATATCATGAAGATCTGATCGTTTGCTCTGCCTGTTTAGGGGGTGAGATCCCTCAGTTTATTATGCAGGGACAGATCGGAAAAGCGGAAGAATCGATCCAATGGTTTAAAGATCTCTTCGGCGATGACTACTATCTGGAGATGCAACGTCATCAGACAGATAAGCCCGACGCTGACCGTACGACCTATATAAAGCAAAAAGAGGTCAACGAGGTATTGATCGGGCTGGCAGCGAAAATGAATGTAAAGCTGATCGCAACCAACGATGTGCACTTTGTGAATGAGGAAGACGCAGAAGCGCATGACCGACTGATCTGTCTAAGCACAGGAAAAGATTTTGATGATCCAAACCGTATGCGTTACACCAAGCAGGAGTGGATGAAGTCAACGGCTGAAATGAATCAGGTTTTTGGAGATGTACCGGAGGCTTTACGCAATACGCTGGAGATCGCAGAAAAAGTAGAATTTTATTCCATTGATAATGGCCCGCTCATGCCGGACTTCCCTATTCCGGAAGAATTTGAGAATGACGATGCTTATCTTAAATATCTGACGTATGAAGGTGCCAAAAGAAAATATGGTGAACCGCTATCGGACGAAGTAAAAGAACGTCTGGACTTTGAGTTGGGAACCGTGGAACGTATGGGATTCCCCGGCTACTTCCTGATTGTGCAGGACTTTATCAACGAAGCCCGGAAAATGGGGGTATCTGTAGGTCCCGGACGTGGTTCGGCAGCGGGTTCGGCAGTGGCTTACTGTCTGGGGATCACGGATATTGACCCGATTAAATATGACTTACTATTCGAGCGGTTCCTGAACCCGGACCGTATCTCCATGCCCGATATTGATGTTGACTTCGATGATGACGGTCGCGGACAGGTCCTGCGCTGGGTAACCGAAAAATATGGCCAGGAAAGAGTAGCCCATATTATCACTTATGGTACCATGGCTACCAAATCAGCAATCAAAGATGTAGCCCGGGTACAAAAACTTCCCTTATCAGATTCCAACCGTCTGGCGAAATTAGTGCCGGATAAAATACCGGATGTAAAAAAGGTGAACCTCCGGGCAGCCATTGAATATGTCCCGGAGTTGAAAGAAGCAGCAAACTCCCCCGACCCTATTATGAGAGACACGCTGAAATATGCACAGATGCTGGAAGGTAATGTGCGTAATACAGGTGTACATGCCTGCGGTGTGATCATCGGTAAATATGACATCTCGGATGTAGTACCGGTGAGTACGGCCAAAGATAAAGAGACCGGAGAAGAGATGCTGGTGACTCAGTATGAAGGATCCGTCATTGAAGAAACCGGTTTGATCAAGATGGACTTCCTGGGGCTGAAAACACTCTCGATCATTAAAGAGGCAGTAGAGAATGTCTATCTGACCCGGGGAGAAAAGATTGATATTGATAAGATCAGTCTCGAAGATCCGAAAACTTTTGAGCTTTATTGCCAGGGCAAAACAACCGGTACTTTCCAGTTCGAGTCCGCCGGGATGCAAAAATACCTGAAAGAGCTTCAACCCTCCAAATTTGAAGACCTGATCGCAATGAATGCTCTCTATCGTCCGGGCCCTATGGATTATATCCCATCATTTGTTGCCCGTAAGCATGGACGGGAAGAGATCAAATATGACATTCCGGTCATGGAACGTTATTTGCAGGACACCTATGGGATTACCGTCTATCAGGAACAGGTCATGCTTCTGTCCCGTTTGCTGGCAAACTTTACCCGTGGTGAAAGTGATGCCCTCCGGAAAGCAATGGGGAAAAAGCTCATCGATAAGATGAATGAACTGAAAGAGAAATTCCTGACCGGAGGTAAAAAGAACGGACATGATGAAAAGACATTAAATAAAATATGGGCAGACTGGGAAAAGTTTGCCTCCTATGCATTCAATAAAAGTCACGCCACCTGCTACTCATGGGTTGCCTATCAGACAGCCTACATGAAGGCCAATTATCCATCTGAATATATGGCGGCCGTCCTGAGCCGGAGTTTATCCAACATTACGGATATCACGAAGTTCATGGATGAATGTAAAGCAATGGGTATTCAGGTACTGGGCCCGGACGTAAACGAATCCATTCTGAAGTTTAGTGTAAACCCACAGGGAGACATCCGCTTTGGATTAGGAGCAGTCAAAGGGGTAGGTGAATCTGCAGTGATGAATATCATAGAAGAACGGAAAAACGGTCCTTTCAAAAACATATTTGATTTTGTGGAACGGGTCAACCTGACTGCATGCAACAAGAAAAACGTAGAGTCGCTCGCACTGGCAGGTGCTTTTGATAACTTTGGTATTCAGCGGGAACAATTCTTTACAGACTGCGGTAAAGGTGAGATTTTCCTGGAGGTGCTGATGCGCTACGGTAATAAATACCAGATGGATAAAACGACCGCTGCTAATTCCCTGTTCGGAGATGACAGTTTTGCTTCGATTGCTAAACCTGAAATTCCTCCCTGTGAACGCTGGAGTGACCTGGAGCGGCTAAATAAGGAAAAGGAGCTGGTAGGGATCTATTTGTCTGCTCACCCCTTAGATGAATACCGTATTATTCTTACCTATGCCTGCAACACCGGAGTAGCGGAATTGAATGACCGGGAAAGCCTTATGGGACGTGAACTACTATTGGGGGGAATTGTTACAGATATCCGTGAAGGAACCACTAAAAAAGGCAGCCCCTACGGAGTTATGAAAATTGAGGACTTTACCGGCAGTGCAGAGATCGCTCTGTTTGGGAATGACTATGTAGAATTCAATAAATTCCTCCGGGTAGGAATGTATCTCCTGATCACGGCCCGGGTAGAACCTCACCGCTGGCGGGAGGGAGAACTGGATCTCCGGATCGGTACCATGCGACTGCTACAGGATGAGAAGGATAAACTGATTGAAAAGATCAACATTACGGTACCCATCCATGATTTGGATGAGACGATGATTACCGAACTGTCCGTCATGATCAAAAACAGTCCGGGGAATAGTCTTTTATATTTCAGAGTCATGGATGGAGAGCATAATATATCCCTTAATCTTTTCTCCCAGAATATCCGGTTGAACGTAACCCGTGAATTGATCGACTTTCTGAGTGAAAATGAAAAGATTGACTTTAAAATAAACTAAGAGTCTTTGGTGCGGTTCAAAAGAATTACTACTTTTGGAATCGCAAAAAAGAGATGAATATAAACAACAAATTATAATAATATGGCTTTAGAAGTAACAGACAGCAATTTCGAGGGGTTGGTAAATTCCGGAAAGCCCATGGTGCTTGATTTTTGGGCAGAATGGTGTGGTCCCTGCCGTATGGTAGGTCCGATCATTGACGACCTGGAAAAAGAATATGCCGGCCGTGTAACCGTTGGTAAAATGGATGTAGATAGTAACAACGATGTAGTAGCCCAGTTTGGTATCCGTAATATCCCGACCATTCTATTCTTCAAAGATGGTAAAGTCGTGGATAAACAGGTAGGTGCTGCTCAGAAAGCTGCTTTCATAGAAAAAGTAGAAGCATTACTGAAATAAGAAAGATTTCTTAGATATTATATGACAGGGGGTTCCAACAGGTTTACCCCCTGTTTTTTTATGTTCTCTCCCTATAATTTATTTTTAGGTATTCACCCATTCACCTTTTGATGTAAATACCTAATATTGAACAAATAAAAGGTGAACACCCTATCACTTCAGGTATTCACCCGGGTGAATACCCAGTCCTGTCCGGAAGATTTTTTACAGGGCGTAGCCCTGGCATATCATAGGCCCCGGCAACGCCGGGGGACTGATTGACCGGGAGAGAGTTGCGGGCGGTACGCCCAGTATAGTAAGAGAGTAACAAACGGTATTTATCCTGGATGATACTCATCTTTACTATATTGCACCTACGGTGCGCAACCCATGGGTTATGAATACACCCCGGCGTTGCCGGGGCCTATGATATACCAGGGCTACGCCCTGTTTGAAAATCTTCCGAACATGACTGGGTGAATACCTGACCGAAAAACTCTATATTCCGGGAATAGTATGCTCCTTTTCCGGTTAAACGATTTCGGAGGTCATAAGATCCTTACTATCAGATAACCACACACTATCCGTAGGGTGTAGAGGGTAGCGCGCACAGGAAGGGACCTTATCCATGAGGAAGTAGGTACCTACGGACGCCAGGGTGTAGAGGGTAGCATTAATTTCCCTGCATGTGGGTATTTGGTTCTTCTTACTATCCCTTTCCTTAAACCTTTATGGCACGTAACATTTCCCGTTTACCGGGAGGTCCCGGGATTCGTTCAACGGTGAAGCCTGCTGTCTGTAGCATTCGTCTGACTACCCCTTTGGCGCAATAGGTGGTCAGGATACCTCCTGACGTCATTTGTTTGTATAATTTATTGAAGATCTCCTGATTCCACATATCCGGTTGTTTATCAGGAGCAAAGGCATCGAAATAGACGAGGTCTATCTGTCCGGGCAGGGAAGCCGTATTACTATCCCCATGCATCTTATGAAGTGTAAAAGAATCATTAATGGGTACGGATCTATTCCATTCTGCCTGGTGTAGGGAGAGAAAAAGATCCGTTTTACCGGATAAAACCCGTTCTCCATAATTAAGTGCATGGATCAGTTGCTCCTCTAAAGGATATTGTTCTATGGTAAAATACTCCACTGTCCGGTGTTCAGTTTCCAGTAAAGTCAGGAAAACGTTCAGTCCCGTACCGAAACCCACTTCAAAGATCCGGATTGGATCCCGGTCCAATTGTTTTAGTCCGGCTTCAATAAACACATGTTTCGATTCCTGAACCGCCCCATTCACCGAATGATAGTGTTCATCCATTGCCGGGACAAACAGCGTATGACTCCCATCGGCTGTGATCTGCAACTCTCTGCTGAGCTCCTTTTTTTCCATCTCCTGCTACTTTTAACACAGCAAAGATAGTGTATCCCTTTTAATTTAGTAGTTTTGTCTTTGAAGCGACCCTAAAACTTATATGAAAATACGATTCGTTATCCTTATTCTTTATATACTTATTGCCGGCCCTTCCTACGGAACGGACAATGAGCTCTATTTCAGGCATTATAATAACAAAGACGGTCTTTCTCATAATACTGTTAATTGTTCTTTACAGGACAGTAAAGGGTTTATGTGGTTTGGCACGGAAGACGGCTTAAACCGCTTTGACGGATATACATTCACCATCTACCGCCACAATCCCGAACAGCCGAACAGCCTGCCCAATAACCGGATTACCCATCTCTTTGAAGATTCCGAAGGGACTGTGTGGGTAGGTAGTGGCGGATTCGTCTGTTCTTTTAAGGAGGAAGATGAAACGTTCCATCCTTTTCGTTTCCCTACCGGGAATGGAAACCCGGAACGGTTTTCGGATATCCGGGAAGATGGCCGCAAAAACCTGTGGCTAAGGGAAGGGAGCAGGATTGCTAAATATTCCCTGACAGACAAAAGTCACCGGATCTATCCGGCATCCGGGTATTTCAGAGCTTCCCTGATGACCATGACCAAAGAGGGAATCCCACTCTTCTCCGATATGTTTAATATGTATATATATAGTCCCGAGGAGGATGATTTCCTTCTTATTCCGCTGCTGACGGAAAAGGAAAAAGAAGACCAGATCCATATCACAGCTTTATGCCATGCTCCGGATCTGGGAATGCTGGTAGGGACCAACCGGGATGGGCTGAAATTATGGATATCCCAGGAAAGAAGAGTGGTCACCCTCATTCCGGACGTTCAGGTCCGCACCATTACCCCTTTTAATCCGTATACCTATTGGATCGGGACAGAATCGGGGGTATATATACATAATGTACTGAAACGGACAACGACTCAGTTAACAAAATCCCTGACCAATGAATATGCAATTTCCGACAATGCGATTTATTCCATATCCAAAGATAAAGAGGGAGGAATGTGGATCGGAACTTTCTTTGGGGGGGGCTTAGCTACCTTCCGAATGAGTATGTCAGTTTCAACCGGTATATCGGAGGAAAAACTCATCCGGGCATGTTAGGGAATGCAGTGCGGGAGATCTGTCCGGATGAATACGGGAACCTTTGGATCGGGACCGAGGATAACGGGATCAATCAGTATCATTTAGCTACGGGGGAGATCATTAATTATTCCTACCGAAACCCACTGCATCCTTTATCAGCGACTAATATTCACGGGCTCATGCCGGATGGAGACAAATTGTGGATCGGAACCTACAATAAAGGAATTGATATTCTTGACATTCCCTCCGGCAAAGTAGTCAAAAATTATTGTCTGAGTAATACGAACTATAGTTTATTAAGTGACTTCATCCTTTGTTTCACCAAAACGAAGAGCCAGGGCATTTTGATAGGAACATCGGTAGGAACGGTAAGATATGACAGTTTCACGGATACGTTCCATCCCTGGAAAAACATATCCGGATTGATCAAACATATCCATGAAGATCAGGCAGGAAATATCTGGGTTGCTTCCACAGAAGGAGTTTTCCGGTATGTCCCGGAAGAGGACAGGGTGTATCAATATGTGGATGACCCGCCTAAACTGCAAAGCCTGGGTAGTAGCAATATCACCTCCGTTTTTGAAGATTCCAAAAACAGGATCTGGGCGACCACGGTCAATGGAATCTCTTTTTATGACAGGAAAACAGACACATTTACCCGGATCATCCGGGAAGACGGAATGCCCAGTAATATTATTTACCGCATATTGGAGGATGAACAGAATTATTTCTGGATCACTACTGCCAATGGCCTGGTTAAGTTCAACCCGGAAACCTATGCGACCCGTACTTTTTCCTTTAATGATGGTTTGCATGAAGCGCAATTTAATTATAGTTCAGCCTATAAATCGCCGGAAGGAGTGATGTACATGGGAACCATTAATGGAATGATCTCATTTAACCCACGACTTTTTAAAGAAGATACGTTTGTGCCTCCGGTTTATATTTTACCCGGTAAAATAGAAGGGAGAAACCTTCTCCATTCACCCGGATCATTAGAGTTGCCTTATAACCGGGCCACTTTTACCCTTTCCTATGTAGCCCTCAGTTACACTTCCCCTAATGCGATCCGGTACGCTTACAAGCTGGAAGGAGTAGACGGGAACTGGATCGACATGGGTCGTAACCGGAGTGTAACGTTTGCCAACCTGTCCCCGGGTAAATACACGTTTAAAGTCAGGTCTACCAACAGCAGCGGTATCTGGCAGAATAATGAGGAATCCCTTTCCATCGTGATCATTCCTCCTTTCTGGGCAACCGGATGGGCCTTTGGCTTCTATATTCTTATGCTTGTTCTGCTGATCTATCTTTTCTATAACTATAAGAAAACGCAACTGATCAGGAAGCACCGCATCAATCAGGAAATCTTTGAAAATAAGAAAGAGAAAGAATTATATGATGCCAAAATTCAGTTCTTTACGTTTATCACCCATGAGATCCGTACCCCACTGACACTGATCAAAGCACCTTTGGAAAAGATTCTCCGGTCTAATGATGGCACACCGGCTACCCGGAGAAACCTGGAAATGATCGAACAAAGTACACAACGGTTGCTGGATCTGAGTAATCAATTACTGGATTTCCGGAAAACAGAGAGCCAGGGATTCAAGCTGAACTTTGTCAAAACAGATATTGTGTTATGGCTGGATACCACGTTAGCCCAGTTTAAACCGGTCATGGAGAAAGAGAATAAAAGATTTATATTAGAATTACCGGCCGGACCTTTCTGCGGATATATTGACCGGGACGCTTTTTCAAAGATCATTACCAACCTGATGACGAACGCCATTAAATACTCCTCCGGATATATTTCTTTGACTCTGAAATTAACAAGTCCGGATGAAAGCAGGTTTAGGATTACGGTCATTAATGATGGGCCATTAATACCGGCAGAGGAAAAAGAAAAGATTTTCACTCCTTTCTTCCGTGCCAAAGAGACAGAACATATTCAGGGAAGTGGAATTGGTCTTTCTTTAGCTTACTCGCTGACAGAATTTCACCGGGGATCTCTGGTGTATGACTATACACCAGACGGGATGAATTCTTTTACCCTTGAACTGCCGGTCAATCAGGATAACGGATTTGATATGCCTGCCGTCGACGAGACCGTTCCTATGATGATTCAGGAAGAAAGAACTTCTGAAAAAGAGGATAAGGCAACTGTATTGATCGTGGAAGACCAGGTGGAGATGAGACGTTTTATTGCGGCCGAATTAGCAGAGATATACCAGGTAAAAGAAGCGGGTAACGGACAGGAGGCGCTTGAAATATTACATAAAGAAAATATCAAACTGATTGTCAGTGATGTCATGATGCCGGTGATGGATGGATTTGAATTTTGTAACGAAGTAAAAAATAATGTCCGGTATAGTCATATTCCATTTGTTATACTGACAGCACAGCACAATCTGCAATCCCGGTTAAAAGGGTTAAATAATGGTGCGGATGCCTATATTGAGAAACCCTTCTCTATGGAATTGCTGATTACTCAGATCAGTAACCTGCTGAGAAGCCGGGAACTTTTAAGCAGATCCTATCAGGAGACTCCTCACACTCCAACGGCCACGTTAGCAGTCTCCCCGGTAGATGAGATGTTCCTCACAAAATTAAATGAGTTCCTGGAAGCCAATTTGAATAATGATTCCCTGAATGTGGAATTACTGGCGACGGAAATGAATATGAGTACTTCCAGTCTCTACAGAAAAGTAAAAGGTATTTCGGGTGTTTCCCCGGTCGATTTCATCCGTATTGCCCGTTTAAAAAAAGCTGTCCAGCTCATTCATGCCGGAGAAACCCGCATCAATGAGATCGCCTTCCAGACTGGTTTCTCTTCTCCGGCCTATTTCTCCACCTGTTTCCAAAAGCAATATGGCAAATCCCCTTCTGAGTTCATGAAAGAGAACCGGAAATAAGAAATTCTTTCTTTACACCAGATTACATATGAAAATGACTTAGAATTCAGTCACATTCTTTCTGTAAAAAAATATCAGATCTATATCGTATGGTTAGATTAAAAGGACAGGGAAGTATTTTCCATTTTATCTTTTGAGAGGGGTAAGCATAAAGTAACCCAGGTTAGGGGTGAGAGGGTTACTCTCGGGTATATATATACTAAATTTAGTTTATTGACTGACATTAAAAGGCATTTATGCTTACTATTTTTATCTATAATTAATTCTAATACCTATGAGGCTACTTTATGTCGGTCTTACCCCTCGCAAAAGATACAATAAACTGCTTTAATGATTTTCTCCGAAAGGGAAGAACCGGAAATCCCATGAAAGATAATACATTCCGGTTCCTCCGTTTTCGAATCACGTATAATGAAGCAGTTTAAATAAAAAAAAGAACTCTTTCTCATGCTTAGCATGAACAGACTTTCCGGTTTACACCGATGAATAATTTGTTAGGTTACTTTTATTTTTCTTACCAACTTAAAATCATTCTCTTATTTCTGCTCCGGCTCTTTACTGAATATGGAGCGGATCAGTTTCATATCAAATTTCGGAGTCCGGTCATAATAATAAATACCGTTCTGCTCCTGTTCTACATCTGTCAACTGTGTATAACAATATCCCCAAATGTATTCCGACAAAGAGAGTACCGCATTCACCTGTCCTTCGAGACGGGCATAGAATTCTTCTAATGACCGGGGTGGCTCTCCATATCCCCAGGAGGTATTCTGCGCACTTTCTATCTGCTGGGCCGGATTCCATTTGATACCTCCGAATTCATCTACCAGATAAGGCATATCCATTTTATATTCCGGGAAAGCATACTGATCGGTATACTTCAATGGATTATAACCAATATTTTGAGGTTTCAACTGGATCTCCCATTTCGGTGTTCCTGCCAGTTTGCCGTCATTATATAAAATGGCTTTCAGTTTTTCCGGATCCTGTTCATAATCGTGCACGGTCCAGATATCGGTTGCAATATGAGTACCTCCACTTGCACCGTGGAACGGACGGGTCGGATCGATCATTTTCGTCAGGGTGTACAGGTCTCCCATCAAGCGGGGATACTGCACTCTGTCCGGCCAAAACTGTTCATTGGTAGGTGTCCAGATCAGGATCGAAGGGTGATTCATGTCCCGTTCTACGATCTCTGCCCACTCGGTAATAAAGTTACGGGCTGTTACCGGATCATTCACATCCATCCCCCAGCTTGAAGCTTCTCCCCAGGTGATGTAGCCTATTTTATCCGCCCAGTAATGGAATCTTTCTTCAAAGACTTTTTGATGTAAACGGGCTCCGTTGAAACCACACTCCATGGATAATTCAATATCTCTTTTCAAAGCGGCATCGCTCGGAGCAGTCCAGATACCATCCGGATAGAATCCCTGATCCAATACCAGCCGCTGATAGTAAGGTTTATTATTCAGATAGATCTTGTTTCCTTCGATATGTACTTTACGCATTCCTACGTAGGCATCCACTTCATCTACCACTTTTCCCTGTTTGTTGATCACTTTATATTTTACATCATACAGGAAAGGACTTTCCGGACTCCAGGTTTTCATATTTTTCACCGGGAGGACCACCGTAGATAAAGAACTGGTTGAGACAGTTTGTTTAGCCACTACCTTCCCATTATCCAGCAGAGAAACTTCCAGTTTACCTCCCAACTCTTTATAGAAGCGAGGACGGATCACGACCTGCTGCTGATCAATGTCAGTAACCACCTGCACAGATTTCAATCCTTCCGGATGAACTGCTTCCATCCATACAGTCTGCCAGATACCAGTCGTACGGGTGTAGTTACAGGCATAAGATTCAAATTGCAGATTCTGCTTTCCGGCGGGTTGCTGTCCCCCCCTGACATCACTTTCAACATACACAACCAAGTGGTGTGTCTGACCCGGTTTAACCAAGGAAGTAATATCTACAGAAAAAGAGGAGGTCCCTCCAAAGTGACGGGCCGCAAAATTTCCGTCAATATAAATCTCTGCTTTGTAATAAACAGCGCCAAAGTTCAACAGGATATTCTTTCCATCCCAGTTCTGTGGAACAGTAATGGTGCGATGGTACCAGAAATGGTTAATAAAATCTTTATAACCCACTCCTGACAGATCACTTTCCGGAGCGAACGGAACTGTGATCTTACCGTCAAAGCCGGTAGATCTAAACAGTTCACGTTCCATTCCCGAACCACTAAAATCGAATGAATAACTCCATTCACCATTTAAGTTGATCCATTCTGTCCTCTCAAATTGCGGACGAGGATATTCCGGACGGGGGATTGCACTCCCCGTCGACACGCACCATAAAAGAATAGATATAATTATTGCAAATTGTTTCATCTTGCTCTTATTTTGAAAGTTCATGGATCACTTCCTGATTCGCTCTTCTAACAGCCGCTTCATCGATCTTGATCTCTTTACGGTCGTAGGTCATCAAACCATTCACTTCTCCTTCTACATCGGTAGTCTGTGTATATACGGCAGCAGAGTAGCCTCTTTTCACCATATCTTTCAGCTCTCTCGCGAACTTCACATATTCATCTGTTACCTCTTTCACTGTTTTGTACTGCACATATCCCCAGTTACGGTCATTCCACCACAGGTGCCCATCTAATGCCAGGCCAATACCTCCATACTCTCCTAATACGTTCACCCGTTGTGCATCGAACAGGAACATTTCCGGTCCGGGATAGCTGTGCAGATCCAGAATATCCCCACAGTTCCGGTGGTTACCTCCACTGGCCGGGTTGATCAAACGGGAAGGATCGTAATGAGCGGTCCACTCAGTTACTTTTTCCGTATCAAACTGTCCCCATGCTTCGTTGAATGGAACCCATACAACGACCGAAGGATTAGAGATACACAGATCCATGATTTCCTGCCACTCCTGGTAATAGTTCGCTACGGAAGCAGCACTACGGTTTTTATCAGTACCGGCATTATATTCACGAGGAGTCCAATGGTTCCCCATATCTCCACTTGACATATCCTGCCATACTAAAATACCTTCTTTATCACAGTGATAATACCAGCGGGCAGGTTCTACTTTCACGTGTTTACGGATCATATTGAATCCCCAGTCCTTGGTTTTCTTGATATCAAACAGCAGGGCTTCATCTGTCGGAGCGGTGTACAATCCATCAGGCCACCATCCCTGATCCAGCGGACCATAGTGGAACAGATCTTTATTATTCAATTGCATACGCATGATACCATTGGCGTCACGTTTCGCAGAGATCTTACGGAAAGCGGCATAGGAAGAAACTTCATCCACCACTTTTCCTGCAGATGCGATGGTTACTTTCATATCATATAGATAAGGATTCTCTGTATCCCATAAGGTTGGATTCTGTACAGAAAGACGTAATTCATTCCCTTGCAACCCTTTGGCTGTCGCAATTACTTTTCCTTTGTCTAACAATTTAACTTCAACAATATCATTTGTACACGGTTTAGCTGTAGAAACGGTTACATTCATCGTTCCACTGTCAATGCATGGTATGGATTTAATCGCTGTTACATGGTTAGCGGCCACCGGTTCCAGCCATACGGTCTGCCAGATACCGGTTACCGGAGTATACCAGATCCCGTGTGGTTCATTGACCTGTTTTCCCCGTGGCTGATAGCCTTTATCTGTTGGGTCCCATACGCGAACTACTAATTTATGAGTTGATTTACCGCTCAGGTAAGGAGTAATATCAAAAGAGAAAGGGGTAAAACCGCCTTCATGCGAACCGATCAGAATATCATTGACATATACATCTGTTTTCCAGTCCACGGCTCCGAAGTTCAGTACCACATTTTTATTTCTCCACGAAGAAGGAACTGTAAATTCACGTTTATACCATAGTTCATTCGCATCTCCAACCTCTTTCTGAACACCTGATAAAGAGGATTCTATTGCGAATGGCACCAGAATCTGGCCATCAAATGTAGTGGGTTCTGCTTGTCCTTTCGGCGCAATCGCATACTCCCATAAGCCATTCAGGTTACTCCATTCTCCCCGCTGGATCAACGGACGGGGATATTCCGGTAAGACATTCGCCGGATCTACTTTTTCTGCCCAGGGAGTTTTGATCATCTCTCCTGCCGGTTTCCATTGTGCCTGTGCACAGAAAGTGAAAGCTAAGGCACAGCATAGTAAAATGTTTTCTTCATGATAGGTATGTGTATTCAGGTATATAGTTATTCCATATTATTTTTTCACCATTTTATCTTTCAACATCTTCATAAAATATCCTCCCACCACGGAACGGGCACGGAAGTTAGGTGACAGGCCGGTATGTGTATCGTGCCAGTCACTGATCGGCATACGTGCTTCCGTTTCATTTGCATACGCATAGATAGGAGCTATCAGCGCTTTAAATTCATCCGGGTCTGAAGTCAGACAAGCACTCCATAGCACCCAGTCGGATTTTGTATATGTTTCCCGTATATCCAACGGCAGACCATACCGGTTCTGCTTCGTCAGATAATAGGCATATTCTTTCGACGCGATCTCTTTGGGAAAGATATTCAGTCCAAAAAGTTCATCCCACACTAAATTATATTTTTGGCTCCAGCTATCCGGACGGTCAAAGGTCAGACGGTAATGATCTCCGTCATTCGCCATCTGTTCCCACTGTTTCGCCATGTCACGGGCAGCATCTATATATTGTTTACCCACCTCTTTTTCTCCTAACATATCAGCCAGCTTTCCGTAGCCGGCCACACCCATAATCGCTTTGACAGACAAGTTCGAGTTGTGTGCCAGATGTCCGGCAAAATCATCCGTACATAACTGATTACCCGGATCCAGACCTTCCTGCAGCAGATAGTTTGCCCAGGTAGTCAATACCGGCCAATGTTTACGGGCGTATTCCGCATCTCCTTCCACCAAAGCGATAGCAGTAGTCAGGATCAGCATATTCCCGGCCTCTTCCACTGGCATATCTTCTCCATAGGTCTGTCCGTTGGCAACCGGATAAGTTCCTACATCATGGGATGGATAGGGTTTGTTCCATTGTCCGCTTTCACTGTAGTAGAAGATCGGGGTCATCATTCCTTTTAACAGGTCCGGATTATAAAGCAGGAACAAAGGTGATGACGGATAGGTGATATCTACCGTTCCAATCGAACCGTTACTGAAATTTTCTTTGGAAAGGAATAACAGATTTCCTTCTTTATCTTCAATCAGTTTATGAGCAGCGATTGCCTGCCGATAGGCCAGTGCACATAATGCTGCGTACTCTTTCCCTCCCGCTCTTTCAGCTTCTTCCATCAGGCGGTTGTCCAAAGCTGCACAACGTTTCATTACGGAGTCATAACATTTGGCAGCTTTGGCGAATGCCTGATAAATATCCACCTGACCATGCTGCTTCCAGTAAGCCATCCGGTTCTCCCGGAAATACTGGATAGAATAGAGATCATCATACCCGATCAACAGATAGCCATTGGCGGAAGACACACTTCCCAGATTCTCAACATAAGATAGAACAGTTAAATTACCATACAGATCAGGAGAGAGTTGGTCCACGGGAGTTTCCTCCCCTAACTTTCCGGTTGCAATAAATGCATCCTTCATGTCATAGTAGTCACCCAAACCTAATGAAACAGAGGAGTTCACCGGTGAGGCCAGATAAAAATAGCCCCAATCAATCCGGACATTATCTCCCTTTTTTTCTAAAACAGGTTGCTCTATCGTTCCTGTCTTAAGGAAAGTCATTTGATCTTTTTCTTCCTTTTCAAACCTGACTTTCTGACCTTCATTATCTACCGCCCAATCCGCAGTGGCTTCCATATAGACCTGCACATCATGGGCTTTTCCGTCTAAGGAGGTCACCTGGTAAGAGATATAATTTACCGGAGTAGAAAGTAACTCCAGGTCATCTAAGAGCAAAGGAGAAGTAAAGATGAGATCTAACTGAACCGGCCCACACTCAAACGTATAGTAAGTTTGAGAGGGTAACACATTGACAGAGCGTTGTACCGCTGTTCTGTCAAATGTATTACCTCGGTCCTCTCTCGTAAACAAACCAAAATCCACATATCCACCCCCTACATTATTAAAGCAGTGGGCAGCCATTATATTTTTACCTGGTTTCAGGGTCCGTTTTACTTCCACCGGCAATTCTACCAATACATTATTATTAGCAGAATAGTCTGTAGCGATGACCTGTATACCATTAATATAAAGTTCAAACGTATCATCATGGGAATATTGCAGGAAAACGGTTTCATTACTGAAATCTTCGGTCAGTTCAAAAACCCGTCTGACCCAAATATCTTCTGTTTCCCAAAGCGTTCCTAAATTTAACATGCCCGGCGTACCGAATGCCCCTTTCCCATTTTTCCAGCCGGAACCATTATAATCCAGTGTTTGCCAGTTCCCGGCAGGTTGCTTTTCCGTATAAGTGGCCTCCCATTTCTCTATGGCGGCGGTAGACACGAATGGTTTCAAAGGAAGGTCTTCGATCCCCATAAAACGGTAAGAAATACCATCCACCCGGATAGCACCGATCAGCGGATGCTTGCGTCCCGTCCAGTGACGCACGGCATCCTCATACAGTACATCTGTAAAAGACCACGCACTGGTATACGGATCAATGGTAATCAATGGATATGCCGGAGCCCTCATTTCGCTTGTGTTTTCCGGTTGAAAGGAGTTAGCAGAAGATTGGCATCCGGTCAGTACCCATGTCAATAAAAAAGAAAATAGAAAAATGTTTTTCATCCCATTGTTTTTCTATCAGCAAAGAAAGAGACAACCGGCTGATCCGTCTTTAATAAATCATTCAAAAGCTTTCAATCTTCATTCAATACCTTATTTTTAGAGATTTAGACATGGATTTTCTACTGACAGAGCTGTCATACAATGGATAAAAAACTCTCCGGCAGGAACACAAACCTAACCGGAGAGTTTCGGGATCTCGAATGTTTTTTACATTGGTAGTCTTTGCACTATTTGTTGTTAATTCTATACAGTGTCTTCACAGACATTCTAATCTACTTAAACCTACCTCTCGAATTTCCCGATTAAAAAAACCTCCCTTAAGCAATATCATATTATTGAAAACACAACTTTTCCTATACTTCAACCTGAAATAAATGAATATCAGAACTTGTTACAAACATATACTAACGTATCATAGGAACAAGCATTTTTACCTATTCCCAAATACGTCATCCAGCAAAAATAAATACGTCAGTATTACGCCAACAAAAGACAAGTCATTAATTTACAATAGCATAACAAAAAGAAAAGTTTTAAACAAACTGATTAAGGTAATCCATAAGATTATCTTCCCGGCCGAGTCCCAGTTTCTTACGTAAACGGTAGCGAAGCGTCTCTACTCCCCGTAAAGACAGATTTAATAAAGGGGCGATCTCTTTAGAAGTAAGATTCATTTTTAGGTAAGCACACATTTTCCGCTCACTGATATTCAGATCCGGATATTTCTCCGTCAGCTTCCTGATAAAATTATTATGCACCAGATCAAACTGTTCTTCAAAACGTTTCAATACTTCTTCGGATTGCATATTCAGGTCAATACCACTACTAAGAGTTAACAACATACGTTTAGCTTTGATAGGGTCCTCTCTCTGAAGCTCTTTCACAACTTTATGCAAATCCTGTTTGATAAAAGTAAGTATCTCATTTTTCCGGGATAAATGGATCATCAGATTGGCAAGTTCCTGATTCTTAAAGGCGAGAGCCTGTTCCAGTTTCTCATTTTCCAGCCGGATGATCGCCTTCTCCTTCCGGAGGTTTTCCCGGATAAATTCCTGTTCCTTCCGAAAAAGTTCTTTTTCTTTTTCTTCTAATTCCTCTTTCCGCTTTTTCGCCGTGCGGTAAACCGCCAGTTTATAAAAAAGCCCTAACAGAAGCAAGAATCCCACCACTGCCATCAAATAAGCATACCCTGACCGGAACCACGGAGGCTGTATAGTAAATGAATAAGAAGAGGAGACTATCTCCCCATCCGGAAACAGTGCTTCCACTTCAAATATATACTTTCCCTCATGCAGGTTTGTATATTCTTTGACCCCGGTTTCTGTATAATCTGACCAGGCCTGGTCCGGCAGCAGCCGGTAATGGACTTTCACACTTCTTTCATTTGAAAAGGAACTGAAAGCATATTCAAACCGGATACTATTATTTGTATAAGGGATCACCGGATTTGAACAGAGGTCCTGGTAATTATTTTTATAGATCAAGGAATCTTTCGGATAGGTCAAATATACGGATTGTATCACCACCTGGTCTTCCCGCACAGGAAAAGGGACCCGGGTATTTAATAAAGCATATCCATGTTCATTGGGGATCACTAACAGTGAATCATTCAGGATCTCTAACTCTTCATAATAGGGAATAAAATCGATCCGGGAATAGTTAAAAGGATAAGAATCCGTTCTGAGATACTTGCCATCCTCCGAAAAACGGGCGATCTGAATCAGGTCTGCAGATAAAGCATAGATTGAATTCCCTTCTGCCTTGAGTACGGTATAGGATCTGTCCGGAAGAAACCAGGAGTTGAGTGTTTCATGATATTTCATACGTCCGGCCTCCGGATCATAGGTATAAATACCGGAAGAGGTTGAAAAACAGATATGACCCTGAAGAGTATGTATATAAAGATTCTTCACTGATGCGAATCCTTCATTTATACCGAACACTTCTATCTTTTGTACTGTATAATGGATCGTATCCAACTCGATCCGTGACACACTGGAGTTCTGGGAACGTACCCACAGAATACCCGGAGCTTCCGAAGCCATATTCCTCCACCAGTAGGAAATACCTTCTATTCGTTGCTTAACTTTCCATGTATTTTCTTTTTGGATCAGATATAATCCCTCGTAAGTCCCGACCCAGTATTTTTGAGGATCCCCCGGCCAGGAAGTACCGGCGATGGAACCACGTAGGCCGGGAATCAGAGTCGATTTTCCATTCCGGATCACATACAATCCCTTATCATGGAAACAAAGGAGTTCTTCTCCCACTTTTTCCAGATCCCAGACTTGCCCGCTTAATTCAGGGATTAAGCTAAAATCTGCAGGTTCATCCGATAAAGTCAATGGAGAAGAAACCGTGAATAGTCCCCGGTTGGTTCCTAAATAAAACCGGCCTTTCTCTTCCAGCCAACAGTAGCCTGCCCCTTTGGAATAGGGAGAAAAGTATAGATTGGTGAACGGACTGTTCAGGGTAATATGGTCAATCCCATTATCGAGCCCCAGCCACAGATTATGATCCCTGTCAAAAGCGACCGATAACACGGTGTTATTCTACAATCCATTATATTCGTTGTAGTACTGACAGCTCCAGTCCTGATCGTTTAACAGGAGCAATCCTTTATGGATCGTTCCGACTGCGATCCGGGAATCCGAAACAGCAAGAGAGAAGATCTCATTCTCAGCCATAAAAGCCTCTTTTCCTGTGACAAGGGGAAATAACTCATTTTCGATGAGCTGATAGAGCCCCTGGAAAGCAGTGGCAACCAACAAACCTTCCCGGTAGGGAACAATGGCCCGGATATTCTTCTCTTTCAGTACATCTGCTCCCGGAACAGGTAACAGATGATTTCCAGCCAGCATTTTTATTCCCTCTTCTGTCCCAACATACAAAACTCCATCCAACATACCGGAACAATCGATCTTTGCATCGGATTCGATCAAAGTGAATTGTTCATCCACTTCTTTGACGATCCACCAATCGGAGACATAATAAAGAATATGATCTGCTTCATACACTCCCCGGTAGCCTCCATACACAGCATGGGTGGTTGTAAACTCTTCCGAAGTCCGGTGGTATATTAAGTTTCCGTCTTCTCCCGGTTCAAAAAAGCCAAATTCGCTTTCTCCACCGACATACACTCGTCCCTGTATTTCCGAAATATGAACCGAACGGACATCCGATCCGTTAATCACCGGATAGAGTTGCCATTGATTGCCATTATATTCCAACAACCCGTTTTTGTTCCCACAAAAGATCCGGTTCCTGCCAAAGACCTTGATTTGCCAGGTCTGGGCTCCCCGTCCGAAAGAAAACTTCTCATGATTAGTGACAAATGAATTCCACTGCCCTGTCAAATGACAGGGGAGAAATAAAATTATAAAGCCAGCGAGCAAAATGGTTTTATAAAATGTATACTTCTCTATGCAAGAATTACAGCATGCTTTTTTCATCGGTCTTAGCAAAGATAAAAGGTTTCATGAAAATACACTCTGGCAAGCCGGTGAAACTTGTAAATAAAATGACAAAAAGAGGGTTCTATTTTAGTGCGGCCGCTAAAATAGAAATAGGATGTCTGACCTTTCTGGAGGTGGACATTTCGATCTGCCATTTACAGGTTTCACAATCTGTGATGACATAATCAATCGAATCATCCTCTATCTCATCAAACAGGGAAGCTCCTATATCCTGGGAAGTACGATAATTTTCTTTTTTAAACCCATAGGTTCCGGCAATCCCACAACATTTAGGATGAAGCACCTGCAATTCGATGTTAGGTATCATCCGGAGTAACTCAATGGAATAATAGGCCCACCCCAGTTTTTCCATATGGCAGGGAGTATGATAGGCCACTTTGATCATCCGGCTTTTCAATTTGAATGAAATGGATTCCTCATTCAGTAAACGATAGATATACCGGGTTGCCAATTCTATCTGATCCCGTATATCTCCCGTATAAATATCCAACAGATGAGGATATTCATCCCGGATGGTAAAGGTACAGGTAGAGGAAGTCGTTACTACAGGGATCTCACGGGTGATCACAGATTCACGGAGCGAGGCGACATTCACCTGGGCAAATTTCTTAGCCCGGGTAATAAATCCGTTTGCGATCAATGCCACTCCACAACATTTTTCTTTTCTTAATAGCTGGACCCCTATTCCCAGTGCGTTGAACACTTTGATCAGGTCCTTACCCAATTGCGGATCATTATAATTCACATAACAGCCATGGAAATAACTGATCTGGCGGGAAAATCCCTTTTGTGTGTCTGCCTGCTTTTCATACCATTGTTTAAATGTTTCAGAAGTATATTCCGGGAACATCCGGCGGTGATCAATAGAAAGTACCCTATCCATCGCAGTTTTTACGATGGGAAAGCTGACTGTCTTATTAACAATAGGGGCTAAAAAGGTAGAAAAAGTCCCTACGAAATCAGTATGGGAGAGGACATAATCCCTTAGCTTAGGAGGATTCGTATCATATTTCAGACGGGCCGCCTGGATTATATCTCCGATCCTGACATTGGAAGGACAGGCGACTTCGCACTTTTTACAGTTTAAACAGTATTTTAACGCATCATCATAAAAGCTGGCCTGCTTCAAACGTAAACGTTCCCCATCCGGACCCGCCTGTTTTGGACCCGGGTAGGCCGGGTTCACTGCCGCGACCGGACAATACACCGTACAGATCGTACATTTGATGCATTGTTCAAAATTATTGTCGCTAATATTATGTTGTTGCAAAACCATCTATTCTATTTATTCAAAATATGATTGGAAATATGAAGTGCACTCAAGAGGGAAACTCCACCTCCACATCCCTGATGAACCGGATTAAAACCTTCCAGAATAGCACCTGCGACATACAGGTTCTCTATCGTTTCTCCCTTATATCTACCCTGAAAATCCGGATTTGTCGCTACCCCAAACTCCTGGTATCCTTGCTTTTTAAACAGATCTGCATCATACCATTGCTGACGGTCGGATGCATAAGAGACATCCAGATCAAACACAGGCTCATAGATCTTGTCTTTAGAGGCAATGATCCCCTGACTAAAATAATTTCCTGTTGCCAGAATAAAGTTCTTTCCAGACAGAGAAATATCCTGGTGATTTTGTGAGTAGACTTCCCGGATCTTTCCCTCTTTCAGACTTCCGCTCTGGATATTATCTCCCAACATATAGGTCCCTCCTAAATTGAGAAAAGAACGATGTAGAGAGCGTTGGATACGAATACCCACCGTCGAAGGAGGTAAAGTCGGTAATAATAGCACCGGCTTCTCCACTTTTTCAGCGAGGAAAGGGACAATATCTTTCTGTTCCAGTCCGATACAGGCCGGGAGGATAATCGCATCACATCCTTCACTCATTTCCCGCAGACTGGCGATCAGTAGATTGCGGTTAGACATTTTATCCAATATCCGTGCCACATGAATGGAACGTAATTCAGTGGGGTTCTGCCGTCTTTTTCCCAATTTCGGAAGGTCAAACGTACGGATCTCACAGACAGTCCCCATCTTCCGGAATTCATCCACTAAAAAGGCAGGATAGAAATCCAGAAAACCGGCCACATTTACTAAAGCGACTTTTTTCCAGGGTAACTGGTGTTCCTCATAACTGATCGCAAAATCCGTGGCGGTTAACCATGTCGGACGCATCATTCCCATAGGAGTGATCCTGTAATGGTTCTTCTCCGCATCTCCATATACCGGAATATCCACATTCCGGAAAAACTGTTCCGCCTGACGGGCTAAAACTTCAAATTTCTCTTTCCCCAATTTGGCATACGGATGAGTAGGAGCCTGTTCCAATAATTTATCTATCGCCGTAACCGGTTGATTCACTGTTTCACCATCCGGCAACCTGTTCAGCAAATCAAAGGAACCGGACGAAAAGTGCAGTGCACTCTGTCCCGAGGAAACGATGACACAACGTTGACCATGTTGTGACAGATAGATCCCACTAATCAGCCCTGATAAGCCTCCTCCTATGATCACCGTGTCAAATTTCATTTTCCTGATCCTGCTTTTCCGGTAAAGTTAGTCCACATATGCTTTGATATACCCATGCAGTATATTCACTTTCTCTTAAAGTATCTCCCCAGGCAATCGGATAGACTCCTTTCCACCGCTCACTCAGGAAAGAGGATAGTTCTTCTTTGGCTTTCCGGGTGCATATTACCTGGTGCTCACTCATTAATCCGGCGGCCCGGCAGGCACATAGCTCTCCCTGGCAGGTACCCATTCCTACACGGGTCCGGCGGCGGAGGTCAACTAATGTTTTCACATTTAACTCCTGTAAAGCGTATTTTACTTCTTCCACAGAAACCTCTTCACACTCACATACTAAGCGATGATCCGGAAATTCATTTTGTACAAGCTTACCAGCCATATCTCCATGTCTGGAGATCACTGAATTCCGCTGTACGGCCGGCATAGAAATGATCTTTTCATGCACCTCTTCTATGTTTTCCTGTGAACCTGGGAGTTTTTCTATCGCAGTGGTACAGGTAGCCTCTATATTTAATTTTTCACAGACCAAATCCGTTGCCCATTCCGCCATCAACCTATAGGTCATCAGTTTACCACCTGTAATGGTGATGTATCCTTCTAATCCATCCCGCTTCGCATGATCCAGCAGCACAATCCCACGGCTGACATTCCGGCCGCTACTATCATTATCCGCGGCCACCAAAGGCCTGACTCCTGCATAGGCCCGTAAAATACGGGTATAGGCCAACCTGGGAACCATTTTTTTCCTTCCCGGATCAGAATATCCACCTCTTCCGGAGTCACTTTCATATCATTTATTTGATCATAGGGGACATTGGTAGAAGTGGTTCCGATCAGGGAGATGGTATCTCCCGGCACCAGAATGTCCGCATCCGCCGGTTTCCGGCATCTGTTCAGTACCATATTATTTACCCGGTGTCCGAAAATAAGCAGGGAACCTTTAGCCGGTAACATGTTGATAGAGATATCCGCCAGCATAGACAAATGTTGTCCCCAAATCCCTCCGGCATTCACGATGACATGCCCATAAAAGGATCTTTTTTCTTTACGTCCATGATCCATAGCATAGACTCCGGTCATTCGCCCCTGTTCTATCATAAAACCGGTTACTTCATGATAAGTCAGGATCGTTGCCCCATTCATTTTAGCAGCCAACATATTGGAAAGAGCCAACCGGAAAGGATCTACGGCCCCATCCGGGACTTTAACCGCCCCGATAATATCCGGATTAGCAGCAGGTTCTATACGAACAGCTTCCTTCGGATCTATAACCTCCGCATCAATTCCTGCCTGTAAACAAGAGTTGACAAAATTGGCCTGATAATTAATATCATCTTCCGGCAAACTAATAAACAACCCTTCCGTTTCTTCTACACAGTGGCTGGCAATATGTCGCAGAATCCGGTTCTCTATAATACATTCTTCTGCTGATTCCTTATCGGTAACGGCATATCGTGCGCCGCTATGCAATAACCCATGATTCCTACCGGTTGCACCAGTTGCAATATCCATACGTTCCAGTAAAAGCACACGAAGTCCCCGGAGTGAACAGTCACGGGCCGTACCGACCCCGGTCACTCCTCCCCCTATAATAATAACATCATAAGGTTTCGTCTGGTGGGATTGTTGCATGTATGAACGATTAATTAGTTTCTACATACAAAAAAAAGCATAATTCGAAACTTATCAAAACTTATCAAGGTTTATTTTGGAAGAAAACGAAACTTTTCAACCATTTCTAATACAAAAGATCTGTTGAAAGAACTGACAAATCAGTCGTAGTTGGAAGATTTGTATTTGCATACAACAGAGTAAGAATTTACATTTTATAAATGAAGTGACCTCTGAGCAGTTGAATGTGAATCGAAGATCGACCTTAGTCCATAACTTACAGTCATTTTCGGAAACCACGGCAAAATAAAAAAGGAGATATCCTTTTATATAGCTATCTCCTTTTCAACATGCTGAATATATTTTTTACCGGACCCAGCCTTCCGAACGGTGTACTGCTTCCGTCCATTTTCTCTTGGCCAGATGCATATCCACTTTGGGATCCGGGTTAAAAGTTGCATTTACCTTCCATTGTTGCTTCAATTCATCCACATTATTCCAGAAACCAACAGCTAATCCTGCCAGATAAGCAGATCCCAGAGCTGTGGTCTCCGTGGTTTGCGGACGTACAACTGTTTCCCCTAATACATTTGCCTGGAATTGCATCAACAGATTATTATTCGCGGCTCCCCCATCTACCCGCAATTCTTTTAGTCCCACTCCGGCATCCAGGATCATAGCATTGATCACATCCATCGATTAATAAGCTATACCCTCCAATGCTGCCCGGGCAATGTGTGCAATCGTGGTTCCTCTCGAAAGACCGACAATCGCTCCGCGGGCATACTGATCCCAGTAAGGAGCGCCCAAACCGGTCAAAGCAGGGACAAAATACACATCTCCGTTATCCGGAACCTGCATCGCCAACTGCTCTATTTCCGAAGAAGAACCTATTGCCTTTAACCCATCCCGCAACCATTGAACGATTGCTCCTCCAACAAAAATACTACCTTCCAGCGCATAGGTCGTTTTTCCATTGATCTGCCAGGCAATGGTGGTGATCAGATTGTTTTTAGAGACCACGGGCTTTTCTCCTGTATTCATCAGAATAAAACAACCGGTTCCATAGGTATTTTTAACCATTCCTTCTTCTACACACATTTGTCCGAACAAAGCAGCCTGCTGGTCCCCGGCAATCCCGGCGATAGGTACTTTAGAGGCAAATATGGTAGTTTTTGTATTTGCATAGATCTCGCTGGATGCACAGACTTTCGGCATCATGTTTCTGGGAATATTAAACAACTGTAGCAGTTCATCATCCCAATCCAGTGTATGAATATTATAAAGCATGGTACGGGAAGCATTTGTCACATCTGTTACATGTGCCTCTCCCCGGGTCAATTGCCAGACAATCCAGGTATCTACCGTCCCAAAAACCAACTCTCCCCTTTCCGCCCGCTCCCGGGCGCCTTCTACATTATCCAGAATCCACTTGACTTTTGTGGCACTGAAATAGGCATCTACGATCAATCCTGTTTTTTCTTTTATATAGGGCAGTTTTCCATCATTTTTCAGCGCATCACAATATTCCGCTGTTCTCCGGTCCTGCCATACGATCGCATTATAGACAGGCTCTCCGGTCTCACGGTCCCATACGATCGTTGTTTCGCGTTGATTGGTGATACCAATTCCAGCTATATTTTTCCCATTAATCCCTATTTTAGTAATTGCCTGGGCCGTTACGGCTGCCTGGGAGGACCAGATCTCATTCGGATCATGCTCCACCCAACCACTCTGAGGAAATATTTGCGGAAATTCCTGTTGTGCCACAGAGCATATTTCACCTTTCTGATTAAATACGATCGCCCGTGAACTGGTAGTTCCGGCATCCAGTGCCAATATGTACTTTTCCATCCCTGATATTATTTTTAGGTTAAACTTTAATTAGCGTTTTCCTCACTGACATAAGGAGTTAACAAATAGCCGTTCGCTAAGGTAATAAAATTATTTACCTGTGCTTCCTCCCAGGCTTTATCTTTTCCCATTTCCCTGGCCATAATAGAAGCTACCACAGGGGCCACTTCTATGGCCGAACGTGCATCGAGGAAAATAGCACGTAAACGTCTCGCCAGCACATCTTCGACTGTCATGGCCATCTCTTCCCTGACAGCCCACACGACTTCCGCCCCTGTAAAATCCAGTTGGGGGGTGAAGTTTTTCACCCAATCCGGGTTGCTCCTGTTGCAGATCCTGTATCTTTTCGTAATCACTACCATACACATAACTGTAATCTGAACGATCTACCCCTTCTTTGTATCCATGAACATGGAGATCCTTTGTTACACATTCCCTCATCACCAGACGGCCCACAGGGATTGCTCTATTAACAACATCTTCTGCCATAGCCCGGTAAGTGGTCCACTTACCGCCGGTGATTGTTACCAGACCACTGTTTGAAATGACTATTTTATGCCCTCGTGAGATCTCTTTTGTTTTCTCTCCTTTCGCATTTTTTTAGGGGCTGCTAACGGGCGAAGTCCGGCAAACACAGAGAGAATATCTTCCCGGCGAGGTTGTTTCTTGAGATATTGCCCCGCAGTGGTCAGAATAAACCTGATCTCTTCTTCCAAAGCCCGGGGTTCCAGAGTAAACTCATCCATCGGAGTATCCGTAGTCCCGATCACCACTTTGCCGTGCCATGGCACGGCAAAAAGCACTCGTCCATCACTTGTTTTAGGGATCATAATGGCTGCATCACCTCCTAAAAAAGATTGATCTACCACTACATGAACCCCCCTGACTGGGCCTTACCAGATGATCTTTTTCCGGTGCATCCATCTGCATCAGTTGATCCACAAATATTCCGGTAGCATTAATCAGGACTTTGGCTTTCAACTGATAAGAACCCTCTTCCAGTTCATCCTGCAAATGTACACCGGAGATCTTACCTGATGAATCCTTAACTAATCCGATTACTTTCATATAGTTGACAACTGTAGCACCATGGTCCAAAGCAGTTTGCAGAAGACTGATCCCCATTCGGGAATCATCGAACTGTCCATCATGGTAGACCACACCCCCATGTAGTTCGCGGGTATTGATCCCTGGAATTTCTTTCACCACTTCTTCTTTACTTAACGGAGCAGAATGTCCCAGTCCCAACTTACCGGCAAGCAGGTCGTACATAACCAACCCTATCGTATAAAAGGGTTTTTCCCACCATTTATAATTTCCGATAATAAAACGCTGGTCTTTCACCAGATGAGGAGCATTCCGTTTCATAAGTCCCCTCTCCCGGAGCGCTTCCATCACTAATCCGACATCTCCCTGGGCCAGATAACGGACTCCTCCATGTACGAGTTTCGTACTACGGCTCGATGTTGATTTCGTAAAATCAGCCTGTTCAACCAATGCTACTTTATATCCTCTGCTGGCTGCATCCACAGCTGCCCCTAACCCGGTGGCTCCTCCTCCGACAATTACCATATCCCAACTAACAGAGGGATCGGACAATTTTTTTATCTGGCTGGATCGTTTCATACTTCCCTTCCTATTTACAAAGATAACTATGCCTATTAAATAAAAAACAGATCCGAAATATTTCTTTTTCTTTCGAAAGTTTCGACAGACCTCTTCTTTTCGAAAGAAAAAAGTTCCGGGAATATCTCTCTGAATTTATCGGACCCACTTCATTCCATCCTCTAACTCTCTCATTTTCCGAAGACAGAAGAATTTTCACCTATAAACAGCCTCTTCACCAGATATATTTCTCTGCTATTTATTATTTTGTATATTTGTTTCGAATATTTATAAATAAAAACACAATGGGTAACATCGCGAAGCGACACAATTTCATTTTGGAACAATTAAAACGAGACGGCTATGTAAAAGTCCAGGAATTAAGTGAACAGTTGGAAGTTTCCGAAGTTACAATCCGGAAAGATCTGAAACAACTGGAAAGTAAAAAGTTATTGTATCGCAATCATGGAAGCGCCAGTAGTTTAAGCAGGATCATTGCAGATAAACATATTGATATCAAAGAGAAAATGCATACAGAAGAGAAGATCCGGATTGCCAAAGCAGCCTGCCTATTGCTGGAGCCCAATGATAAAATCACCATTGCATCAGGCACAACTCTCTTTGCTTTTGCCAAAGAGATTGATACCATGGAACAAATCACAGTGATTACCTCTTCTGTGAAAGTTTCTTTTACTCTTTGCTACCATCTTAATATTGAGATCATTCAATTAGGAGGTATCCTGAGAAAAAATTCCGTTTCGGTGATCGGACACTATGCAGAGAACATCCTGGAAAGCCTTTCCTGCAATAAACTTTTTTTAGGAGTCGATGGAATTGACCTGGATTATGGGCTTACGACAAGTGATATGAGCGAAGCCCGGATCAATCAGCAGATGATCGATGCGGCACAAAAGATCATTGTGTTGACGGACTCTTCTAAATTTGGCCGAAGAGGATTTTGTAAGATCTGTGATATAGGAAGAATCCATCATATTATTACGGACCGAAACGCTCCCCCTCATATGATCGATGCGATCCGGGACAAAGGGATTGAGGTTACTTTGGTTTAATATATTACCTTAGTATACAGATAAGACAGATGGGCACAGGTATTATTTATTCTTTATATAAAATATCTGTTCCCATCTGTCTTATCTGTATACTAAAAATGGGGCTTTAATCTAAAAGTTCTACAGCCTGTTTGGCGAAATAGGTAGCGATCAGATCTGCTCCTGCCCGTTTAATGGAGGTCAGACTTTCCAATATGGCTTTGTTTTCATCCAGCCATCCCATTTGAACTGCCGCTTTGATCATTGCATATTCTCCACTGACGTGGTAAGCACTTACCGGGACATTCACCGCATTTTTTACTTCACGTATGATATCGAGATAAGCCATAGCAGGTTTTACCATCACAATATCAGCTCCTTCTTCTACATCTGCCAGGGCTTCTTTCAAAGCTTCTTTCCTGTTTGCCGGATCCATCTGATAAGTTTTCTTATCTCCAAATCCGGGGGCGCTATCCAAAGCATCCCGGAAAGGGCCATAAAAACAGGATGCATATTTGGCGCTATAGCTCAATATGCCTGTACGGGTAAACCCATTTTCTTCAAACGCTTTCCGGATCGCATAAATCCGTCCATCCATCATGTCACTGGGTGCCACAAAATCCACTCCGGCTTCTGCATGACTCAAACTCATTTTCACTAACGCCTCTACTGTCTCGTCATTCAGAATTTCTCCGTTTTCGACAATCCCATCATGGCCATAGATAGAATATGGATCTAATACCACATCAGTCATTACGACTATGTCCGGAACAGCATCCTTTATGGCACGAATACTCCGCTGCATCAAACCATCCGGATTCCAGGCCTCTTTTCCGGTATTATCTTTCACTTCATCTTTTGCTTTTACAAAAAGCAAAATAGACCGTATACCCATACTCGATAACTCTTTTACCTCTTTTATTGTCAGGTCTAACGAATTACGATAATAACCAGGCATAGATAGGATCGGAGTGGAAATATTTTCTCCTTCATCAATAAAAAGAGGAGCCATAAAATCTCCTGGGTTCAGGGTTGTTTCAGCTACCAGACTACGGACTGCCGCACTTTTTCGCAGGATTCTGTTTCTTTTTTGTAAATACATATCTTTCCTTTTTAGTTACTCCATGAATAGTTTTTGATGGCTTCAATAAAGGCCTGTGCGTGTTCCACCGGAGTATCCGGCAGTATGCCATGTCTCAAATTGGCAATATATTTGTCTTTACCAAACCCCTGCAACATTTTCTCTACCTCCTTTTCAATAAAGGGAATAGGTGCATATAATTTAGCCGGGTCAAAATTTCCTTGTATCACAACCTCATTACCCGTTAACTGCCGGGCGAATTCCGGTGTAAGGCCCCAGTCCACTCCTAATGCCGTCGCACCGGTTGCCTGTAAAAGCGGTAAAGAATGCCACGCTCCCTTGGCAAACACAATTACAGGAACCTCGTCTTTTAATGCTTCCACGATCTGGCGGATATAAGGGAGGCAAATAGCTGAAAAATCATCCGGTCCTAACAGCCCGGCCCAACTATCAAATACCTGTACCAGATCCACTCCGGCTTCCACCTGGGCTTTCAAATAAGCAATGGTGGTATCTGTGATCATCTGAAGCAAGATATGAGCCGCTTCCGGCTGGGTATAACAAAATCTCCGGGCTTCATCAAACGTCTTGGTGCCTTTTCCCTGTACCATATAACAAAGCAAGGTCCAGGGTGCTCCGGCAAAACCGATCAAAGGAACTTCACCAGCCAGTTCCTGTTTGATCATACGGATCGCATCAAAAACATAGCCCAACTGCTCCTGTACCTCCGGAATCCGGATCTTTCCCAAATCCTCTTTTGTCCGGATAGTAGAAGGGAGTATAGGACCTACTTTTTCTACCAGCTGGACTTCCAGTCCCATAGCCTCAGGAACTACCAGAATATCAGAAAAAAGGATCGCAGCATCCGTTCCTAACCGGCGAACAGGCTGCAACGTGATCTCACAGGCCAGTTCAGGAGTTTTACATCTTTCAAAAAAAGTATATTTCTTCCTCAGCTCACGATATTCCGGAAGAAAACGCCCTGCCTGACGCATCATCCAGACCGGGACTCTTTCTACCGTTTCACCACGCAGGGTACGAAGTATCAAATCATTTTTTAATATTGTATTCATTCTGTTTGCTTATCAAAATATGAAATTGCCATCTCCACCATACTCTTTTTATCCGGATGAAGGGCTGTTATGATCCGGTTATGCTCTTTTATATACTTTTTCAATGTCCGGGTTGTAGTTGATCCGATCGAAAAACAAACAAGATCCATTACCGGATTCACTGAAAAATAACTTTCTACGGCACTCGGACTGTAAAAGAAAATAGCATCATATACATTGTCTATCCGGTGAGGGAGACCTACAGTCTGATACACTATCACTTCCTCCAAATCTAAATGATGTAACCGCAACTGCTCCGGTATATCATTCATGCGCCGGTCTCCACAGAAGAAAATATATTTCTCATTCTTCCCACCGGAAACTATTTGGGTCGCTAAGTCAGTACCATTATCTGCTGTGGCAAGTAGAACCTCTGCCTTCCAAAAAGAACAGATCTCCTCTTTCGTCGCTCCACTGATACAACAGATCTCCCATTCCGGGACCTGCTCAAGACAAGAGATTACAGTACGAACAGCATGCTTACTGGTAAAAATCACTTTTAACTTTTTTCCGGATAGTTCCCGGATATACGCCATTGTTGCCTGGCCGGCAGAAGGAAGGATCCTGATAAAAGGATCTACCGTTATTTTTATGCCCTGTTCGTATGCATATCGAAGAGTATCTCTTCTGATCTCTCCTGTACTAAGTATACGAACCGGTTTATTTCCCATGACGGATCTGTTCAACCAGGACTTTTCCACCTTCTTCCAATAATTGTTCCGCGGCACTTTTTCCTAAATCCTGAGCCGATAAAACAGGCTGTGAACAGGTAATTTCTTTACACTCTTTTCCATCTACAGACAGCACCTTACCCTGAAAAAACCTCGTTTTCACGAATAACAGCTAATGCAGCGATCGGAGTAGAACAGCCTCCCATCAGTGCCCGCAGGAAATCCCGTTCAACAGAAGCACATATATAGGTATCCGGATTATTGATCTCTTTACACAAGGATCTGACATCCTGATCCTCTGTCCGGCAGGTAATACAAATGACCCCTTGCGCTGGTGCAGGAAGCATCCAGTCCAGATCTATCATATGGGCTTCCCTTAGTCCGATACGTTCCAGTCCTGCCGCAGCAAAAACAGCTCCATACCAATCATTATCTGCCACTTTTTGCAGACGGGTATTAATATTTCCCCTCAGATTTTCCATCTGATCATGTGGGTAGCGGTTCAACCATTGTGCTTTCCGGCGTACACTACTTGTCCCAATCACTACCGGATTTACTCGCTTTTCTCCTATGTGACGCACAGACCGGTCTTTCAGGACCAATACATCTTTATAATTGCCACGTGGTAGTACGGCCGGAATACAAATCCCCTTTGCCGGGTGGGTAGGCACATCTTTCATGGAGTGAACAGCCAGGTCTATCCGGCCATTTAAAAGGGCCATATCCAGGGCACGGGTAAAAATACCCTGTACTCCCATTTCATATAACGGAGTGATCAGATCCAGATCCCCTTCACTTTTTATATATACTAATTCACAGGTACTACCCTTTTCTTCCAGTACTTTCTTTACCTGTTCAGCCTGCCAGACAGCTAACTGACTATCTCTTGTTCCTATTTTCAGCGTTTTACTCATGCAATTGATCAGGCCGATTTTCTTCCGGCTTCAAATTTTAACCCCAGATATTCCCACACCTCCGTCAGTGAATCAACTAATTGTTTGATCATATGATCGGTATGGAAAGGAGAAGGGGTAATCCGTAACCGTTCTGTCCCTTTTGGCACAGTCGGGTAATTAATGGGCTGTATATAAATATGATGTTTATGAAGCAATCGCTCACTGGCTGCTTTACAGGATTCTGCATCTCCGATCATCACCGGAATAATATGAGTTTCCGTATCCATTACCGGAATACCGGCAGTCCGGAGGAGCTGTCTGGCTTTCTTTACCTGTGCTTGTTGCCTGTTGCGTTCTTCCGACGAGTTTTTAAGATGGCGGATCGATGCTACGGCTGCCTCTGCCAAAGCAGGAGACAAAGCGGTTGTGAATATGAAACCGGGTGCAAAACTCCGGACGGCATCAATCAGATTTCTGTTTCCGGCAATATAACCTCCCATCACTCCGAAAGCTTTTCCTAATGTCCCTTCTATAATATCCAGCCGCTCCATCGCATCTTCCCGGTCAGCGATACCACCACCCCGGTTTCCATACATACCCACCGCATGTACTTCATCAATGTAAGTCAACGCAGCATATTTTTCTGCCAGGTCACAAATGGCATGGATAGGAGACACATCTCCGTCCATGGAATAGACACTTTCAAAAACGATCATTTTAGGCCGTTCTGCATATTTCCGTAATAGTTCTTCCAAATGTTCCAGATCATTATGCCTGAAAATCACTTTTTCACATCCTGACTGTCTTACTCCTTCGATCATTGAATTATGATTAGAAGCATCCGAAAGGATCACACAATCCGGGATCAGTCTGGCAATTGTAGAAATTCCCGTCTGATTGGAAACATATCCTGATGTAAAGACCAAAGCCGCCTCCTTATTATGAAGATCTGCCAATTCATTTTCCAGTGTCACGATCGAATGGCTATTTCCTGATATATTCCGGGTGCCACCGGCACCGGCTCCATACTTTTCTGCTGCATCCGTCAAAGCACGAATAATATCTGCATGCTGTCCCATTCCCAGATAGTCATTGGAACACCAGATCACAATCTCTTCTATCCCATTAGGGGTATGCCAGAGTGCTTTGGGAAATTCACCCACTTTACGTTCTATATCAGTAAAGATGCGATAACGTTGTTCAGTATGCAACTTGCTTAAAGCCGCATCAAAGAAAGACTGATAAGCAATTGATTTTGTATTCTGAATTAAATTTACTTCCATATATTGAAACCGGAATTCTGTATACCATGTATAGTTAGAAATATACCTACAAAAATAGAGGGAAGGTTACTCCCAAAAAAATCACTATATGTAGTGATTTAGCATACCATAAACGGAGTAGGATTGGTAGCCAAGAAAATGACACAAAAAAGCCATTTACCGGTATCGGTAAATGGCTTTCCGGAAGTTGTCTCACAAGGATTCGAACCTTGACAGGCAGAACCAAAATCTGCAGTGCTACCATTACACCATGAGACAATCCTGCGCTTTTGTAAAGCGATGCAAAGGTAGGAATTTTATTTTACCCTGCAAATATTTTAATCAATTATTACTTGGCAATCAAAAGAAAATAGTTCTTCTTTCCTCTTTGTACCAGCAAATATTTGTCGTTTAACAGAGAGGAGGCATCAAAAACAGTTTCTGTTTCTGTCAGCTTTTCTTTATTCACACTTACCCCACCACTTTGGATCAGTTTACGCATTTCTCCTTTGGAAGGAAACACGTTTGCTTTTTCGGTCAGGAGTTCTACCACCTTGATACCACCGGCAAGTTCATCCCGTGAGATCTCAAACTGAGGTACTCCGTCAAATACAGACAGTAAGGTTTCTTCATCCAGTTTCTTCAAAGTTTCAGAAGTTGAATTGCCAAACAGAATATTCGAAGCTTCCACAGCCATTTCATAATCTTCTTCAGAATGAACCATCACTGTAATTTCTTTCGCCAGTCTCTTTTGCAAGGGACGCAAATGTGGTGCCGCAGTCTGTTCTTCTTCCAAAACGGCGATCTCTTCTCTACCCAAAGCAGTAAATATCTTAATATATTTTGCCGCGTCTTCATCACTTACATTCAACCAGAACTGATAGAATTTATAAGGAGAGGTATAACGACGGTCTAACCAGACATTTCCGGATTCAGTCTTTCCGAATTTACCACCATCTGCTTTGGTAATCAAGGGACAGGTCAACGCAAAGGCTTCTCCACCTGTCTTCCGGCGAATCAACTCCGTTCCGGTAGTAATATTCCCCCACTGATCAGAACCACCCATCTGCAAACGACAGTTTTCAGTCTGGTAGAGGTTCAGGAAATCATATCCTTGTATAAGTTGATAAGAGAACTCTGTAAAAGACAATCCGACATTTGACTCTGAGCTGATCCGCTTTTTTACAGAATCTTTTGCCATCATATAGTTAACAGTCAGGTGCTTTCCTATATCACGGATAAAGTCAAGGAAAGAATAATCCTTCATCCAGTCATAATTGTTTACTAACTTGGCGGCATTCGGTGCATCTGAGTCAAAATCAAGGAACTTAGCCAATTGTTTTTTGATACTGTCCTGATTATGACGAAGAGTCGCTTCATCCAACAAATTCCTTTCTGCGGATTTCATGGATGGGTCTCCAATCATCCCGGTAGCACCTCCTACCAATGCGATCGGACGATGGCCGGCACGCTGAAAATGCTTCAACATCATCACACTAACCAGGTGACCGATGTGTAATGAATCTGCAGTCGGATCAATTCCTACGTATGCAGATGTCATCTCTTTCTGCAATTGTTCTTCCGTACCAGGCATCATATCATGAATCATGCCCCTCCATCTCAATTCTTCTACAAAGTTCATCGTATTATTTTATTCGTGTTATATTAGTCTGTTAGTATCGACTGCAAAGGTAGTACTTATTTTTCAATCAAATAGAAAAGACCTGCTGAACATTTTTTCTTAATTGGGTGGTTAATAGCTCCATGGGAATATGTAAGGAATCAGCAAACTGCTGATAGACTTCCCGGATAGAAAGATTTTCTTCATCTGTTTCAGCCAGACATCTTTCAGGCCAGGCTTTTTGCAGAGAATCCGGATTAAAATAGGTTCCGAAAGATAGCCAGAAGCCATGTTGAACCAGTTGCCGGGCCTGTTCCGGTTTCCCTCTGAAGCCATGAACAATCCATGCGACAGACGGTTTGATCTCTTTTTTCAAGGCAATTAATTCATCCCATGCTTTCACACAATGGATAATCACCGGTTTTTGGACCTTTTCCGCCAGCAGAGCCTGTTGCAGAAAAATCCCCCGTTGCCTGTTCAAAGGAGTTTTTGCCATTTTATCCAAGCCGGCTTCACCTAAGGCTACCATCCTCTTTCCTGTTATTTCTTTTTCCAGGATCCGGAATTGTTCATCTTCATTTTCAATATACCAGGGATGAATACCTATACTTTGATAGAGTATATCCGGATCACCCTCCCAACCGGTACGGACCACCTGGTTAAAAATAAAAATATTTTCCGGAGAAGAATCTTTTACGTGTGTATGTATATTATAATACTTCATATCAGGGAACCGGATCATATCCGCTACCTCCCCAGGGATGACAGCGAAGTATCCGTTTGATAGATAACCAGGAACCTTTGAAGGGACCATGCTTTTTAAGTGCCTGCACTGCATATTCAGAACAGGTAGGTACATACCTGCAGGAAGCCGGTGTAAGAGGAGATATACAATATTTGTAGAAGTAGACCGGCAGAAGAAAAATAGCCGTAAAGAACTTTTTCATTGTTCTTTTTCCCGTAATACTTTAATTGCTTTTTCCATTGCTTTTTCCATATCCGTAAAAGCCAAAGGCTTCTTATCCAAATACAAAAACGCAATGATCATGGATCTGTTTTTCTCTGTTAACGGATCTATGAGTTCATATTTTCTGACCCGGTAGGTTTCCCGTACCTGCCGTTTAATCAGATTTCGTTTGACAGCCCGCCTGATTTTCTTTTTAGGAACGCTTACCATAAAAGAGACCGGAACAGACATAGATTCCTCCATCGGTAAATAAACGACCCGTAATGGAAACGCTACAAATGATTTCCCTTCCTGAAAAAGGAGATCAATGTAGCGTTTCCATGACAGGCGTTCCTCTTTGGAGAGGGTATACCTATTATTATTTACCATTCTTTTTATTCTTGGCCAGCTCTTTTTTAAGGTATAACTCCAATGCAGCAGTCATTGAAGGAGCCTCCGGAGAAGGAGCTTCCACATCCAAACGCAGCCCAGCTTCCCGTACTGCTTTTGCCGTAGTAGGGCCAAAGCATCCAATCCGTATGTCATCCTGCTGAAAATCCGGGAAGTTCTTTAATAAAGAAGCAATACCGGAAGGACTGAAGAACAATAACATATCGTAATCAAACTTTTCATCTTCTGAAAAATCATTACTTACTGTTCTATACATAACCGCTTTCGTATAGTCGATCTTTTTAGCATCCAGCTGCTGGAAAAGATCTTCTTTATGTACATCTGATACGGGGATCAGGTATTTTTCTTTCGGATGTTTACCAATGATAGTTACCAGTTCTTCCTGTTTACCAGTTTGTGCAAAAAAGATTTTCCGCTTTCTGTACACTGTATATTTTTGCAGATAGACAGCTATCGCTTCTGTCATACAGAAATATTTCATAGTTTCCGGAATGGTCACTCTCAATTCTTCACATAAATGAAAGAAATGATCAATTGCTGTTCGGGCAGTAAAAACCACTGCTGTGTAATCCAAAATCGTAATTCTTTGTTGTCTGAATTCTTTGGATGAAACAGGCTCTACTTTGATAAACGGTCTAAAATCAATCTCGACACCATATTTCTCAGCAATATCGAAATAGGGAGACTTGTCAGATGCGGGTTTCGGTTGTGACACCAGCAATTTTTTGATATTCAATGCCATAGAGTACTAGCCTCAATAAAGTTATACAAATAGATCATGCCCTGATATAAAAAGATCAGGGGTAAAATTTCTTGGCCGCAAAGGTACAAACTTAAATACAAAATACCCGTATTTTTCCGGTAAAATATCCGTATAGTATTATAATTTATTACAAAACGACACAAAAAATAAAAAAATATGAACAATAATAGAGGAGGCAATAAAGAAGATTCGACAAAAACCAACCACATAACAGGTAGGTAGAGAAGAATCCCCCACGTTCCCATGACGGCATGATAGTTGGTTTTCCATAACTTATATTTATCCGGATCTGCAAAGATATAGCCTAATAATCCATATAAGATCTGCTTAAACCAGTAGAAACCAATCAAAACAGATAAGATCAAAGCCAAAAATACAAATAACATAGCCGGAGAAAGCTGGACAATTTCTGATTGACGCACACGAGCCAGAGCAAAAATAGCAATGGAAGATAGAAAGAGGGGCTGAAAGATCATGAATTTTCCAAAAAAGAATTCATTTCCGGAAATATCTTCAAACAAGTTTTGCCGTTCTTTTTGATTCCCTATATCTTTTAACATCTTCACAAAAAGGCTGAAATTAGAACGGAAGACTAAGGCAAAAACAATCAAAAGGAAAAGTAACAGAGCAAATAAAATATCATTTACCATCTGCCCTTCTCCTAACCGGATTCCTACATACCCCTCAAACAGATCTTCCATACTTATATTTTTATCACCTTCCTACCTTCTTATCTTCATTTATTCAAAGATCACACTAATGTCTCTTTAATAATCTCCCCTACCGTCGGATGTGGATATACAAACGAACTTAACTCCTCTGCAGTCATTCCTTTTTCAATGGCAATCCCTGCAATCACAATGAGTTCCGATGCCGGATTTCCTAACAAATGGGCACCTATCACTTTATTATCTTCCGATAATATCAGTTTACAAACTCCGTTCCCCATTTCATTTTCTACTACAAAACGACCGGAAAATACCATAGGCAGTTTTTTCACCTGATAAGGAATTCCCTCTGCCTGCAATTCTTCCTCAGTTTTACCAACCCCGGCAATTTCCGGATTGGTATAAACCACCCCGGGAATAGCTTTATAACTCATCCTCCGGTCTGTCTTACCTGCAATATGGTCAATCGCCACTTCTGCCTCACTTACCGCTGTATGAGCTAACAAAGAATATCCGGTAACATCTCCGCAGGCATAAACATTGGACTTGGAAGTCTGCATAAAAGAATTTACCAACAATCCATTTCTATCTTTTTCTACCTGCAAAACATTCAGACCATATGCTTCCAGCACCGGTTTGCGACCTACACTGACTAAAACTTTTTCCGTCTCCAGGTCCACCGTTTCTCCGTTTTTCTCTAAAGTAACAGTATTGCCCTTTACAGCGACTACTTTATAACCCAGATAAAACTGAACACCTTTCTTTGTATATTCGTTTTGCAGAAGATCTGATAATTCGCGGTCCATAGGTCCTAATATCTTATCCAACATTTCCACCACGTGTACCTTTACCCCCAGACTATTATAGAAAGAAGCAAATTCCATTCCGATTACTCCGCCACCGATAATGACTAACGAAGAAGGCAGTTCTTTACTTTGAAGAGCTTCCCGGCTGGTCCAGAAGTCTGTTTCCATTAATCCCGGAATAGGCGGAATTACTGTTTCAGAACCTGTACAAAGTAGTAGATGGGCAGCCTCGTATGCTTCCCCGTTACAAGCGATACGGATTGCTTCCCCGGCTGCATATTTTTCAATCTGCGCTTCACCATTCACAACAGTCACTCCACCTTCTGTCATTTTCATCCGTATACCCGCTGTCAATTTTTTAACCACTTTATTTTTACGGGCGATCATTTTAGGAAGATCAAAAGAAGGGTTTTCTGCTTTCACCGCATATTTGGCAGCCTGTTTAAGTTGATCATATATTTTAGCAGAATATAGTAACGTCTTGGTAGGGACACATCCTTCATTCAGACATACCCCCCCTAATACATTCTTCTCAAATAATATGGCAGATAGCCCATAATGGGCTGCACGCTCCGCAGCAGTATAACCCGCAGGTCCTCCACCAATGATAGCGACATCGTATTTCATGTGATTCGGATTTAATGTTTTTATTTAGATCATGTATTTTTCAGGAACTGTTCAGATCAGACCCTCATTTTTCTTTAACTCAATCTTCGGATTGATCTTTCTTAACAGGCGAATAAATTCTTTCTCATTTTCAGGAGAGATCATCATCCACATCTTACCCTCTTTCCATATAATGATGCGATTGAGAGAAAGGGCATAACTAAATGCAGGAAATATAGTAGGCTCCAAGGCCTCTATCTCAGAGATCGCAATCTCTTTCTTTGGAAAGATCCCACAATGAAGGATCAGATGCTCTTTCTCCGTTATTACATAATAGGTATTAAAAAAGGTATGTATGACTCCGATGGTAACCAGGAACGTACCAATAATGGCCACTGTGCTCTGTCCCAATACCGCCAGAATGCATGCAGCGATCATTAACCATAGGAATAGATGGTACCACCAATCTACTTTTGATTTAAAAACTCTGTCCATTTTACGCAATTTTGCGCAAGTTAGCAAAAAAGATTCATAGTAAATCTTTTATTGCCAAGATTGAGAAGAGGGGATAAAAACAGAATACCGGAGAAATGATACCTCAAAAAGATACCATTTCTTCCGGCATTCATCCCTGGATCATATCCCTCTAAAAAATTCCTCTAATGAAACGTTGAAATAATCACACATCCTTTTAATGGTAGTGATATTAATATTATGTGTACCGGTTTCTAATCTACCCATATTTATTTCGGTATCATAATACATAACCCTCTGAGAGACTTTTATCTCTCTACGGAGTTTTTTCACTTTCTGCACGATCTTTCTGATCAAAATTTTGTCTTCTTCTAACATACTTTTTTTCAACAAATAAGGTTTGGTTGGAAATAATAAAAGCATACGTATCCGTATGCAAAATTTATACCCTCTCTTCTGTAACTTTGCTTTCCTAACCCTTTCACACAATTTATATGTTGGAAATTATATTAGGAATCTGTATCCTCGGAGGTTGTCTTTACCTTTTAATCGACGGTGTTTTAATGATTTATAAACAATACAAAGAAACGAAAGGAGGAAAGAATAAAAACAATAAATTATAAAAAAGCAAATCTTCATTTTAAAACTTTCCTTTTTTACAATAGTTATTTTACGTTAATCAAACAAAAAAACGATTTTCAGCCTTTCTAAGTGTCATACAATAAGGGCGGGAGGCGCATTTTTGTGGGTATATTTTTACTATATCATTCATCTTTACAAATTGACTGCTCCTGCTCAAAGCACCGAAGGCCCTTTTTCCGGCAAACCAGATAACAGAAATCTTGAGCAACAAGAGGAATACATTAGTGATGGTAAGAGCGACCTTTCCCGGCCAAAACCCTATGGGTCCCGGATTGTTATACATAGAAACAACAATCCGGAATACCATATGATCATAAAAAGATTTACCGACAACGATCTGTATAAGTTCTCTGTTATGCTGGCTATCCAGCGCCTTTATCCATGGGCCTATGTGAAATATCAATTCATGAACCGGGGAAGAACTGAATTCCCGAAAGGATTTGCACAGGAACTAAAAGAAGAGGTGGCCCGGATGGCTACTCTGAAAATGACCCCACAGGAAAAAATATATCACCCAAAGATGTTACTTTTTTGACCCCGTTTTCATTGACTTCCTGGACGGGTATCAATATGACCCCTCTGAAGTCCATATCACACAAAACGGGGGTGATCTGAAAATAGAGATTGAAGGCTACTGGTACCGGACAGTCTTGTGGGAAGTTCCATTAATGGCACTTATCTCTGAACTCTACTTTAAAATGATGGGAATATCTCCCCGAAACACAGAGGAGAAAGCCATCGAAAAAGCAGTCGCCCTGAAAGGAGCAGAAGCCGACCACTCGGATTTCGGGACCCGGCGGCGATTTTCTTTTGACATACAGGACAAAGTGGTGGAATGCCTGCAGAAATACTCCGGAGCCTATTTCAAAGGAACAAGTAATGTCTATCTGGCTATGAAATACGACACGACTCCTATAGGAACAATGCCGCACGAATGGTTTATGTTTCATGGCTCCATGTTTGGCTATCGCTCAGCCAATATGAAATCCCTGGAAGCCTGGGTAGATGTGTATCAGGGAAGCTTAGGTATTACCCTTACCGATACGTATACCACAGATTCATTTCTTCAAACCTTTAGTCTGAAACAGGCCAAACTGTTTGATGGAGTCCGTTGGGATAGTGGAGATCCACTGGAATTCACGGATAAAATAATCCGGTTCTACAAGGAGAACAGGATCGACCCGTTATCGAAAACAATTGTGTATAGTGACTCACTCAATGTAGACAAAGTGAAAGAGATCAAGCAATATGTAAACGGCAGGATACACGATGCCTATGGAATCGGGACCTATTTTACCAACGACGTAGGAGCCAACCCGATTAATATGGTGATTAAACTGACCGAAGTGAAAATGAGAACAGGCAGTCCCTATCAATATGCCGTCAAACTATCGGATGTACCCGGAAAACATACCGGCGAACCGGAAGAAATAGAATTAGTCAAATAGGCCTTAGACATTCAGGAATCAGAGACTTAATCTTGTCTTTATACGACTGAACAAAAAGGTCTGTGCTATTCCCCGCATAGCCAGATACGAGATAAAAGCCAGCCAAAGACCATTGTTTCCGAACCATGGACTCAGCGTATAATACAGAATAAAGAAAAGAAGAACGGCTACAAACATGGAATTCCTCATCTGCTGGGAAGCTGTCATCCCGATAAATATGCCATCCCATAGAAAAGCCGCAAAACCTGCAACCGGAAACAATAAAGCCCATATCCGGTAATCCTCAGAAGCAACTAAGATAGCCGGTTTATCCGTAAGTAAACGCAGGATATCTTCTGCAAAAAAGCATATACCAAAGTAAACAACACCGTGAGCCCTATCCCCCAAAGAAATAAGCGGCGGATAAGGATCCTTAACCGGTCCGGCCTTTTCGCTCCTACATATCTACCAGTTAATGCCTCCGCCGCAAAAGCAAATCCATCCATCATATAGGAAAACAAAATAAACAGTTGCAGCAACAGACTATTCACAGCCAGGATAATTTCTCCGTTCCGGGCAGAAGCAGAGGTGAAAAAAGTAGTCACAAACACCAGAGCCAGACTACGGAAAAAGATATCACGGTTTACCCTGAAAAAAGGTTTGAATGCTGAGAGGTCCCGGAGATAGCCGGAGGAAAGATAAGATTTCAGAACCCCATATTTCCTTTTCCAGATAAAAACGGACAAAACAAAAGCAAACCACTGCGATAAAACAGATCCCAGGGCAACACCCCGGATTTTCATCCCTAACCCATAGACAAAGAAAAGACTCAATCCAATATTCAGCAGATTCGTCAGTATGGAAATATACATCGGTGTCCTGGCATCCTGCATACCGATAAACCATCCGGACAAAGCAAACATTCCCAGAATAGCAGGAGCAGCCCATATATAAATGTAATAGTAAGTCGCTACATACTGTTGCATCTCAGGACCGGCTTCCACAAAGTAGAAAGCGATACGTAAAAGTAAAACCTGAAAGAGAAGGATGACGGCAGCAATAGAAAAAGCGACCGTAAGAGAACGAAGCAAAACATTCACCTGCTCCTGCTTTTCCGCTGAACCATACGCCTGGGCAGTAAATCCGCTGGTTCCCATCCGCAAGAAAGAAAAGTTCCAATACAAAAAATTAAAGATCATCGTTGCAATCGCAATCGCGCCGATATACAATTCCGAATCCAGGTGACCGACAATCGCAGTATCCACCATCCCAAGCAAAGGAACAGTAATATTGGTTATAATATTAGGAATTGCCAGACGAAGAATCTTTTTATTCATGCGCAGATATTACATACAGGTAAATTCATTTCGGGACCAAAAGTAATGCGAACGAGGGAACAAGCCAAGACTTTATAAAAAAACAATCCCATTCTGAACAACCTTTTCCTTATAAATGTTTTAACCCAAGGGGACATAAACCAATTTTAAATAAGAAGAAATTATGAAAAGAATAGTATTTATTTATCTATGTGGCATTCTTGCATTTGCTACGTTTTATGCATGTAAACCCAGTGATGCCAACCTCCGGAAAGAGGTGAACGCAGTATTAATGGCCTATCCGGGAGTGGATTCTTCTGTCCATAACGGAGTAGTGACTCTCACCGGCTATGTAGACTCTGAACAGGTAAAAGAGGATGCCGAAAGAGCCGCCCAGTCTGTCAAACATATCAAATCCGTCAATAATAATATCATGGTGAATGCGCCGTCAACGGGTCTTACCCTACCCACCAATCCGGATCATGTATTGATAGAAAACATATCTTCCACACTCTCTGATGAAGGCTATAATGATATTCATGTCATGGTGTCTGACGGTGAAGTCACCCTGACAGGCAAAGTGAAAAGAGGAGATCTGGAACGGGTGATGCAGATCGCTAACGAATCCGGCTCACAACGAGTGATTAATCAATTAGAGATAGAATAATGAGCCTGCAAGATAAGTACGCCCGGCTGATCGAATATGCCGAAGATTCAAAAGTCAGGAATCTTTCCGTTAAGGAAGAAAATAAGGTCCTCTATGTAAAAGGACAAGCCGGCAAAACAGTAAAAGATTATTTGTGGCAACTCTATCAACAGGCAGATCCCGATATGCGATCCGGAGATCTGATACTGGATATTAATGAAGTTCCCGGGACAGAAGAGATCTACGAAGTGAAATCAGGAGATAACCTGAGTAAAATTGCCTCGAAATATCCGGGGATGACCTGGAATAAAATATATGAAGCAAACCGGAACATCCTGAAAGATCCGGACCTGATCCGCCCCGGTCAGAAATTAAAGATCCCACAATAAACAGGATCTCCTGCCAGATCCTTACAAGGAATAAAAGGCACACGAACAACACAGATCAGGCTGATAACCACAGATTTTAATAAGCAACCAGAATTTAGAACCTGTGTAAATCAGCCTGATCTGTGTTGTTTGTGTGCTTTTTAGTGAAAGAAAGGCATATTTAAAGGAGTTAATTCCTAACTTTGCGTGTCAAAACAGGAAGAATATGGTAAAAAGATTCGATTTTCTGATCATCGGCTCCGGAATAGCCGGCATGAGTTTTGCATTAAAAGTTGCCCGGAAAGGAACAGTAGCTTTAGTCTGCAAAACCAAACTGAAAGAGGCAAACACCTATTTTGCCCAGGGAGGAATCGCTTCTGTAACCAACCTGATTGCCGATAACTTTGACAAACATATTCAGGACACCCTGATAGCAGGAGACTGGCTAAGTGACCGGAGAGCTGTCGAAAAGGTAGTCCGCGAAGCTCCGGAACAGATCAATGAACTGATTAGCTGGGGAGTTGATTTTGACAAAGATGAGACCGGGAATTTCGATTTACATAAAGAAGGAGGACACTCCGAGTTTCGTATCCTTCACCACAAAGACAATACCGGGGCGGAGATCCAGGATAGCCTGATCAAAGCCGTACAGAAACATCCGAATATTTCTGTTTTTGAAAATCATTTCGCTATTGAGATCCTTACCCAACACCACTTAGGTGTGACCGTGACCCGCCAGACACCCGGCATTGAATGTTATGGAGCCTATATTATGGATCTTACGACCGGCAAGATAGATACCTTCCTGTCCCGGATCACATTGATGGCCACCGGTGGAATCGGCGCGGTTTATCAGACAACAACCAACCCATTAGTTGCCACCGGAGACGGAATTGCGATGGTCTATCGTGCAAAAGGCACAGTAAAAGACATGGAATTCGTCCAGTTCCATCCAACAGCACTCTATCATCCGGGGGATCGTCCTTCGTTTCTGATCACAGAAGCCATGCGTGGTTACGGAGCCGTTCTGCGTACAATAGACGGCAAAGAATTCATGCAAAAATATGATAGCCGCCTGTCTCTGGCACCACGAGACATTGTGGCCCGGGCCATTGACAACGAAATGAAAAACCGGGGAGATGAACATGTGTATCTGGACGTGACCCACAAAGATCCGGAAGAAACGAAAAAACATTTCCCTAACATTTATAAAAAATGCCTCGAAATCGGGATTGACATCACAAAAGACTATATTCCGGTAGCTCCTGCCGCCCATTACCTTTGCGGAGGTATTTTAGTAGACCAGGACGCCCGCTCTTCTATCAACCGGCTGTATGCCGTAGGCGAATGTTCCTGCACCGGCCTTCACGGAGGAAACCGGTTGGCCTCCAACTCCCTGATCGAAGCCGTTGTCTATGCGGATGCAGCCGCTAAACATAGTGTAGAGGTAATCCATGAATTTGGTTATCAGGAAAATATTCCCGCATGGAATGATGAAGGAACACGCTCCCCGGAAGAGATGGTACTGATCACCCAAAGCGTGAAAGAGGTCGGACAGATCATGAGCACATATGTCGGGATTGTCCGGTCTGATCTTCGCCTGAAGCGTGCCTGGGAACGGTTGGATATCATCTATGAAGAAACAGAAAGCCTGTTTAAACGCTCCGTGGCGTCCAAAGATATCTGTGAACTGCGCAACATGGTGAATGTCGGATACCTGATCATGCGACAGGCCATCGAACGAAAGGAAAGCCGGGGACTACACTACACATTAGATTATCCCCCGGTACAGGAATAAAAAATTTCAAGCAGTTAAAGTAGTAAGTAGATAAAGGAAGAAAGAACTATGTCCATCTGTTAACTACTTACTACTAAGAAACGAAGTTTCTGCTGACTCCTAAGGAGCGCAGCGACTGATAACTCCTTTAACTACTCAAAATAGAATATCAATAATTCTGTTTCATCGGTTCAAAGTGAGCCTGCGGATGGATACATGCCGGACAGGTTTCCGGAGCATCCTCACCTTCATGCACATAACCACAGTTACGGCATTGCCACTTGATAGGCTCATCTTTGTGGAAGACTTTTCCCTCTTCGATATTCGCTAACAGCTTACGATACCGTTTCTCGTGTTCAGCCTCTACGGTTGCAATGGCACGGAAAGCAGCAGCAATCGCCGGAAAACCTTCTTCCGCAGCAATCGCAGCAAATTCAGGATACAATTCCGCCCATTCTTCATTTTCCCCGTCTGCAGCCGCAGCCAGGTTTTCCATCGTAGTACCGATCTTTCCGGCAGGAAAAGAAGCAGTGATCTCTACCATTCCACCTTCTAAGAATTTAAAGAAACGTTTCGCATGTTCTTTTTCCTGTTCGGCAGTTTCCATAAAAACCCCCGCGATTTGTTCATACCCTTCTTTCTTTGCCACACTGGCGAAAAAGGTGTAACGACTTCTTGCCTGTGATTCTCCCGCAAATGATTTAAGCAGATTCTGTTCTGTACGTGTTCCTTTAATACTTTTCATAATGCTAATTATTTGTTCTATAAGTAATAAGTTGATTTGTTATTTTCTGATTCAAAAATAAGGAATTGTTCTGAAATAATAAGGCCGGAATTAGTTTGAATTTATTTATAAATATATAAATTTCATCTATTCTCTTCCCTTAGGGATCAAAATAAGGGATGAATATCAAGGAAAATAGGTTTTGCTATTTAATATATATGTAAATTTGCAACAATTTTTATAAAAACAGCAACATGAAAGGCAAAATTGATTTTCAACCCAAGCTATTAACTGCGTTGAAAAACTATTCCCGTGAGAAATTCCTGAGTGACCTCATGGCCGGGGTGATTGTAGGTATCGTAGCACTTCCTTTAGCCATTGCTTTCGGTATCGCTTCCGGAGTCAGTCCGGAAAAGGGACTCATCACAGCGATTATCGGGGGATTTATTGTCTCGTTTTTAGGTGGTAGCAACGTACAGATCGGTGGTCCGACGGGAGCCTTTATTGTGATTGTCTATGGCATCATACAAAACTTTGGGATCGAAGGATTAGCCATTGCCACCGTCATGGCAGGTATCATGCTGGTAATTATGGGAGCCCTGAAGATAGGAACAATCATCAAATTTATTCCTTACCCTATTGTAGTTGGTTTTACGAGCGGGATTGCCCTGACGATCTTTACCACTCAGATGAAAGACCTGTTCGGGCTTACGATTGAACGGATACCGGCCGATTTTATTTCCAAATGGATCATCTACGCACAACATATCCAGACCGCCAATCTATGGGCTTTCCTGATCGGTATGCTGAGTATACTCATCATCGTAGTCACACCCAAATTCTCTAAAAAGATCCCCGGTTCATTAATAGCCATTATCCTGATGACTATTGTGGTCTATCTGATGCGGCATTTCTTAGCCATTGATTCGATTGAAACCATCGGTGACCGTTTCACGATCAATGCTTCCCTACCCCAGCCGGAACGGATCTCATTTAATATGGAAACGATCAACCTGTTATTACCATCTGCTTTTACGATTGCCATGTTAGGAGCGATCGAATCCCTGCTTTCAGCTACCGTAGCCGACGGGGTGACAGGAGACAAACATGATTCCAATACGGAACTGATCGCCCAGGGAGCCGCTAATATCGTAGTACCTATTTTCGGAGGTATACCCGTTACAGGCGCTATTGCCCGTACAATGACTAACATCAATAATGGAGGCCGTACTCCGGTAGCCGGGATTATCCATGCAGTTGTCCTGCTTTTAATCCTGCTTTTCCTCGGACCCCTGACTAAACATATTCCTATGGCCTGCCTGGCCGGCGTACTGATCATTGTCTCTTACAATATGAGCGAATGGCGGAACTTCCGCTCCCTGTTGAAGAACCCTAAAAGTGATGTATACGTACTGTTAGTTACTTTCTTCCTGACCGTGATCTTTGACCTGACCATTGCAATTGAAATAGGACTGTTAATCGCCATGTTCCTGTTTATGCACCGGGTTACACAAACCACCCATGTTTCTGTCGCTACCGGACGGATTGACCTGTCAGATGAAGGAGAAATTCACCATGACGATGAAGTGCTCGTGATTCCTAAAGGAGTGGAAGTATATGAGATAGACGGCCCCTTCTTCTTTGGTGTAGCCAACAAATTCGACGGAGTGATGAAATCACTGGGCGATAAACCTAAAGTGAGGATTATCCGTATGCGTAAAGTACCGTTTATGGACTCCACCGGACTTCACAACTTAGAAAGCCTGCTACGCCTTTCACAGGGAGAGCACATCCGCCTGATCCTTTCAGGAGTAAATGAAGAAGTACATAAAGTACTCACCACCTCCGGATTTGAAGAAAAGATCGGAAGCGAAAATATCTGTAGTAATATCCACGATGCCCTTCAAAAAGCAGAAGAAGCCATCCGTCCGTAAAAACGGCTTACCGGATAAGTAAAACCCCGTAGTTCCCCGCGCAGGCGGGGACCGCATGAGAACCGGCAGTTTCAACTCTTTAATAGTACGAGAACCGTCCCTTCCTTTGCGGTCCCCGTCGAGATTGTATAAAAACTAATTTATAAATCCAACTAATTTACGAATTGTAAGGCATCATAGGTTACCCTTAATGACCCCGGAAGGGGTCCCATGTGAATAACCGCGGGTAAAACCCGTGGTAAAAGCTACCCGCTCTTTTCTGCACCCGGATGGGGTGCAACCCTTTCCGGGTTGATACAGAGACTGATTCTTTCTACCACGGGTTTCACCCGCGGTTATTTACATTCAAGCCTTCCAGGCTTACAAGCTGGAACTTTTTCAATGAACGATAAGAGTTTTTACACATTCAGCCTCCTGCAGGGTAACTATGGCTTTTTATTCTTATTTCTTTATATTACTGATAATTAGCCTGCTATTGCCTCACAAATTCAGATGCTGCTTCAACAGCTTATAGCCTGCAATACTGGCACGCAACGTAGTCCCGTTCTTTAAACGGACATGATAACTCTCTTTACCGAACAACTCTATGCGTAGAATATGCTCTACGTTCACAATACAGGAACGATGAATACGGACAAAAGAAGAAGGCAGATGAGCAGCCAGATATTTCATGGTCTGTTCTTTCACATACTGTCCCTTATCCGTGAAGAGATTCACATAATCCCCACACGCCTGTATATACAATAGTTCATCCGGATGGATAATATGGATCCGGCTTCCATCTTTTACCGAAATACGGTCCAGTACATGTTCTTCCGGAACGGGAATATCTTCTTCTGTCTCCGTCATTTCCACAACAACCTCCTGCCCTTCTTCCAACCGGTCATACCATTGAGTTAAAGCAATCCAGGCTAATAACCCAGTCAACAAACGGATGGGTAAGGAGAGATAAAAACCTTCCGGGCTCTCTAATCCTGTCAGGCAAAAGAGGGAAAAAGCAAACTGGTCCAAAGGATCTGTATCCCCACCGCAATCACAAACCGGGCAGACCAGACCTTTGTATATTCCACTATATACCAGCTCATATAAGCGGCCCCACTCCACAAGCCGACAGAAACCACACTGTCTGCAAATGCCACAGACAGAGAAGCACATTCATAAAACAGCAGCAAACCGCAGTGTATGAAAACAGCCAAAAAAATAAGTGAACCTACACCTATTTTCCGGATCATCGAAGCGGTAAAAGGATGGGACTGCATATTCAGCTTTTTATTTCTAATCCACTAAAGGATATATCTCCGCGAATAATTAATTTATGATCAAAATCAATCTGGTTGTCTACAGGACTGCGTCGCTTATCACTGGACCCACTGAAGGTCGTATCCGTTTCCACGATGACATTCCAGTGAGGCGGGATCAACAATTCAACCGAGCCGAAAGAACACTCAATATCTATATAAGTCTCCGGAGCCGCCAACGTTGTTTTTCTCAGATCCAGGACAGTAGACCCAAAAGAGTTGTCAATCTTGGCACCTTTAAAAACAGGGTCCAGCACAATCTGATGAACACCTCCAAAGGAAACTTCCGACTGAACAAACCCATCTACCGTCACACACTGTTCCAGACGTTCTTTTCCTTTGTATCTATCCCCCCAGTGATGCCGGTATTTTCTTTTTTTAAATAGAATCAGGAATCCTACCAGAATAAAAATACCCGGCCAGAACGTATGGGTCCATTCCTGGTCGATATCCGTTAGCAGCGGTAATAAAAAGTAGCCACCAGTAACGATTAAAATCACTCCCCCTATATAATGCTGTTTAATGAATTGGACCACCCCCCCAGAGGATCAGTAACATTTGCCAGGAAACAATAATACTAAAGAGTGTAGGATCGACCACCCCCAGGTTACGCAAAATCCATAAAACTCCCACTGTAATGAAAGCGAGAGAAACCACAATCACATTCAATGTATGGTGCCATGCCGGATGAAAATGTTTAAAGTCGTTCATAGTCGCAATAATTTAAATTTTGAGTAAAAGTAAGGGAGTTCATCTAACAGATCAATGAAAAAGACGCTGTTAAAGCCTTTTTCCCGATAAATAAGGGAAAGCTCCCGACGAAAAAAGAAGTGTTCTGACGATGAATAGGGGGAATTATTTTTTTACATAAATCTTATGAGATCCCCTGCCATGGGTTTCCAAATATCCCTCCTTCACCAGACTGTTCAACTCAGCCAGGGCCTTATTCTTTAATAAACCCGTTAGCCGGGTATATTCCGTCCGGGTAATAAACGGATGTTCCGCCAGGTAATTTTCCAGCGTCTGTTTCCTGAATTCAATACTCGTATCCACGGAAGCCTGATAGCCCTCCTGTGCACGTACAAACGACAAAACACTTAACTGGTCTTTCAGCCAGGCAGAAGAACGAAAGTTGACATTCTTAAACGAGATAGACTGGGCATGGATAGACTGCTTATCCGTCACCGGACGGGAGGTGATCTTCAGGGAAAAATAGCCTAATTTCCCCAATTCAACCGTCTTCCCATTCTTCAACTCAGCAATCATTTTATGGATCACTGCGTCCATAATCCCCTCAATCTCTCCCTGCTGAAAAGTAGTCCCATCTGCAATCTCTTGATACAACTGACTGGCAGGAACCGTACCCGATGAAACAACATGTGGATTCAGAACCGGTTGCTTTTCCTCCGTATTCAAATCCGGTCTTTTTTAAAATCATAATAGACAGCCATAGGTCACAAATATTTAAATTTAGTTTTCCGCTATGTTTTTTCTCTCTACCCCTGCTCTTTCTTATGTTTCGCAGGGCATCTTTTCTTAAGCACACGGCCGGGGGCTGTAAATCACACGGCCGGAGGATATACAGCCCACCGCCGTGTGCCTAAGAGCCCCCGGCCGCGGGCTCAGAATTTTGTCCTATAAAAATAGGAAAAATCTCCCTGTCCAAAGACATGTGTATGCCTACGTTGCTAAATTTACGGATAATATTCCGGCTAATCAACTTACATACTCGGTTTATATTTTATTCCTGAACCTTAGCCCAAGGATTTAAGAAATAGTCCGGGAAGGGTATAAGAAGATCCGGATAAAAGAATCACACGTCTTCATTCTACACAGAAAAATAGCTTGGTGGAGGGAATAGATGTTTTTTTGAAGAATATTTGCGATGTCTGTCAGTAAAGAACAAAACAGGATGGAAGGTATATAAACAATTAAAGGTTGTCTCACGACAACCCCTAACCAAACTTTGTTAACCTTAAATCTAATACTATTATGAAAAAACCACAGTACAAAAGTATTGCTTTTTATATTACGGTCAAATATAAAAGTGCTAAATAATATTTCGGGAGATATAACAAAACCTAATAGATGACAGGTTTATGGCAAATCATCAACAAATATGTTAAAATTAAGAGTTTTTGCTATGGATTGAAGGGAAGATACCAGGCATAAAAAAACTTCCCGGCCATAAAAGGCGGGAAGTTTTCGTGTGTTTTATATCTGATAATTGCTTAGTCTTGTAACTTAGCAGCGATAAATTCACGGTTCAGACGAGCGATGTTGCTGATCGAAATATCTTTCGGACATTCCGCTTCACAGGCACGGGTGTTGGTACAGTTACCGAAGCCTAACTCATCCATTTTAGCCACCATGGCTTTTGCACGGCGGGCCGCTTCTATTTTACCTTGTGGAAGCAGTGCCAACTGGCTTACTTTAGCAGAAACGAACAGCATAGCTGAACCATTCTTACAGGCAGCCGCACAAGCCCCACATCCGATACAGGCAGCCGCATCCATGGCTAAGTCCGCATCTTTCTTAGGAATTGGAATCGCATTCCCGTCAGGAACACCTCCGGTGTTAACCGATACGAAACCACCTGCCTGCATGATCTTATCATACGCTCCACGGTCTACCATCAGGTCACGGATGACCGGGAAACCGGCAGAACGCCAGGGTTCAATGGTGATGGTGGCCCCATCGTTGAATTTACGCATATGCAACTGGCAGGTAGTGATACTTTCATCCGGGCCGTGAGCATGTCCGTCGATATATAATGAACACATTCCACAAATACCTTCCCGGCAGTCATGATCAAAAACAACCGGCTCTTTGCCTTCATTAACCAACTGTTCGTTCAGGATATCAAGCATTTCCAGGAAAGAACTACCCTGGGAAATGTCTTTTAACTGGTAAGTTTCAAAAGCTCCTTTTTCTTTAGGACCTTTCTGACGCCAAACCTTCAGTGTGATATTTATATTTTTATCCATAATTTTACTCTTAACTGTTTATTATTTGACTATTTCCGTAGTTAGCTCTTATAGTTACGCTGTTGACGAACAACAAATTCGTAATCAAGAGGCTCTTTCAACAATACCGGATCTTTATCTTCTCCCTGATATTCCCAGCAGGAAACATACGAGAATTTGTCATCCTGGCGTAAGGCTTCACCTTCTTCGGTCTGATATTCTTCCCGGAAGTGACCTCCACAGGATTCTTCGCGATCCAAAGCATCCCGAGCCATCAGTTCACCAATCTCAATAAAGTCAGCTAAGCGTAATGCTTTTTCCAATTCCACGTTCAGGTCATTACCAGCACCCGGTATACGAACATTGCTCCAGAATTCTTTCTTCAGGGCTTTGATATCTGTAATCGCTTTCTTCAAACCTTCCGCATTACGTCCCATACCTACAAAGTCCCACATGATATGGCCTAATTCCTTATGAATACTGTCTACTGAACGTTTCCCCTTAATGCTCATCAATTTGTTGATGCGGTCATTAATAGATTTTTCAGCTTCAGCAAACTCAGGCAGGTCTGTGCTGAAACGAGGGACCCGGATCTGGTCAGCCAGATAATTCTGAATGGTACAAGGCAATACGAAATAACCATCAGCCAATCCCTGCATCAAAGCAGAAGCTCCCAAACGGTTGGCGCCGTGGTCAGAGAAGTTAGCTTCACCGATTGCGAACAGACCTGGAATAGAAGTCATCAGTTCATAGTCTACCCAGATACCACCCATGGTGTAGTGCAGTGCCGGGAAGATCATCATCGGAGTTTCATATGGATTATCATTTACAATCTTTTCATACATCTGGAACAGGTTACCATATCTCTGTTCTACTACGTTTTTACCTAAACGGTTAATCGCGTCAGAGAAGTCCAGATAAACAGCCAGCCCTGTGTTACCTACTCCGAAACCGGCATCACAACGTTCTTTAGCAGCACGTGAAGCTACGTCACGGGGTACTAAGTTTCCGAAAGCAGGATAGCGGCGTTCCAGATAGTAATCACGGTCTTCTTCCTTGATCTGGGTTGGTTTCAGTTTACCTTCGCGGATGGCTTTCGCATCTTCCAGTTTCTTGGAAACCCAGATACGTCCGTCATTACGCAACGATTCAGACATCAAGGTCAGTTTAGACTGGAACTCTCCGTGAACAGGGATACAGGTCGGGTGGATCTGTGCCATACATGGGTTAGCGAACCAGGCTCCTTTTTTGTAGCACTGCCAGGCAGCAGAACCATTGGATGCCATAGCATTAGTAGAAAGGAAGAACGTATTGGCATATCCTCCGGTACCGATCACTACTGCGTGAGCAGAGAAACGTTCGATTTTACCGGTTACTAAGTTACGGGCAATAATACCACGGGCACGTCCGTCTACGATCACTACGTCAAGCATTTCGTAGCGGGTGTACATTTTTACTTTACCCAGACCAATCTGGCGGCTCAGTGCGGAATAAGCACCTAACAACAACTGCTGTCCGGTCTGACCGCGGGCATAGAACGTACGGGATACCTGGGCACCCCCAAATGAACGGTTATCCAACAGACCTCCGTACTCACGGGCAAAAGGTACACCCTGCGCTACACACTGGTCAATAATACTGTTTGCTACTTCTGCCAAACGGTATACGTTTGCTTCACGGGCACGGTAGTCCCCTCCTTTGATGGTATCATAAAACAGACGGTAGACAGAGTCACCATCATTCTGATAATTCTTTGCTGCGTTGATACCTCCCTGGGCCGCGATTGAGTGAGCACGACGGGGAGAATCCTGAATACAGAAGTTCAATACGTTGAATCCCATTTCAGCAAGGGAAGCAGCAGCCGAAGCTCCAGCCAGACCTGTACCTACTACGATCACATCCAGACGACGTTTGTTTGCGGGATTCACCAGTTTCTGATGATCTTTATAATTTTTCCACTTCTCAGCCAACGGGCCCTGAGGGATTTTTGAATTTATCTGAGTCATAATAATTTTAATTTCAATGTTTGATTACACCTTGATAAAAAGAAGAATCCGGATTAAAGATTCTTTACGTAGAATACGATGGTTACAAATGCAAATCCTAAGCAAATAACTGTAGCCAGGATGTTAGAAATCACTTTCCAACGATTGAACCAAATCTGGTTGTTCCAACCAATTGTATGGATCGCACTCCAGAAACCATGTGTCAGGTGAAACCACAGAGCCACATACCAGATCAGATAAAGGATCACATTTACGATATTACTGAAATAGTAATTGATAAATGCAGCTCCATCCTGTGGCGAAACGACAGAAGAACCTAAGGTAACTTCATGATATCCCATAATTTCAGCGAACGTCATTTTGTACCAGAACTGGCTGCCGTGTAACACTAAAAGACCTACTACGATCAAACCAAGAACAAACATATTCTGGGAAGCCCATTCTACCTGTTTCGGTTTAACATTGACTGCGTACCGGTCGTTACCACGAGCCTTACGGTTTTGCAGGGTCAGGATGATTGAATACACAATGTGGATAATAAATCCGGCTGCCAGTACCAGAGTCGCAAGCAACGCATACCAGTTCGATCCTAACAAAGAACAGATAATGTTGTAAGCTTCTTCTGAAAATACTGCCGCCAGGTTCATCGACATGTGAAACAGTAGAAACAAAACAAGGAAGAGACCTGATATACTCATTATCAGCTTCTTCCCGATAGAAGAATTAAGTAACCACATAAGATTAATAGTTCAAGTTATCTAATTGTTTTTATAAATTTCATGGTTCAGTAACAGACCTTTCAAATCCATTCGCAAAGGTATGTGAAATAGATATATCACGCAAACGATTAAAGAAATATTTCGTCAATGGATAAATTATATTTTCTTATCCTCATAGGGCGCTCTGCAAAGGGGATTTAGCCCCCGGATAAAGATCAGAATGAACAGAAAAAGGAAACTAAAAAAGGAACGGAAAGATCCACCAGAATTCCATGAAGAATAGCAATAAATACCATGTCTTTTCCGGAATAACGGGTGATTACCGGAAGAGTCGTATCCATCGTGGTCGCTCCACCCGCACAGATAGGGGCCAGCCTGCCAAAATATTTCACAAAGAAAGGAGCTCCCAACAAAGCAAAAATTTCCCGGATGATATTGGCGATCAGAGCAATGGTTCCCAGCTCCGCAGCCAATTGAACCCCTAATGTGGGTTCTTTGAACTCTGTGATCAGAATGGAAGAAAGGGAATAGTAGGCAAAGCCACTACCGACTGCCAGACAATCAAACACACTCCATTGGGTGATCACTAAACTAACCAGCGCGGACGCCGTCAGAGTACCCACAATGGTAGCCAAAGGGACAAGCAATAATTCAGGCCGGATGGTACGAAGGATTTCTTTTAGCTTCCGGTCCGAACCAATACTCAGTCCCACCTGGAACATTAACAGGTAGAGAACGTATATGGTAAAATTATTTTCAACGAAAAGGTCCGGCAGCAGTCCGCTCCACCCTAACAGACCTCCCAAAGCAAAAAATGCCACTACAATCAGGCTTCCTTTCATTTTTTATCCTCCCTGAAAAAGAACCGATAGACCACCCAGGCAGCGACCACACTACCGGTAGTTGCCGCCAAAGCAATCAGGAAAGCCTGCAATCCTAAAGTGGAAAAGTTATTTATAATGGCCTCGTTATTTCCAACAGAAAGGCCTAATAGAAAAAGCAGCAGGAAGATAGTGTAAGATATAGGTTTCCCTATATGCTGTAAAAACGGGATCTTCCTTAACAGGTATCCCACAGCAACCCCTCCAAACATTATTCCGATAACCGTAAACATATTACCTAAATTTTAGACAAAGGTATAACAAACTATTTTCTATAAGGGAATTTGATTAAAATATATATGATTTGTTCTATGCTCCTATATAAAAAAGAGAATACCCGATGAGCATTCTCTTTTATACTATTTTATTCCGGATTACCTTATCCGATATTCTTTACTTTGATCAGATATTCTGCTATCTGGACGGCATTCAGTGCAGCTCCTTTTTTGATCTGATCACTCACTGTCCAGAAGGTTAACCCGTTCGGATTAGAAATATCTTTACGGATACGTCCTACATATACAGGTTCTTTATCTGCCACGAACAAAGGCATGGGGTAATCTTTGTTGGCCGGATCATCCTGCAACACAATACCTTCTGCTTTTGCAAATGCTTCCTTCACTTCTTCTACAGAAAGCGGACGTTCTGTTTCCACCCAGGTCGCCTCACTATGGGCACGGATCACAGGAACACGTACGCAGGTAGCACTTACTTCAATATCCGAATGCATGATCTTACGGGTTTCGTGATACATTTTCATTTCTTCTTTTGTATACCCGTTATCTGTAAATACGTCCACCTGAGGAATGAGGTTATAGGCCAACTGATAAGCGAACTTTTCAATCGTAGGCTCTTCCCCTTTCAGCAGTTGTTCATACTGTTTCACCAATTCGGCCATAGCTGTTGCTCCGGCACCACTGGCGGCCTGATAAGTAGAAACATGTACGCGTTTGATATGAGAGATCTCCTCTATTACTTTCAGAGCCACTACCATCTGGATCGTTGTACAGTTCGGGTTTGCAATGATACCGCGCGGACGGTTCAAGGCATCTTCCGGATTCACCTCTGGTACTACCAAAGGCACATCATTATCCATACGGAAGGCACTGGAATTATCGATCATGACTGCACCATGTTTTGTAATGGTCTCTGCAAATTCAACAGAAGTACCTCCACCTGCCGAAACAAAAGCAACATCAATTCCCTTGAAATCGTCGTTGTGTTTCAGTTCCTTCACGGTGTACTGTTTATCTCTGAACGTATAAACACTTCCGGCACTACGGGACGAACCAAAAAGAACGAGCTCATCCAACGGGAAATTTCTCTCGTCGAGTACGCGAAGGAACTCCTGTCCTACCGCTCCACTCACACCAACAATTGCTACTTTCATTTTGAGCACAAATTAATTTGTAATATCAATAAATGTTTTAACTTTGCGTTCACCCTCAGAGGGATACGCTCCTTTCAAACGAAATGGATTGCAAAGATAGCTAAAATAACCATATAACCCGTTAACTATGAAACAAATCATGCTATTATTGTGGGCATTCTGCCCGCTGTATGTCTTTTCACAATTAAGTGAAAATTTCACCGGCTCTGAAGTCACCTCTCAAAATCCCTGGCAGGGCAATCTTAATCACTTCTTTATCAATGCAGAACAACAGCTACAATTCACCTCGCCTGAAAATGAAGCTGATGAAAAATCAATTTATCTTCCGTTAAATTATACGGAAAATATGACCTGGGATTTTACTATCAAACTGGATTTTCCCTCTTCCAACCAAAACTACATGCGATTATATGTATATAGTACCGGGGAAAATAATCAGTTAGCAGCCTATTTTATACAGGTGGGAACCAATAATAAACAGATCATATTTTATAGCTCTGAAAATAATAAACAAAGTCCTTTAATCAGCGGCCGGCAAGGACTCTTAGACGAACCTTATGCTTTTATACACATCCGGTTGACCCTGGAAGAAAATAAAACATGGAAACTGTATACAAGGAAAACCGGTGAAACTGAGTATTATCATGAAGGCTCCTATTCCAAAGAATTAAAAACAATCAGGCCCGGAGGGCTTTTAAATATATGGTGCAAATACGTAAAAGCCAGAGTCAGCACTTATTATATAGATCAGATCCATGTTCATCCTTACCTGGCAGAGTTTCCGGAGACAGATGAAAATACGGAAAAGCCTGTTAGCCCTGATCCTCCTGAGTTAATAGAGATAGAGATCCCCTCCCTTTCCGAACTGACTTTTATTTTTGATAAGCCCGTGGACATTTCCGAAGCGACTTTCCATATCTCAGAAATAGGAAGTGCAATTAGCCGGCACTATGGAATAACCCGTTCCATCATCCATACCACCTATTCTTCCGAAATGAAAGTAGATCATGAATATACGATCTCCTGGAAAAACCTGAAAGACGAGAAAGGCAATAAACTCAAAGATGACTTCTGGGATATTATGTTAGAAAAAGATGAAAATGAAGAGGAAAAACCTCCGGGTGCTGAAAATCCTTATCCACCCTATCCGGTGAAGTCTGTTCTGATCAACGAAGTGATGGCAGATCCGAAGGGTTTAACAGAACTTCCCGAAACCGAATATGTGGAGCTTTATAATACAACCGCACAAAGGATTCCCCTGAAAAACTGGCAATTTATTTACGATGGAAAAGTAACTTTATTAGAAGACATACAGTTACCTGCAAAAGGATATGTGGTTCTATACAGGGAGGGCAGAGATATATGGGTGGATCCGGAAGGAATAGCCATGCCCCTAAGTAAATTCCCGGCTGCCCTGGCAAACAATGGAAAACATTTGCAGCTAAAAGATCCGGAAGAGAATCTGATAGATGAAATATCTTATCTCAAAGCTAAACCCGGAATAGCCTGGGAACGGGCAGGAGATGAATTTTATCTCAGCACTGACCTGGGAGGAGGCACCCCCGGAAAAGAGAACTCTCCTCCGGAAGGCGGGACAAATGATAAAGATAAACCCTCTCTAATCCCCCTCTTACAGGAAAAAGATCTTATTTTCAATGAACTATTACCGGAACCATTTGATGGAGGAGAAGAATATATAGAACTATATAACCGGTCCGGAAAAGAGATCTATTTAGAGGATCTGTATATTATCAAAAGAAAGAACGACGGGGAATTCGGAACATTTTATTCACTGGCCAATATTAAAGATTCGGTGGGACCGGAAGGGTACATTGCCCTGACTTCCGGTAAGGAAAAGGTGACCCTCTTCTACCCTCTTGCGCCGGAAGAAGCAGTTCATGAAGTCAAATTACCCATTTTGGCCAATACCACATCCAATTTGGTTTTATTTCAGGGAAAAGACTCTCTTATTATAGATGAGATCACCTATTCCTCTAAATGGCATGCATCCTCCATTAAAAACAAAAAAGGAGTAGCGCTTGAAAGAATAGACCCGGACGGAGAAACACAGGATCCGGAGAACTGGACCTCAGCAGCCACTCTATCCGGATATGATTGCTTTAAATGACTGTTCTTCAACCTTTGTTGTTGAGTCAGCAATCGTTTCGATAGAAGGCGGTTTTGTTATTAGTTCTATTTCCATTCCTAATCCAGGAGCTGGATTTATTTGTTCTGTTGGTAATTTCCCATCTTCCTCTGATGCTACTTCAGATTCCCACTTATCATATGGTTTAGCCTTTCTTTCTTCCTGCTTAAAGCTTTTTAATAAAGCTTCAGGCACTTGCATCTTATCTTCAATCACATAATAAATTGTCTCACCTCCATCATTTGAATACCATCTGATTCCATCAATTAATTTATCCCATATTAAATGCATATGGTACAAAGTAATCCATTTGCTTTGAATAATCGATTTACTGGAAGATTTATTTATATTTCTTATTGAGGCAAACATTCCTAATGTTTTTTTTAATTGAACGCTTATTTCGTCAGCCTCTTTCTCCAGTCCCTCATTATCATTTACATTTACCCCTTGCATTTGCATTGTGGGTTGAACTCGCCCTTGTTTTTGTTGCACCACATGCCATGCCTCGTGAGGCAAATGTTTTTCCTGTCCGGGAGCTACATGTATATCTGTCCCTTGTGTATAGGCTAAAGCTTGCAGTTGTGCCGGTTTATCTGAATTATAATGCACCTTTACATCATCCATACTATAACCCGAAAGATTTTCAATACCTGTTTTCAGGTTGTCGGGTAATCCTGTATTATTGGGCTTTTCCTTTCGCAGTACAGGCTCTTGTTCGGTTTGGGTATCAGATTCAAACTTTCCCTGCAAGATTTCTTCTTCGTCTATCTCTTCCCGTTGCACTGTATCGAATTTGCCTTGAATCAGTTCTTCATCCTCTTCGGGTACATATTGTTGTAGATTTCTTTCACTATATCGTTGAAGCACAGCCCTGATATAATCCTGTTGAGCTCCTTTGGCTTGTAGCAACTCTTCTTCCTCTACGCTTTGTCGTTGTACAGGTTTTCCGTCTATTCTGTCTTTGTAGGTTTGCAATATCTGACTTATGGAAGCTTGTTTAGATGCTTTCGGATTACTATCTAAAGTACGGGATGTATTTTCAGGTTTCTTAGCATATTCTTGCATGGCATAATTATTTTTATACGAACACAAATTAGCATTTAATAGCGAAATTTTATTTCGCCATAATTAAAAAAAGAAATTCTTATGGAACACCTGTTTATACTACGTTGGAAGAACGGAATAAATTATATGAGAAAGATTTGTCTGAACATAAGTTGAGAAAAATATAGTGTAAGAAAATTTGTTTGGGAACAATTGGAAACAAAAGATAAAAAGAAAAAGCGTAACTGATTAATTTTCAGCTACGCTTGTATTTACCCAGTACCCAGAGCCGGGATCGAACCGGCATGGGAATTACCCCACTGGTGTTTGAGACCAGCGCGTCTACCAATTCCGCCATCTGGGCATTTTCCTTTAATGCGTTGCAAAGGTAGTAGTTTTTTTTTACCTGACAAATCTTCTTTCTATTTTTTCATTTATTGTCTGTTTTGAGGAATAAATCCCTGAATATTTCGTTACTTTGTACATACTGTGTTTAATTAAAAAGAAAGCTATAGCATGAAAGACAATTATTGTGTTATCATGGGGGGTGGAATTGGTAGCCGGTTCTGGCCTTTCAGTAGGGAAAGTTATCCGAAACAGTTCCTTGATTTCTTCGGAAGGGGACGCTCTCTGCTACAGATGACATTTGATCGCTTTGCAAAGATCATTCCTGTTGAAAATATATATATTGTTACCAACGAAGCCTATGCTAAACTGATTGCCGAACAATTACCGGAGATCAGTGAAAACCAGATCCTGCTGGAACCCTGCCGTAGAAACACGGCGCCTTGCATAGCCTATGCATCCTATCATATCAAAGCATGTAATCCGAATGCAAATATTGTAGTAGCCCCTTCTGATCACTTGATCTTAAAAGAGGATGCTTTCCTGGAAGATGTGCGAAAAGGGCTGGAATTTGTAAAAGAAAATAAAGCATTGGTTACGTTAGGTATACGTCCAAGCCGTCCGGAAACAGCTTATGGTTATATCCAGAGCAGTGATCATATAATAGGGGATTTTACGAAAGTGAAAACATTTACTGAAAAACCCAATCTGGAACTGGCTAAGATCTTCCAGGAAAGCGGTGAGTTTTTCTGGAATTCCGGATTATTCCTCTGGAATGTCAATACGATCATGGATGCATTTGACAAATTCCTGCCGGATATCGCTGCCCGGTTCAATTTAGGGATTGATAAGTTTAATACACCGGAAGAGAAAGACTTCATTCAGGAAAATTTCCCCTATTGTCTGAATATCTCCATTGACTATGGAATTATGGAAAAAGCGGATAATGTGTATATGCTATGCGTTGACTTCGGATGGGCAGATCTGGGAACCTGGGGATCATTATATGATATCGCAACAAAGGATACGAACAGCAATTCTATTCTGAAAACCAACAATGCGATGTTATACGAATGCTCGGGTAATATCATTGCAATAAATGATCCGAACCGGTTAGTAGTAGTACAGGGGTTAGAGGATTTCATCATTGCCGAATCCGGGAACGTCCTCCTGATCTGTAAAAAAGACGATGAGGCACGTATCAAAGAATTCGTGGCAGATGTCCAGTTGAAATATGATAAAGAATTTATCTGATTAATAAATAAGATATACTTTTAAATGACAAAAGCTGTCTCTAATTACCGGAGGCAGCTTTTTCTTTTATAAGATCTGTTCTTTTACTGAAGCCATCTTTTCCCCAAATACCGGACAGGATACCAGGCAGATAAAAAGCCGATAGAGACAACGGTCAGGAATACAGCAACTATATCGCCTAACTCCACCCGGACCGGATAGGCATTAATAATAAATGCATCTGTGGTCTGTCCCAATTGTAGTAGTCCGAACTCCTGCTGCAGGAAACATAAAAGAACCCCGATACCAATCCCAATAATGGCTCCAAACCCGGAGATCATCCAGCCTTCAAACAGAAAGACCTGACGGATCAGTGCGTTATCTGCTCCCATATTTTTGAGCGTCTGCACATCTCCCTGCTTCTCAATCATAAGCATACAAAGAGAACCCACCACATTAAAGAGAGCAATGGCCAATATGAAACTCAGGATCAGGAATGTCATCCATTTTTCGATTTGCATCATCCTGAAAGAGGCTTCCTGTTGTTCAAAACGATCCTGTACCACAAAACCCTCTCCTAAAAGAGAACGGATCTGCTTTTTTACGGTTTCCACATCCGCTTTATCAACCAGCTTTAATTCTAAGGCTGACACCTCTTTCTCATAACGGAAAAGTTCCCGTGCCAGGGAGATAGGGACCAGCATATAATCTTCATCATAGACCTGCTGATTGAGACGGAAGACAGCACTGATATAAGCATATTCCAGATTGAAAGAGGTAGCCGGATTGGTCATATTCACCCGCTCATCCCGTTTGGGAGCATAGATCTCCAAAGGAGAAACAAAACCGACATTAATACCTAATGAATAGGCCAGCCCTATTCCCAAAGTGGCATAATTCACCACTTCATCCTGTAATATAAATTCTCCGTCTAAGAGCACATCATTAATATGGGTCAACCGGGAAAACTGGTCATCCACCCCTTTCACAACCACAATGTTCTGCCGTTCTTTATACCGGACCAGCGCATTGTCCTGAAGCACTTCTCCTACCACAGCCACCTCCGGCAGATCTTTCACCTGCCGGATAGCCACCGTACCGGGATCAAATACTTTCCCTGTACGGGGAGTGATCTTCAGCTCCGGATCAAAATCACTGAATAGGGAAGAGACCAGATCACTGAAACCGTTATATACCGAAAGGGTACAAACCAATGCGATCGTAGCCACCACAACCCCGCAGACCGATACCATAGAGATGATATTGATAGCATTATGCGATTTTTTGGAGAAGAGGTAACGCCGGGCAATATAGAACGGGAAATTCAAAACGGAGTTACTTTTTTAGCAGGTTGTCAATATTCTCGATATAATCCAGCGAATCATCAATGTAAAAACTCAATTCCGGGATCTTACGTAATTGCAGATGTACCCGTTGTCCCAGGTCAAAACGGACCGCCTTCACATTTGCCTGGATCGCTTTCAGGATCTCCGGACCTTTCTCAGAAGGGAAGATACTCAGATATACTTTTGCAATACCCAGATCCGGGCTCACCCGCACGGCACTGACAGAGATCAGTGTACCGGGCATACCTTTGGTTTGTTTCAGGAAGATATCACCCAATTCCTTCCGTAAAAGGCGACCTATTTTTTTTAATCTTGTACTTTCCATATCTCTTATTTATTTTTTCCAGATCATCGTCAAGCCATCACGCAAGGGAAGGATCACCTTCTCTACCCGCTGATCTTCTTTGATCTTCTCATTAAAAGCCAGAATCCCTATCGTCTGCTTATCGGAAGGATGCGGTTCATCCAGCACTTTACCATCCCATAATATATTATCAGCCAGGATCACACCACCCGGATGGACTTTGGGGAAAACCAGATCATAATAATCAGAATACAACCGTTTATCCGCATCAATAAAAACAAGGTCAAACATTTCGTCTAAGGTAGGAATAATCTCCATCGCATCTCCGAAATGAACCTGAATTCTCTCTTTGTAAGGAGAACGGGACAGATATTTATTGATAAAATCCTCCATCTCATCATTGATCTCCAGCGTATGGATCCATCCATCTTCCGTCATCCCTTCCGCCATGCAAAGAGTAGCATACGCCGTATAGGTGCCGATCTCTAAAATACGCTTCGGACGAAGCATCCGGCAAATCATTTTTAGTATGCGCCCCTGCAAATGACCGGACAACATACGCGGACGAAGAAGATTGACATTGGCATCCCGGTTCAATGCGGAGAGCAATTCACCCTCTTCGTCTATGTGTGAAAGAATATAGTCATCTAACGTTTCCGCGATCATTCCTCTTCTTTGAAAGTAGGCAGAGAATATTTTTCTCCCGCATCGAGCACTTTACCCACATTGTTGATCTCTAAGAATGTGGTACCACCCCCTTCACCAAAGCTACCACTCAGGTAAGCAACCATATTATTACGGTTAATATGCCCGCTATGGATCAATTCATTCAATGCATCAATAAAATATCCGCGACGGCTGTCATTCCATGGCTGGTATACTGCCCACACACCGTATGATAAAGCAAGCTGGCGCATGACGATCTGATTGTAGCAAATAGCATACACCGTAGCCGTTCCACGGAAAGCAGCCAGGTAACGGGCGGTTCTTCCGGTGTGACTATCTGTAATGATCGCTTTGACATGCAATTTGGAAGAAGATTTCACAGCCTGTTTAGCTAAGAAGGAAGTAATATCCAGGTCATTTCCATTAATAGGGACACGGATGTCATTAGCAGCCAGTTTGGTTTTCTCGGCTTCACGGGCCACTTTAGCCATCGTTTCTACCGCTTCAACAGGATACTTTCCATAGGCAGTTTCACCACTCAGCATGATCGCATCCGTACGGTAATAAATAGCATTCGCTATATCAGTGATCTCCGCACGGGTCGGACGTGGATTGGTGATCATAGAATGCAACATCTGTGTCGCTACGATTACAGGCTTCTTCACCTCCACACATTTACGGATCAGGACACGTTGAATGCCCGGGATCTTTTCAGCAGCCACCTCGATACCGAGGTCACCACGGGCGATCATAATACCATAAGCAACTTCCAGGATTTCGTCGATATTATCAACTCCTTCCTGGTTCTCTATCTTAGCAATGATTTTGATCGGACTATTCTGCTCATCCAGAATACGCTGAATATCCAGCACATCCTGTTTACTACGGACAAATGAATGAGCAATAAAATCCACCCCTTTCTTTATAGAATAATCAATTGTCTTGCGATCCCTTTCTGTCAGGGATGGGAGATTGATACGTACACCCGGAACATTGACACTTTTACGGCTTCCCAGTGTAGCATCATTTCCGATCTCACAGATCAAATGATCTGCATTTTTTTCTATAACACGCATTTCCAGATCACCATCATCGATCAACATATCATCTCCCACATGCATGTCATTCACAAAATTGGGATAAGATACACAAATGCAGTCATGAGTTGTCTCACCTACCGGATTACCCACTACTTTCACACGGTCACCAGTCTTGAACTCAATCGGATTTTGTGTGATAGTCGTGCGGATCTCCGGCCCTTTTGTATCCATGAGAATAGCGATACAATCAGAAACCTGACGGGTATTATCAATCACACGGTCAAATCCTTCTTCATTCATATGCGCAGAATTCAGGCGCACCACATTCATACCTGCTTTAAATAATGAGCGGACAAATTCCACTTCACAACGTTGATCAGAAACTGTAGCAACAATCTTTGTATGCTTAATCATAAAAAACTTCTTTTTGAATTGTCAATCAAAAGCGGACAATTACCGATTAAAAAACACTATTTATACCTAAAAAACCTATTCAATTCAGATTCTGTTTAGGAGTTTGAGAGCAGTCATCATTTGTCAGTACACACAAATGACTCTAATGCCAGACGATAAGATTCCATTCCAAAACCCAGAATAACACCTTTACAGGCGG
>Ga0192244_10017_pt1 | contig 84623 bp, 63 predicted proteins | sample Koala_Koa27_L3_FD_131234 | JGI IMG/M metagenome (GOLD analysis project Ga0192244, IMG submission 131234) | Enriched cells from koala feces incubated with labeled cellulose particles, San Francisco Zoo, California, United States - Koala_Koa2-7_L3 ... | reverse complement strand
AAACATTAAATTACTAATAGAATAAATGAATTTTTTATGAAAAAGTTATGGGCAGTTTTACTGCTATTGGTCAGCACCGGGTATGTATATGCCGATGAAGGGATGTGGGCACTGAAAGAGATAAACAAACAAAATCTCGAAAGAATGAAAAAACTGGGCTTTATCCCTTCCTTTGATAAACTTTACAGTGAAGACCAACCCAGTGTGGCAAATGCTGTAGTGATCTTTGGTGGAGGTTGTACAGGGATTACTGTTTCTGAAGAGGGATTGGTTTTTACAAATCATCACTGCGGATATGGAGCGATCCAGAAACTAAGTAGTGTGGAACATGACTACCTGAAAAACGGTTTTATTTCACAGACCAAAGAAGAGGAACTTCCTGTTCCGGGATTAAGCGTTCGCTACTTACGTGAAACAGTTGACGTAAGTGACCGTATCCTTTCACAAATCAGTTCCCTGACTGACGAATATGAACGTCTGATGGCTGCTGATTCGATCGGACAGGCGATTTGCGATTCGATCGGAGCCAATGAATTCACCATGGCAGATGTGGTTCCTTTCTACAATAATAATAAATACTTTCTGGTGGTATACGATGTGTACCGGGATGTACGTATGGTATTCGCTCCTCCCAGCTCTGTAGGTAAATTTGGAGGTGACACCGATAACTGGATGTGGCCCCGCCAGGCAGGTGACTTTTCTGCTTTCCGTGTATATGCAGATGCGAACAACCAGCCTGCGGAGTACAGCGCAAATAACAAACCATACAGTCCTAAATATGTAGCAGAAGTTTCCGCCCAGGGGTATCAGGATCAGGATTTCGCAATGACGATCGGATTTCCGGGTAGTACAGACCGTTATCTCTCTTCATGGGGTGTTGTTCAACGGATTGAGAATAGCAACAAACCACGTATCGAAGTACGCGAGATTAAACAGGAGATCTGGAAAGAGGCTATGAGAGCAAGTGACGCCGTACGTATCAAATATGCGTCCAAATATGCAGGAAGCTCCAACTACTGGAAAAACTCGATTGGTATGAACCGGGGGCTGGCGAACCTGAAAGTAGTGGAACGTAAACAACAGGAAGAGGCTGACTTTGCAGCCTGGGTGAATCAAAGTCCGGAGCGTGTACAGAAATATGGAAATGTACTGAACTTACTGGAAAAAGGGTACACTTCCAATAATGAATACAGAGAACTTTCGACCTATCTGACCGAAGCTTTTTTAGGTGGAGCAGAGATTGTCCGTCTGGCCCGCTTAGTCCAGAGTGTAGATGTGAAAGGTTCCACTCCTGAAGAGATCAATATTTTCCTGGAAGACCGGATCGAGCCTTTCTTTAAAGATTATGAACCGGCACTGGATGAAAAAGTGTTGGCGGCTATGATGCAGATCGTTAAAGATCGTGTTCCGGCTGCTTATCTGCCGGATATTTATGCTTCCGTAGACAAAAAATACAAAGGAGACTATGCGAAATATGCAGCAGATGTTTTCAAAAAGTCAGAGCTTTTGTCTTATAACAATATCGCAAATATGGTCAAAGACCCAAAAGCATACGAAAAATTGAAAAAAGATCCTGCGGCTGAATTAAGTACTTCTGTGCTCATCTCTCTGTTTGACCTGCAACAGCAGATGGGACAATCTCAATATGATATCAAGAAAGGGGAACGTCTTTATTTTGAAGCTTTGAAAGAAATGTACCCGGAGAAGGCTCTTTATTCAGATGCCAATTTTACCATGCGGTTAAGTTATGGTTCCATTGGTGGATATCGTCCCTATGATGCAGCGTGGTATGAATATTATGCTACTCAGCAGGGAGTTCTTGAGAAAGAAGATCCGGCCAGTGATGAGTTCTGGGTACAACCGGAAATTCTGGATATGTTACGTAGCAAAGACTTTGGTCCATATGCTAACGAAAACGGAGATTTAAATGTTTGTTTCCTGACCAATAATGATATTACCGGCGGTAATTCAGGCAGTCCGATCTTCGATAAGAATGCCCGTGTCATCGGTCTTGCGTTTGATGGTAACTGGGAAGCGATGAGTGGAGACATTGCTTTTGAACCGGACCTGCAAAGATGTATCGGGGTAGATATCCGTTATATGTTGTATATGATTGACAAATGGGCTAAATGCCCCCGTTTGATCAACGAATTGAAACTGGTGAAATAAAAGACCAGCTTAGACATAAAAAACAGGGACCGTAGTATAAGGGTCCCTGTATTTTTTATAAAGACAGCTATAGTATAATTATTTTATTTTTTATTTTACAAAACGCAATAAGAAATCACGATCTTCTGCTCTTTGATAATCCGGAGCACTTGCGCTATATTCTGCGAATTCATCCCCAAAACCTTCAATAGCAGCTACCTGAGAACCAACACCATTCTGTGCTAAAATAGACTGAATTGTTTTAGCTCTGGCACGGGATATTTGCATATTTTCTTCATCTGTTCCGCGACGGTCTGCTTTACCACCGATCCGGATCTTTGCATTCGGATAACTTTTCAGAATCGTAGCGATATTTTTTACCTGTTCTTCTGAATTATCAATAAACTCCGTAGAGCTACCAAAAGCAAAATTAACGTTATCAAATTCAAACCATTTCTTGTTCAGATCATCGCCTGATGCATTTTTGTAATCGTCTGAATTCAGATAATTCACCATTTTTTCTTCAATACCACCTTTATAACCACGGATCGTAGTACCATCAGCCAGACTAATATCTGTATACGTTCTGTCATTCGATGCTGTCGCTACCGGGCGGTTATAATCAGTCGTATCGACTCTTACGGAAGTCGTATCGGCATATCCGTATACATCATCCCCGCCTTTGTGGTCACAGGATCTCCACCAGAAGAAAAGAAGTAACAATAAAGCAATAAGTAACAACCACTTCCACCAGGAAGAACCTGTTTTCTCCTTCACCGGAGTTTCATAGACTGTTTTGGTTGTATTATCTGCCAGGGCACTGAATCCGAATTTACTGGAGACAGCAGAAGGAATATAACCGATAAATGTATTCTTCTCTTCCCGTAACTGGCTTAATAAGCCTGACAAACTATATCCGTTAGTCGACAACTTATTTCCCAGGAAAGCTGCTACAATCGGAGCAATCAGAGAAGTTAATTTACCTGCACCTTTACTGGTAAGACCTGTACCGGAAGCCAATGCTGAATCAAGTTCAGCTTTTCTATTACCGAAAATAGCATTCAGAAAATCATTACCTACACTTTTATGTTGTACACACATGTTGTCGGAAAACAATCTTGGCAAATCCGATAATACATTACTTTTTCCAGCCTCTTCCAGCGCATTTTTAAGTTGAGGCGTATCACCTTTATGTAATACTCCCCCCTAATAGACTTGCTATTACAGGTGAAATAGCGGAAGAAACCTTCGCACCATCCTCACCCAGCATGGCCGAAGCTTTGGATACGAGCTCCGGACTTATGAGAGATTTTAATGAATCAAAAATTCTTAACATACGCTTATATATTAAAGATTAATCAATAATTTTGATGTATCTATAACAACAGTGGGCGTTTTTAGTTCTCTAACAAACTGAAAAGATATATAAAACTATTTTCTTTAATCATTTATTTAGATTGCCTCCGTTTATCTGCTTTTTTTGTTAAAGAATCTTCTTTTTATTCTATACAAAGATCCCCTGACAGATAGTCTGCCAGGGGATCTTTGCATTCATGCTTTCCTTTTTCACAAGAGTACTTGCAACTTGATATTTTTTTTAACTTTAGTATTAATATCCTGCCTGTTCACCCTCCCGGGCTACTTACTGTCTCCTCCCCTATCCGAAAGAAGACACTACGCAGGTTGTTTTAAATTATGAATTCTATTATTTATAGTTTCAATTATTACTTAACAATCGCTTTTACAGCTGCTTCACCTTCTACGGCTACTACTAAAACACCTGCAGGTACTGCGATAGTCGCGTTATCAGATGTTACTACTGTGTTTGCTACAGTCTGGCCTAAGATGTTGCTGATAGCTACATTCTTACCCACGGCATTCTTAACAGTTACAGTTCCCTGACCAGCGATTACTACTACTGAAGATTCAGCAATCACTTCGTCATCAGTTGCCAGTTCGTCACCGTCAACATATTCTACATCAAATATAAGCGCATCATCACCTGCGGTTTCAACAGTGAATTTAGAGTCGTATTTTGATAATACAAGACATCCATTCTGCATCTTCAACCAGGCGCCATAAGTAGGAGCAATCCAGTATCCTTCATATTCGTTATATGAATTCATTGACTCCATAAGGAATGTTTTATTGGTAGCAGTATTTTCCGGCTCTACATATCTCATTGACCAGGTTGCAAATTTATGTTTGTCACCTGTCAAATCAATGATATAATAAGAAAGCTTAGATCTGTCTACATTTTTATCAGCTTTACGCCATGCAGCTTCCGCGGCTTTGATTTTAGCTGTATCAATATGAGCATTAGTAACACCGGCAAATTCATCTCTTAAGATATAGAGGCTATCACCTATATGAGCAGCATCCACAAATCCTGCACGGTAAAATTTCTTCCACATATATTCATTTTCTGCAATTTCTTTATCTGTAGAACCAGGAGCAGCTCCATAACCCTGGAATTCAAAGTTGATCAGATAACGACCTCTGTTAAATCCAGGAGTTCCTTTCGTAGCGTGAGGACAAGTCCATTTATCGTATGGAGTTCCGTCAGGAGCATTTCCATGGAATTCTTCAGGACAAGCAATGGGTTCCACTGCTGCCTGATCATTACGATCGATTGAAATCAGATACTGAGGTTTGATATAACCTAAGCCACGGCCAATCCATGCAGAGTCTACCTGGAATGCAAGACCCCCTTTAGCTTCTGATTTTGCATTGATTCCTAAGAAGTCAATACCCGCTTTCATAAAGTTTGGATTAGATTCCATTTGCAGATATTCATGACGATATTTTTCATAGAAACGCATCGTGTCAGGACCATCACCGTTTGCATATGCACCTTGTGCAGGGTCATTTGCAAATCTTCTGTAAAGAGGAGTATCGTCGATTTCAATAGCAAAAGCAGAAGTACGTTTTTCTATCAAATCATTGGATTTCAGCATTAACGAATTATCATCTACACCTCCTTTTGGAGTGAGATAAGCATGATGAGGATAATCATAAAAACCATTATTACTTGTAGCATCAATTAATGCGTAATATATTTCTCCGTCCTTTTCATTATTTGCTTTTAGATAAAAACGAACAGGATACTTAGAGTTATCCGGGTTATTGTTTAGATCCCAACTATTATATTTAGTTATTGAGTACCGATTTTCATCATCAAGGACCACATATGCAGGTTCAGCCGCACCTTTTACTTTAAGAGTATAAACACGTCTTTCCAATTCTTTCCATCCGGTTAAAGGCTTATTATTACTTCCTTTAGGAGTATAACCAAAAGCAAACTCTTCTGTAATAACATCGCCACCATTATAGTAAGTATGTTTATCATAGCGTAAATCTTCTGTAGCAACCGTGTCTAAAGCAAAAGATAGTTTATTTTCATTAGACACATACAAAACACTATCCACTTCATCACCACCTATTTTCAGATACAAATCCTGTGTTCCAAGCTCATGCAGATATTTGAATGTATAGCCTGCGATCAGCAAAGAGTCGTTGTTAAACATCCTGTAACCAACATATGAATCTGCTTTTACACCCAATGTATCAGGTTTAAAGTTCTCTTTTTTCAATTCTACACCTGCTAACTCAGATCCTTTATCACTGTATAGTTGGTAGTGGTCAATTACAACATCTCCATATTCACGATTAGTAATCTTTATTGGAGATGATTCTTTCAAAATGTCTGCTGTTTGTTTCTTTTCAACTACCCACTGGAACGCCGGCATAGTCCATGGATTCACATTTCTCTCCAAGGTCACCCACTCAGCTTCTCTGCCGCCATAGTAGTCACTATTACTACGGGCTTGATGAATAGGTACAGCAAGGTATTTACCTTTACCATCCGTAATCACATATAGATCAGTACTAATTGATGTTTTATCCGCAGAAACATTACATCCTGCAAATCCAGCAAAACCAATTGTTACATTCTGATCTTTCTGAGCTGGCAGAACATCAATACTTGCAACAGTTAACTGAGATTTATTATCATAACTCTGTTTGTAAACTTCCACTTCAACATCATATACAGAATAGCCTGTCGGATAGTCTGACGAAGTATTCTTTGTAAGATATGCGTTTATAGCAGTGATAGTAGCAGTAGTATTAGCTCCTTTCGGCCAGAAATCAAAATTTCCTTTATTATTAACATTTGCATAAATAAGACCTGCCACATTAATAGTTAAGTGGTTTTCAGAAGGATTATATGCAAATCTAAACATATAATGTCCCCGATAGGCATCATTATTATTCAATTGGTTGACAATGTAATTTCTTACTTCTTCATCTTTTGTAAAACCAGCTTTTTTAGCTTCAGCACTGAAGTCAACCCATTTATATCTCAGATAACGGTTCTCCCCTGGTTGATTATAATTAGCCGTATCTACCATTAAGAACAAATTATCCTCAGTACGGATATATAGATAGTCATCATCATTAGAAGTAGTTACCGAAGTACCATAAGGAATAAATATATTAGCTTTTTCTGCAAACAATACTTTACCAGCAAAAGGATTTTCCACTAATTCTTCTCCAAACACCAACTCAACACCTTCTTCGTCTTGCAAATCCTGATTTCCTAAGACTGAGTTAAATTCATCTTTTGATAAATAAGTTATTTTATTAGCTTTTTGAAGCGTAAAATTCGTATAACGAACATTGTTTACATTGCTGTTGTTTTGATTATTTCCACTTAGAATATCATCTGATGATTCTCTTTTAACAAAACGTACTTCATTATTATTAAAAATACGTATCCCAATGGAATATGATCCGTTGAAGAACGCATATAAAGGTTGTTGGCTCAATAATGGCTTGTTATTATAGTCGTCAGAGAATTTCCATTTATATATTTCTCCTCCTGCAATGGTTGCTCCATCACCTATCACCTTATCAAAAGGTTCTGTCGTTTTATCAGGTGCTAATGTACCACCAAAATCCTGCATGGTAATAGCTAAGTATTGACCAGTAGCTTTATTCAGGAAAGAATAAACGACATTTGCTCCCTGATTTGAATCTCCGGCAACTTCAACACACCATAAAGTATTCGCCAATTTCAATTCACCCAAATTATTGATATCAGCAACAACAATGATTCCTTTCTCGTCTAATGCCAGAACCAGATCGGAACGATCACCTATGGCAAGCTGATAAAGATAATCTTTATCCGTGCTATTCAGATAAATCTGAGCACTACTAACAAACACAACACTGAATAACAGTGTCATGGTCACAAAAAAAAGTAGAAAACTTTTTCTTCATAATCATTTAATTTAATATTAATAATAGTACTTAAAAGTCTGTTTTGATGCGGATAAATCCACATAAATAGAGAGACTAAATAAATGGTTCGTTTTATTTAGCCATAGGAAGAAAAAGAAGTGGGTTTAGTCATGGAAAAGGGTCGGTTGGTACTAAAGTCTCTATCCTATTGATAAGAAAGAGGATAGAAAAGTAAAAAAACACTAAAAAAGAATTGTCATTATAAAACTTATATATATTTTTGCTGAGTAAATAAAACGAACGTTTTATTTGTTATCTGCCTTATTTACCTTTATATCAACTATATATTTATCCCATTAATATCTAAAGAGTGTCTCAAAGCATTGGGCATTCAATTTATATTTAGCTAATTATTGCTAACTATATATTCTTATAGAGGAATGCAATTGCATCGAAGCAATTAACTATAATTCTTCTTCCTATCTTAACTGAATGATTTTTTAAACAAATATCTCCCATCACACATCCAATTTAAAGTCAAACCTTTAACTTCAAGAAAATGTCTGATGGGAGATGTAGGAGGAAAAACGTTGTAGTGAAACAACTTCTTCCTGAACAGATCCTTATTAAAGACCTAATTTACTTTTGATCGTTTTGGGGATCGCCTCTTTATGGACCATGATATAGATCGTTTTTGCACGGACATAACTTTCCGACATATTGAGATATCCTCCATGTGCATTCCGTTCTGTTCCCCATGAATTTTTAGTAATATAATATTTTGTTCCGTTCTGATCTTTGGCTATCCCTGTCACATGCATCAGGTGATCATCGGTTGTTACAAACGTTTCAAATCCCTGTTGACGGACTTCCGGGGTAACAACTACTTCCGGATAAGGGCGTGCGAATTTATACACCTCTTCCAGGCGTTCTTTTTCATCCATCTGTTCAAATCGTGCGCGGTCTGTGGTGGAGTAGCCTTCCACTTTATTTACTTCCGGATGAATCGCGACTCCATTCGTAAACGAAAACCCTTTTTCACTGACATCCCCATCCCAACAAACCGTATGCCCGTTTTCCAATGCATAATCCATAACCGCCATCATTTCATCTAAAGGCAGATTATACATTTGCTGATGTTCCCAGTTATCAGGAACTTCGACTTCAAACTTTTTATAATAGGGATGGTGCGTGAAGCTGGTTAATTCAATATAGTCATCCATATCAAGTCCCAATGAAGCCGCAAAGGAGACCGGGGTATATTCTTTTCCCTGATAAGTGAATTTTTCCGGTACTTCTCCCAAATAAATATCAAAGAGACTGTCTACCAGTTTAAAATACTCCGGGCTTCTTTTTTGAGTCCAATAGGAACGGCAGCTATGGCTTCCACGTATTTAACCAGTTCGCTGTGATTATGTCTTTCCGAATCATAATTAATACCACAATAGACCTCTTCCGGGACAATTCCTACCTGGTTATAAGCATTCTTAAACGTATGGGCCAGACTTCCCTGGCTGATATTTCCCTTTCCCCGGCGGAGATAGTTATCCTGTAACTGGTTTATATATTTCTGACGGACAATAAACATTTCCGACAGATCGTATTCCCCTTTCCCCATTCTTAAAAGTTCCGACTCCATAAAAGACACCGTGGCAAAACACCAGCAGGTTCCGGTAGAGGCCTGATTCTTCACAGGAGTTGCCGGAAGTCTTTTTACATCTGTAAATTGATAACCCTGTCCGAGCAAACAGGTAGCACTCAAAACAAGAGCACAGGTAATAATAAATGATCTCATCATATTTTTTTTAGTAGTTAGTAGTTGGTAGTTGGTAGTTAGTATAATGAATATAAAGTGTTATAGTAAAAGCAAGAGAATTTCTATTTTCCTTCTACTAACTACCCCATATATTTAAAATCCTCTCGCAAACATTTTCCAGAAATGATCTCCCATCTCTTTCCAGCGAAGCATGGAAGCCCCTACGAAGTCAGCCGTATATCCGGTCAGGAATTCATTTGCCTTTTCGGGACCTTCTGTCATTAATAATGTCTGATAACGGCTTTCCACAAACGGAAGTTCTACCTGTCCCTTCTGTTCATAATGCAAAATAGCGTTGTTCATCTTTTCACAGGTTAATCCCCAACGAACCGTAGCCAGCTTGTTTGCACGGCGATAGGTCCACAGAGTAGCATCTTCCCGGTAACGATGCTGGCCGCAAATCTCAAAACCAGCCGGTAAAGAAGCTGTTCCGGCAAAAACAGGGAAACGGGGACTCTGGCCCGGATTATCAAAAGACATCCAGGCGATTCCTCCCACCGCGTCCGGCAACCAGTCCCGTAGCTGAATGACATGGGAGTAAGAACATTGAGGAACAGAAACCAGCCGGTGGCGTTCCACCGTTCCTTCTTTTATACCGTTCAACATATTCACCATATCCGGAATCATCCAGGGATTGGCAAACGGGCTGATAATGGTATCCGTTTCTTCCGAATCTTTTTGTTTAACCACCACTTTCAGATGTTGGGTCATATCCCATTTAGTTCCTTCATACGTTTCTCTCAAAAGCGCCATCACATCGGTAACGGACACTGGATGGTCCGGTTTCACGGAAATAGGTAAATCCTCCGCATCAAAAGAAAGATTCAACGAGGGGGCCAAAGAGTTTAGAATAAAATATTCCCTGACAGAGAAAGCTTTTTCCCCTCCTCCATAGGCTTTCCAGAAACAAAACGGTTCCTTTCCATCCCAATAACCCAGCTCCCGGGCAGCTTCAAACACATTCGCAGAAGCCATATAATTCGCTTTATCTTTTATATCAATAGATGAAATACGAGGGATATTCGCAGACACGCCTACATGGTCATCCGGAATACGTACGGCCGCCCATACACCTCCTAATTGATCCGGACCAATTCCAAAAATTTCAAAATGCCAAACCTCTTTCGGGTCCGCAATCGTCAGACACTCACCAGCATCTGCATATCCATAGGTGGCTACCAGTTCACCGATCAGTTGAATAGCCTGCCGGGCAGTCGTACAACGTTGAAGCACAATTTTCTGCAACTCCTCAATCATAAACATTCCCTTGGGATTGACCAGTTCTTTCCGTCCGGTAATAGTTGTCTCCCCGATTCCAAGCTGTTTCTCATTCAGGCAGGGATAAGCCGTATTCAGAAACTGATAGGTAGCTTTTGCTTCCGGAATGGTCCCGACTTCTTTCACCCGGCTTTGATCCGAAACAAATTCCGTATGCATCCGGCCGGTATAGATCCCTACTGTCGTATCTTTTTCGAAAGTCTGTGCCGGGACAATGTTCATCCAGGTCCGGTAATTCCCATCACATGTATGGCTGGTAATGACAGACCCATCTGTCGTGGCAGCTTTCCCAACCATAATACTGGTGCAACTTTCCGGATCATTCACAGGCTCGGAATACTCAATCTGCTGTGCAGAAAGAGAAAAACCCAGAAAAAGTAACAGCGGTAAGTAGATTTTTTGAATCATGATATCAGATTTTAATCGTAGCAATTGTTTACATATAGTTTATATACACAAAGATATAAAAAGGAAACATAAAAAAAGAATGTCCCAAAAGTCCGAATACTTTTTCTTTCAGTTATACATTGCAAATTACACAAATAATGAATAGAACGGGGAAGAGTAAAAAGTTAATTCTGTACGAAGTATTTTCTTATTCTTCCTTATCTCTTTATCGTCTCCCGCATGGAAGTTATGCGTCTCCCGTACGGGAGTCATATGACTTCCACATGAGAGTCATATAACTTCCACGTGGGAGACGATGATTTGATCGGGAAGAAAAGAAAAATTCCTGCCTGCCATTCTATCTATCTGTTGGGAACCGGATATAAAAGACGGGGATTGACCCGATGAATAGAAAACCCTATGCCTTCTTTACCTCACAAATCCAATATGAGAGATGAGAGATGATTAGAGATCGAAAAAAAGCATCTCTCATACGTACTTTCCGCATCCACAAAGGGATTGAGGGCATTATATGAGAGATGAGAGATGAAATACACAAATTTTGTGTAGTAGGAAGATTAAAACTGCCAGACTAAGACCTGGGCCGGTTGGATGGTCCGTTCACCAATCACCGGTTTTGCATTGGCAGGCAGTGGAAACTGATAGCTGTCGCTGGAATAATTTACGGCAACACCAAACCCATCGCGGTATTCCATCCACACTCCTTCCGGCAGATCCATCAAAGGGATGGAAAGGTTGGAGTAGATCCGTTTCAGGACCTCTTTCTCTACTGCACCACCTTCACTTTCTACACCTATATAAGTAACGCTTCCTTTTCCTAATGTATGATGGGTGATGGCAGCGTTCCCCGCATAGTAATCATTGGTATAAGTAGCCCAGACTTCCGTGTTTTTTCCCGGCGTGAGGTTTTCTCCCCATACAGTCCAGGGATATTCCTTTCCATTGAATGACACTCCACCGGGACGGTTCGTAGGCAACATGTCGTAAAAGTCTATTTCCGCACCGATTAAAGGAAATATTTTTCCGCTAACCGGGAGTTCAAACAGATGTCCGTTCCGGTCTTTCATACCGGTCCGGCAGGTCAGGACCAGGTGACCGCCCTGTTCTGCGTATTTTGTCCAGGCTTCGATCAATTCGTCATCTACCAGTTCATAAGCCGGAGCGATCAGTACCGGATATTCAGACCAGTCTTTTCCTTCGTAAATCACATCGACCGGAGCACCGAAACTTTTTAATGCCTGATAGTAGTTCATGATATGGCCTTCCGAGTTCCATTGATAGGTCAGCGGACGTCTCAGTCTACCCCATGCGTTTTCATGCGTATACAGGATCCCGGTCTTACGGGCTGCATAGTCTGCCGGAACAGTTTTGGAAGGAGAATACAGTTTTCTCAACTCTTTTATCTCGTCCATAAACCGGGCAAATTCCAATCCTCCGGTAGAAGGCGTGACGCCATCTGTTTTCATAATGGCCTGATGGAACTGTTCATCTCCAAACAGGGGCTGACGGAAACGATAGGTGCAGGTGAAATCACTACCCCCGGCAAAGACAGACCAAAGCCACAAACGCACGGCCCCCGGATAAGGATGTGAGTTGACAGTTCCCCAGTTCACCTGTCCCGGCTGTAGTTCCATGACGCCGTACATCCCACTGAACGGACGGAAGAAGTCATTGGCAAAAGGAATTCTCATCGGATCTCCGATGCGGAACCCTAAATTCCCTATGCCGGGATCTCCGTAGACCATATAACGGGTATAGCAGTAGAAATCCAGTAAATGGGATTGTCCGATATGTCCGTCTTCATAATTGGGGATATAATTAGAGGTGATCCATTGGTCCGGAGAACAATATTTACGTAATTCCGCTGCCTGTTCATCTAAGAAAGAGGCGGCTTCATAGGCCATAAATCTTTTCCAGTCCAATATCTGGTGAGGATTTTGACCCCAGTTGGCTGGACGTGGGAAGTTGATCTGGTCAAAGTCGCTGTAGACCTGGCTCCAGAAGTTGGTTCCCCAGGCTTTATTCAATTGCCGGATGTCGTTGTTGTATCTGTTTTTAAGGAAGGTGCGGAACCTTCTTTTCGCATCTTTATTGAAATCTTCATACACACCCGGTTCATTGTCTAACTGCCAGCCGGTCACCCGTTTGTCATGACCATATCTTTTACCCAACTCCGCAATTATTTTCATGGAATATTCCCGGTAAAAAGTATTTTGAAAGGATCCCTGCTGGCGGGCACCGTGATCCCAGATCGTCCCATTTTCTTTGAGTATCAGGATTTCCGGATGAGCCCGGCTCAGCCAGACAGGAGGAGTGGCCGTTGGTGTACAGAGAACCACTTTCAGGTTATACTTTGCAGCCAGTTCAATGGCTCTGTCCAGCCATCCAAATTCATATTTACCCGGTTCCGGTTCTAATTGCGCCCAGGCAAACTCGGCAAAATGGGTAAATTCAAAGCCCATTTCAGCCATTTTTTTCAGGTCCCGTTCCCATTGGCTTTCATCCCAATGTTCCGGATAATAGTAGGCACCGACTGTAGTCAGATCTTTTTTAGGAAAATAATCCCGTGTGGTTTGTGCTGATAAAGTCACACAGCAACACAGCACTGCAAATAATACTTGTAGTTTGTTACTCATGTTTTTATGGTTTTTAGTAGACTGATCCTCTCAAAGAAGTCTGATTCAGGACTTCCGGTAAACGACCTCACCTTCTATAATAGTCATTTGTAGATTTATGTCCGGATCAAAGATAATAATATCTGCCTCTTTCCCCTTTTCGAGTGAGCCTTTTTTATCAAAAATATTCATAATCCGGGCCGGAGCTTCAGAGGCCATCCGGATCACTTCGGTCAGAGGAAGTTCCGCCTGATGAACCATCGTACGGATTAACCGGTCCGAGGTGGCAATACTTCCAGCAATCGCAGAGCGATCGGCTAATTTACAAACGCCATCTTCTATGATTACCCGGCTTTCACTGATCCGGCTGAAATCCGGATAGGCGGCAGCAGACATCGCATCCGTTACCAACGCTGTTTTTTCCGCTCCTTTTAATTTATGAACCAACTGAAGGATCGCTGGCGGAACATGAATACCGTCTGCCACTAATTCAACAGTGATATCATCCATCAGATAAATACTTTCAATCGTACCTTCTCTTTTAAATTCACCTTCGCGGTGTACTCCGGTCATCGCATTGTAGAAATGAGTAGCATGGGTATACCCGGCTTCAAAGGCTTTTCTGACTAACGGATAGTCTGCAACCGTATGCGCCAGGGAAACTAAGACTCCTTTTTCAGAAGCATATTTCCCCAATTCCAATGCTCCGGGAAGTTCCGGAGAGACGCTCCAGCGTTTGATGCAGTTCGTACTTTCCAATAACGCTTTATATTCTTCCGGTTCCGGATTACTAATATATTGGGCGGGTTGTCCACCCTTCATTTGCATGTTGAGATAATTCCCTTCCAGATGTAACCCTAATATCGTAGCTCCCTTCGTCGGTTTTCCCATCAAAGACTCACAGGTATGGATTGCGGCCAGCCTGTTTTCTATGGAAGTTGCTTCAAGAGTAGGATAGATTCCGGTCATCCCATGCCGGGCATGCGCTTGTGTAATGGCCACAAAAGCTTCCGGAGTACCTTCGGTAAAGTTATGCCCCCTCCTCCGTGGATATGGAGGTCGATACAACCGGGTGCCACATAGTTTCCCCGGGCATCCATCACAATCGCTCCCGGGATATCTATATTCCGGGAGGTGATCTCTTCTATTTTTTTTCCGGAAATAATCACAGTCCCCTCTTTCAGGATCCTATCCGGTAACACAATGGAACCGTTGATTATTTTTATACATGGTGAGTTCATAGTATCAGATGATAGAATGGTTTTTCATTGTACGGGTAAGATCATCCCCCTGTTTGCTTTTTTATCTAAGGAACCGGATACCGGGATTAATTCTTTTTCTATTGTCTCACTCCGCAGGTCTGGTGCTCCGGCTATCAGATTGAATGCAACAGCCAACATGTATTCCCGTTTATCTCCCAGCTCAAATACGTTGGAATTCGGTTCACTCAGAGCATATTGAGGAATAAACCCGGCTGAATAATCCGACTCTTCCAACGGATTTTTATTGCTTATATAGCATACGATCGGATGAAGTTCCCAATCAAATTCATCTTTGGTATAGGTGACAGATCCGACATTTTTCCCTTCTGTTTGTCCTCCGATCAGGATCAGATTATTCCCTAAGAATGGTTTTAAACCATTGATGACCGCTTCCGATGCAGAAGCAGTCCGGGAAGTAGTGATCACATAGAGCCGTTTGAGATCTAAATTGTAACCGGAAAGGTTCTTGTCAAAATCTAATGAACTGTTTTTACTTTGTTGATCCTGATTGTAGATCATCTGGCAGAAGGTTTCACCTAATGCTTCGGCAGGCGCAAGCATGCTGGCTAATAACTGGGCACAGGAAACTAATCCACCGTTATTATATCTCAGATCCAAAACAAATTCATTCACATTTTCACTTTTGAACTTCGTGAAAGCTGCTTTTAAATCTCTGTCAAAGGCATCTCCATAGCCGTTAGAGGTTGGATCCGAGGTAAAGTGATTATAAACCAAATAACCGATCTTTCTTCCCTGGTCATGATAGACGGTATCTAAAAATACCGGATTATCCTCTACCATCTGCGCTGACAGCCGGACGGATCTCAGGTCTTCCCCATCTAAATCACCTACTCCTAATGCAACTTCAGTTCCGGAGTATAAAGTAGCTGCCAGATCCGTACTGACGGAGATCGGCTGATTATTGATGGTATGGATCCACTCTCCCCGGGAAAGACCGGAACCTGCCGCGGGAGAATTCGGAAGTACATATAGTACTTTTAGTTGAAGATAATTTCGCTGATCATTTGTGTAATAGGACTGATACTCAAACCCAAGGGATAATCCGTCCCCATGATAGGATTTGGTACTGCTGCTTTTGGTATTTATAGTGGAATAGACATATCCTTCTTTCCCATCTTTGGAACTCAAAAGAGAAAGGAAGAACTGTTCCGGGTCATCATTGAAGTTTACCTGGCCGGTGGAAGGAATTTCCGTATTCCACAGATATTCTTTTTCCATGGTTTCGTAGATCCATTCATTGACCGTATGATCTGTTTCCGGATCGATCGGATCTTTTTCGTCACTACAACTGACAAAACCTATGGTAAAGATTGCTAAGATCAAGTAAAGTGTATCATTTTTCATTCCTGTAAATTCTTTAGTTTAATTGTATATAACAAAAGCGAAGATAAAAAAGAAATATGACATAGGAGATATTTTATGAAAAAAACATCTGATTCAAAGAGAGAACTATATAATCGCTATTAAAATTATTTTCTTCTTATCTTTGTTTAAAAGACATTCTATTTCGCTTATTTAATCAAATAAAGTTTTTTGCTATCTCCTTTTTACCATAACATTTCATCTGATATAACTATATATGATAAAAATTATTTTGTTTATTTTATTAATCGCAGGTTTTGCTTGTTCTGGACCTAAAGACAATGAATATGAAACCATTCAGTTGGGAAGATTATTAAATCAGGTTGAGGAACTTTTAGTAAAAGATATAGGTGAAAATGTAAACTATATACCCCTGGAAACGACTGATGAGTCATTAATTGGAAAAAGAGCCTATGCCAGAGTATTGAAAGACAAAATACTTGTTGGATCTTTTCAACAACCCATAAAAATGTTCGATAAAAAAACGGGTAAGTTTATTCGGATTGTTGGATCTATCGGTCAGGGAGCCAATGAATATACTTTACAAGATGATATTCCGGTTTTTTGGACAGACGATTTACAAGAAACTATTTATGTACAAACGGAAGGAATTAACTTATTATGTTTTGATGTAGAGGGAAATCCTTTAAGTAGCATTTGTTTGCCGGATAACTTTCCTTCTTTGACAGCAGTTTCACAAGTTACAACAGAAAATAAACTGTATATTTATAAACAAACTTTATTTACAAAGGAAGATTATAAAATATATATGTATGACATCTATAATGGACAAACAAAGAAATACTTTTTTAATACAGATGAGACTCTACCTACTGATTTTTCTCAAATGCCGCTTATTATCTCTGGATACGGAAGCATCCCTGTATCCACTTCATGCCATATTTTTTCATTAAAAGAAGATAAAATGGTTTTCTTTCATACAGAAAATCCATGTCTATGGACTTTTAACCGGGAGGTATATTTCAAAGAAAACTTTAATGATACAATTTATCAGATTAAAGGAGATAAGATAAATCCTGTATTAGTCTTTGATTTAGGAAATAGACATTGTTCTTATGAAGATAGATTTAATATAGAAGGGAGTCAAAATAAAATATCAATTGATTATATCCTGGAGGGGAAAAATGTTTTATTTTTTGTTTTTCGGACGAATTATTATCATTTACAGGAATCTAATACCTATTTAGGAGTATATAACAAGCATGATAAGTCTGTTAAAATAACAAACAAACCCTATATAAAAGATTCTGCAAATAATTTTATTATTGAACCACTGCAAACGGCAACATCTGATGGGCAATTAGTTGGATTAATGGATGCTGCCTCATTTATAGAAAATATGAATAGGGAAAATATCTTAGACTTATCCGAGGAAGATAATCCTATAGCAGTAATAGTGGAATCATGAACCACTTACTTATAGCATCGTGTATTTCCATTAATCCGTTCCAGACTTATTTTCACCTCCTGTAGGGGTTTGAAAATTTTTATAGTCTGCCTTTCTGTGTTTCACCTGCTCCGGTTCCTTTATATTTACTGGCAGGAATATTAAATTTGTAGTGTACAGTCAGACCGATAGAACGCCAGCTATATCTTTGATCCATACTCATGGTACGGATTTTACCGTAATATATCATTTGTTTATTCCGGTAGGTATTGAATATATCGTTTGCTTGCAGAAGAAGTGTGAGTCGCCGGTTAAAAAACTCTTTATACAGACTTGCTTCACTCCACCAGGTGGCTTTATAAGATATATTACTCCGGTCTGTCTTTCCTTCCCAGTTTATATCTGCGCTTAGTGTGAACCCTGCCGGCAGATCCAGCGAGTTTTTCCATCTGATTGCTAAGGATGCTCTATCTAAGGATAATTTATTATTTTCAGGGAGTCCGGGAGCGTCTACCTTATACCATTGTTTATATATTTCAAAGCTCCATTGCGGTGACCAATTACCGATTTTAGGTGCCGCATTCACCATCAGGTTCATTGCATTATAAGACGGGGCATTTTCCTGTCGTAATAAGGCAATGCCTGGATTTTCTGTTGAATAGGTCTCACTGGAAAAGATAAAGTCATTTTTTATGTGTTGCAGGTCTGCATATAAAAGTAGCCATTTATAAGAACTTTTAAAGGCTCCTATATGACTGGTAGAAGGCTTTAAAAGAGGATTTCCACTTTCATAAGTATATCTGTTTACATAGTCTATTCTGTTTCTCAGCATTTCATAAATAGGTCGTGTAATATCGGAAGTGTAACTCAATTGAGTTTCTATGTCTTTGACAGGAACAGACAGGGAAAAGGATGGAAAAAAATGATTATAATTCTTGCTTTGTTCATCCTGATAAATTCCTGATTTATAATAATTGAAGTTTACATTCTCAAAACGTAGACCTGCCTGAACTCTGACTATATTTATTTCCCGGCTATATTCCAGAAATCCTGAAAATAGTCTTTCTTTGATCTTACTATCATCATTTTCCACGATACCTTCCAGGTTTTCATATAAACTGGTTCGTAATGTATGTGTAAATTCTCCTCCAAGAGAGATTTCTCCTCCGAAAACAGAAGAGGAAAGAATCATTTTGGCAGCGTAAAAGGTATTTCGGGTTTCCGTATCCGTATGAACGGTATTTTCTTCATCGCCTGCAGCAGCCGTATGAATTTTTTCCTGTGTCAAACCCGTAACGGTTTCTTTATTTCTTAGCACAGTAGTATTTACATCTATATTCCACGTCCCCACTTTCCCATTATAATAGGCATTGGCTTCATGGTACGTTTCAGGACTTTCTGTGTTTATAAGGCTGGTGGACCTTTCAACCAAAGCATGATCTTCATAAATAGTTGTCCCTATATTCATATCCATATCCGCATTTGGATAACGTGAATAACGGTAATTGCCTCCGAAGGATTGATCCGGATTTAATGAATAATTCACAGCGGTATTTGCTATTATCTGTTGGGAGGAAATCTCCTGATAGGTATTCATTTTTTGTTCTGTATAGTTCTCCAGATAGGTGTTTTGTATAGCTTCATTTTTTCTCCAGTTATATTTGTCTGTATAAGAAATCATACCGGCAATATCAAGTTTATCCCGTCGATAATTCAGATCTAATTGATTTTTATAAGAAGTTTTGTCATTGTAACTTATATTTGCTCTATCGCCAAAACCAAATCCATCATCTGCTTTTTTCTTCGTATGGATTTTTATTACAGCTTTGACCGATTTATCATAGCGGGCTCCCGGATTTGTAATAACTTCTACGGATCTGATATTCTCGGAAGTGAGTTGGTTTAGTTCGGACAAATCATGAATTTCCCGGCTATTTATATAAACTAATGGTTTACCCCGGCCGAAGACATTTATATCTTCTCCTTTTTGCATGATGCCTGGAATTTTTACCAGGACATCTTCTGCAGTTCCGGCTTTTTCCAGGATGGTTCCTGTTATATGGGTAACCATGGCTTCTCCTTTAATATGTGTAGTCGGAAGTAACCCTTTCACTATGATTTCTCCTAATAGTTGTGTATTCTCAGCAAGTAATATATTTCCGGTCTCTGTCTGGTGTGGTTTAACGGATATTACTTTGTCTGTATAGCCAATGTAGGTGATTTTTAATAGCGCATTCTTTTCCGGGGAGATAAGTTCAAATATTCCATTTTCATCGGAAATAGTTCCCGTAATAAAAGTTGAATCTGTCTCCATCAATATAATATTTGCAAATGCCACAGGCTGTTCGTAAACATCTGTGATTTTCCCGGTCAGATTTTGTGCCTGACTAATAAGAGCATTTAAAAGGATGCTTATAATGAGGATACTATGTTTCATTTTTATCTATTTTTTGTTTTCATCAAGAGTTATATATTTTTTTCAACCACTGCTTTCCGGTATTCCGGGTTTTTCCGGATTATAGCGACTGTCAATAGGGTGTGTTCCAAATATCTTTTTACTGGTTCACAGAAAGCCGGATTACAGCTATTTTATACAGATAAAGAAAGTTTGCTTCGCTGATGGAATAAGTTTTTCTCCTTTAAAATAATTTGTTTCATATTCATTCGTTTTTATGGTGCAAAATTATAGCTGACAAAATTGATGGATACTACACGAAAGTGTAAAAAACGGAATACTTTAAAAACAACTACCCAAAAGGGTAATTCTTACATGTCTTATCGAATGGTTAGAATTACACTTTTGTGTAGCTAATACGATATATCTTAGATATATTTTTGTCTAAACATATCAAAAAAATTTATGGAAGAAAGATATATCCGGAATCGTATCTATATTCTGGAAGATGAACAACAATTAATAAAAGAGGCAAAAATCCTTTTAGCAGGAGCTGGAATTGGCAGTATTATTGCAGAATGTGCTTTGCGTTTTGGATTTGAACATATAACAATTGTAGATGGAGATAAGATTGAGATGAGTAATTTGAATCGCCAAAATTATACGGAAAATGATATTGGCCGTTACAAAGCGGAAGTGTTGGCTCACCGTTTATCTTTGATTAATCCGCGTGCTACCATTATTTCTCATTCCTGTTTTATAGATAAAGAAAATGTTGAGAGAATCATTGAGGGACATCAGATTGCTGTGAATGCTTTGGATTTTAATTCCGGTATCCCTTTTATCTTCGATGAAATATGTAAAAAGTATAATATTCCGGTATTACATCCTTATAATTTGGGATGGGCAGGAATGCTTACTGTAGTTAAACCGGATAGTATATCTTTATCTCAACTATCAGAAGAGTATCATAATTTTGAACTGCGTATGGCTGAGTATATATTGCGTTATGGACGTTTTTGGAATGAACCTCAAGAGTGGTTGGAAAAAATAGTTTCCGAGTATAAAAATGAAGAGGAAGCTTTGCCACCGCCTCAACTTTCTATAGCATCCTGGATAATTGCCGGGTATAGTGTGAATGCTATGTATAATCTGGTAACTAAAAAAGATCTGAAAACTTTTCCTAAATTTTATCTTTCATCAATTTTGGATGATCATAATTGACTTTATTATAATATCTTATGTGTGATTGCATAAGATAAAGCCTCTGTAATATTTTTTACTTTCAATTTGTCGTATATTTTTCTTTTATAAAATTTGATAGTATCCGTTGCCAAACATAAATGATCGGCAATTTCATCAATTTTATATCCTTGTGCAGAAAGAATTAATATATCTTTTTCTCTTTCATTCAGGATGATTCCCTCTATCTCTTTCCATCGATGTCCCTCGAGTGAATATTCCCAATAAGAAGTTTGATTTGTTTTTCTGAGTTCTATATGTCCGGCAGTGTGATTGGAAGATAATGATACAACACAAATCGCAAGCCATATCTTCCCCTCATTCGTTAATAATATGGGAGTTAATCGATGATTTATAAGAGTTTGTTTTTTGCCTTTTTTCAAATGAAAATCGTAGAAAATAGTATAATTACAACGTTCTTCTTTGGGTATTTTATCAAAAAATATAAATCCGGCTCTGTTTATTTCTGCCAACATGTCTTGTTCCTGTTCCGGTACATGCAGCATATAAAACATATAACCTAATTTTTTTACTTCTTCAGGAGTATGTCCGCATAGAAAGAGAGGATTAGGTGAAACATATAAAAAATCTTTTTTGAAATAGTCTATGACATATATGCTTTGATTGGTAGTTCTGGAAAAAGCATCAAATGTATTTATCAATAAATCGACTATATTATAATTTTCGTCCGGAATATTGCTCACATGATTAGATGAAAAAAAAGAAGTCTTCAATATGTGCCATATAAATTCCAATTGATAATTTATATGACAAAGATAAAATTTTTGAATATAAATAAATTAAGATTTGAGTTTAAAAAATATAAATTGATATAGAATCATGATATATCTCTTGAGAATAAGACGAAAAAAGATAAAAATGTTTGATTTTAGATTAAAATTGTGTTAGAATATTATTTAATGTTTAAAGTTTAGTTTGAATAAAAAGTGTTTTTAATATATGAATTAAATAATTTTCATCATGAATCCTAAATATACTCAATCTAAGGATTGTAAAGTATTTAGAATTCATAATGAAGAATTATAAAATTGTTTAGAATTTCTTCTCCACAACCGCTTGCATCACATTGACAATATAGTCGCCTAATTTTTCACATTCGCTGATTATATCCATGAAGTAGACTCCGTCCTGATACTGATATTTCTTATCGTTCACATCTTCTATGTTGTGGAGCTTAATCTGGTTACGATAATTGTTGATCTCATTTTCCAGATTATAGGAAGGATTGATGTCGTCATGGGTTACTTCCGGTTTGTTGAGCACTTCAATCATATGAATAAAGGCTTTTTCCAATAAGGAGAACATGTGTTCTGTGCGGTGGTTCTGTTCTTCCGTGAATACGGACTTCCCTTCATTTCTTCTCCGGATTCCCCTGGCCAAATTGTTACAGGAGTCTGCTATACTTTCAATCTCTGTGACGGCTCTTAACATGATACGAAGTTCTTCTTTCCCTTCGGAACTTAAACGGCCTTCCCCTACATAAGTCAGATAATTGGCCATTTCAACTTCCATCCGGTCGCTGATACTTTCATATTTTTCGATCCGGCTATATAGCTTCAGAAATTTTTCTTCATTTTTCTCGTAATATAGTTCTCTTACCATCCCAAACATCCGGTAGGTACGTTCTCCGAATACAGTAATTTCATTTTTAGCCTGTACTAACGAAAGTTCAGAAGTTGAAAGCATGCTGGATGTAATGAATTTTAACTGGAACTCCTCCTCATCATTTACATTTTTCGGTTTGATCAATGCGGAACAGATTTTCACATATAGGTTTACAAACCAGATCATGAGGCAAACGTTGATGATATTAAAGAAGGTATGAAACAGAGATAATCCGTATGAAACAGAGATCTGTAAGGATAATAACTGTTTTTGTAGAGCAATCAGATTCGGATCTGTTAATTCTGCATTGGAAGTAATCAGCGCAACTATCTGTGGATCTAAAGTCGCCAGAAAATCAGTCATTGCATTCGGATCTCCCGGACCGTAATTAGTGACTATCCATCCGATCATATTAATAAATGGATAGAATAATATCATCACCCAGACTACCCCGAATATGTTAAACATTAAGTGTGCTAATGCTGCACGTCTGGCTGATATATTCGCTGAAATAGCCGCCAGGTTGGCAGTGATAGTAGTACCTATATTTTCTCCTAAAACCATGGCTGCCGCCATTTCAAATGGGATCCAGCCTTTACTACACATGATCAGGGTAATGGCCAGTGTCGCACTGGAGGATTGCACAATAATCGTAAGGATCGTTCCCAGCAAAAGGAAAATGAGGAGGGAAGCATATCCCATGGAAGTATAGCTCTGCAGGAATGCCAGGATTTGAGGGTTGGATTGCAGATCGGGAACAGAATCTTTGAGATAAGCTAATCCCATAAATAAAAAGGCAAATCCGATTAAAAATTCTCCCCAGGATTTTCGTTTACTTTTTCCTGAAAAAATTAGAGGAAGGGATAAGCCGATTAATGGAAGAGCGAAAACACTGATATCCACTTTGAATCCGAACAAAGAGATAATCCAGGCTGTTACTGTAGTACCGACATTGGCACCCATGATTACACTGATGGATTGTGCTAAGGTGAGAAGTCCGGCATTTACGAAACTTACTACCATCACGGTAGTGGCGCTGGAAGATTGGATAAGGGCTGTGATAAGAACGCCGGTCAGAACTCCGGTAAACCGGTTAGTGGTCATAACCGAGAGAATATTCCGAAGTTTATCCCCGGCAACTTTCTGTAGGCCTTCACTCATTATTTTCATCCCATAGAGGAACATTCCTAAAGAGCCGACCAATGTCAGAAAGTCAAAAAATGAATAGTCCATTTAAAAAAATATTTGTGCGGATAAAGTTATCCAATTTATATTTCTAAATTTATCCGGCAAAAATAAAAATAATAACTGATAAACTATGCCTGCAACCGTCACAATTTATTGTAAAAATAACAACAGCTATGTGGAAGTTCCTATGGGTGCTACTTTGCTTGAAATTTATGAAGCTGCTGGTTCCCCTTTGTCTTCCCGTCCGATGAATGCGTATGTTAATAACAAAGTGGAAGGCCTGACGTACCGTTGCTGGAATCCTAAAGATGTGGAATTTATGGATTATAGCCGGATGTCCGGCTCACGGGCATATGTCCGGTCTCTTTGCCATATATTTGCCAAAGCCATTAATGATATCTGGCCAACGGCCACCCTGTATCTGGAGCATCCGGTCTCTAAAGGATATTATTGTGTCGTACGGAATGGAAAAAGCGTGGATCATCCGATGATCGATCAGATCAAAAACCGGATGCAGGAGATCATCGCTGCCGATATTCCTTTTCTCCGGAAAGATGTCCGGACGGCAGAAGCTGCTACCCTATTCCGGGAGCGGGGAATGTATGATAAAGCGGATTTGGTGGAGACAGCCGGGTTATTGTATACGACCTATTATGAACTGGATGGATATATTGACTTTTTCTATGGGTGTCTGACCCCCTCCACCGGATATATTCATTTATTTGATCTGGAACCTTATTACGATGGGATCCTCTTGCGGGTGCCACAACGGGAACATGTGAATGAACTGGCGCCGGTGACCTGTCAGGATAAGATGTTCCAGGTATATAAAGAACATTTGACTTTGCAGCGTACGGTAGGGTTGGATACGGTGGGCGACTTGAATAAAGCTATCGAAAAGGGACAATCTTCTGAGATCATTATGGTTTCTGAGGCCATGCAGGAGAAACAGATCGCCCGTATCGCACAGGATATCGTGGAAGCTTATAAAGAGGGGGTGCGGATCGTTTTAATCGCCGGTCCTTCCTCGTCCGGAAAGACCACTTTCAGTAAACGACTTGAAATACAGTTAATCACGAATTTGCTTCATCCGGTCAGCATTTCGCTGGATGATTACTTCCTGAACCGGGTGGATACTCCGAAAGATGAAGATGGAGAGTATGATTTCGAATCTTTATATGCATTGGACCTTTCTTACCTGAATAATGACCTGAAACGGATACTGGCGGGTGAGAAGATTGATCTTCCTTCGTTTAGTTTTGACACGGGGACACGGGTTTATAAAGGGAAGAAACTCAAATTAAAAGAAAATTCAGTGTTGGTGGTAGAGGGTATTCATGGATTGAATCCTGAATTGACCGCTTTTATTGAAGAAAAATATAAATACCGGGTTTATATTTCCGCATTGACTACGATTTCATTGGATAATCATAACTGGATCCCTACTACGGATAACCGTTTACTGAGACGGATTGTCCGGGACTACCGGTTCCGGGGGTATTCAGCCAAAGATACCATCTCCCGCTGGAATAGTGTGAGGAGAGGAGAAGACCGCTGGATTTTCCCTTACCAGGAAAATGCGGATGCCATGTTTAACAGTGCGATGTTATATGAATTAGCGGCTCTCCGTAAATTTGCGGAACCTATTCTGACGGAGGTAAAGGAATCAGACATAGAAAACGCAGAAGCTTATCGCCTGCTACGTTTTCTACGCTATTTTAATTATATCTCTGAAACGGAATTGCCTGGCACTTCTCTCCTGAGAGAGTTTCTGGGAGGCGGAACCTTTAAATATTAAGAGATAAGTTTTTCTTTCAGGAATTGTCCGGTGTAAGATTCCGGACACATGGCTACCTCTTCCGGTGTGCCTGCACAAATGAGTTGTCCTCCGGCTTTTCCCCCTTCAGGACCTAAATCAATCAGATAGTCTGCACATTTGATCACATCCATGTTGTGTTCGATAATGACTACCGAATGTCCTTTACTAATCAGTGCATTAAATGCCTTCAGCAGGGTTTTGATATCATGGAAATGCAATCCGGTGGTCGGTTCATCAAAGATGAACAGGGTCGGCTGCGATTTTTCCTGTGCCAGATAATAAGCTAATTTGACACGCTGGTTCTCTCCTCCGGAAAGGGTAGAAGAGGTTTGTCCCAGTTTGATATAACCAATCCCTACGTCCTGGAGAGGTTTTAGCTTCTTAATGATCTTTTTGGTCTGGTTTTCCGGATGTTGTTCAAAGAATTCGATCGCCTGGTTTACGGTCATATCTAACAGGTCATGAATATTCACTCCATGAAATTCTACTTCCAGTATTTCGGATCTGAACCTTTTCCCATGACAGGCTTCGCATTCGAGCGTAATATCTGCCATGAACTGCATCTCAACTGTGATCGTACCTTCTCCCTTACATTCTTCGCACCGGCCACCCTCTTTGTTGAAGGAAAAATAAGCAGCGTTAAAGCCCATTTGTTTAGATAGAGCCTGTTCCGCATATAATTTGCGGATCTCATCATACGCCCCGATATAGGTGACCGGATTAGATCGGGAGCTTTTCCCGATGGAATTCTGATCTACAAACTCGATTCCTTTTACCAACTGGAGATCCCCTTCGATAGAGGTACAGTCTACGGTGAATCGTGCTGTGTTGTCCAGCATATGCTTTACTCCCTGATAGAAAATGTCTCTGACTAATGAGCTTTTTCCGGAACCACTGACTCCGGATACCACAGTCATTACATTGAGCGGAAATTTAACATCCACATTCTTCAGGTTATTTTTCCTGGCTCCCTTTACCTCTATATAGTTGTTCCAGGGTCTTCTGAAGGATGGAAGGTCAATCTTATCTTCTCCTGTCAGATAACGTACGGTGTGACTTTTACTATTCTTTTCCAGACTGTTGATATCTCCCTGGTAAACGACTGTCCCACCCAGCCGGCCGGCTTCCGGACCAATATCAATGATATAGTCTGCAGCACGGATAATCTCTTCATCATGTTCCACGACCACAACTGTGTTACCTAATTCCTGTAACTGTCGAAGCACTTTGATGAGCAGGTCTGTGTCTCTGGAGTGAAGCCCGATACTGGGTTCATCCAATATATACAGAGATCCAACTAAGCTACTTCCCAGTGAAGTGGCCAGATTGATCCGTTGGCTTTCCCCCCCGGAGAGGGAAGAAGAAAGACGGTCCAGTGTAAGATATCCTAATCCGACATCCAGCAGAAACTGGAGCCTGTTGTTGATTTCCGTCAATAACCGTTTGGCAACTTGTGCATCTGTTTCGTCTAACTGAAGCGTATCAAAAAAGGCTTTTGCTTCTGTGATAGGCAATGCGACCAGTTCAGCAATATTTTTTCCTCCTACTTTGATATATAATGCTTCCGGTTTCAGGCGTCCTCCTTTACAGGTTGGACAGGTTGTTTTTCCCCGATAGCGGGCCTGCATCACCCGGTATTGTATTTTGTAAAGATTCTCTTCCACGAAGGCAAAGAAATCATCAATACCATGTAGGCCCTTAGCCCCTTGCCACAGGAGATCCTTTTCCTTTTTCGTGAGTTCAAAATAGGGGCGGTGGATCGGGAATTTGTATTTTTCACTCTCCTCGATGAACCGCTGTTTCCATTCTCCCATGACTTCCCCTTTCCAGCAAACAACTGCTCCGTCATAGACGGAACGGCTTTTGTCCGGGATAACCAGGTTTTCATCAATTCCCAGGATCTTACCAAACCCTTCACAAACAGGACAGGCTCCTACTGGATTATTAAAGCTGAACATCATTTCCGATGGTTCTTCGAAAGTGATTCCGTCCGCTTCAAACTTTTTCGAGAATTCCCGTGTAATTGTTTCTTCCGGTAAATAGATACGGATCAGACAGGTTCCGTGTCCTTCAAAAAAAGCGGTCTCTACGGAATCTGCTAACCGGCTTTTCAATATCTTATCTTCTGAAATCGTTAACCGGTCGATCAGTATTTCAATATCCGGAGTTTGTAAAAGTTCTTCATTATCTATTACTTCCTGAATACGGCATACATTATCCTGAATGGACAGACGGGAATATCCCTCTTTTTGCAGAATCTCCAGTTGTTCTTTCAGGCTCCGGCCTTCCGGAATGATAACGGGTGTAAATACGGCGAACTTACTTCCGGCCGGAAAGGAAAGTACCCACTTCACAATATCACTGGCCTGATGTTTTTTTACCTCTTCTCCGGAAACCGGTGAAATCGTTTTCCCTATCCGGGCAAACAGCAATCTCAGGTATTCATATATTTCAGTAGAAGTCCCTACCGTGGAGCGTGGATTCCGGGTATTTACCTTTTGTTCGATCGCAATCGCCGGTGGAATTCCTTTGATATAATCACATTCCGGTTTGCTCATCCGGCCCAGGAACTGCCGGGCATAGGCAGAAAGACTTTCCACATATCTGCGTTGTCCTTCAGCGTATAGAGTATCGAAAGCCAGGGATGATTTTCCACTACCGGAAAGGCCGGTAATGACCACTAATTTGTCCCGCGGGATCTCGACATCGATATTTTTTAGATTGTTGACGCGTGCGCCTTTGATTAGTATATTTTTTTCTTCGGTCATATATGATTACCCTTTTTACAAGAACAAACAAAGATACGAAAAATACACTAATTTTTTAGCTTTCAACGCTCTTTGAATATTCCTAACGACTATTAAGTTTTATGCGGGATGAAAGCAGTTGTTTTATTATTTATTTAATAATATACCTGTTGATAAACCTGTTGATAACTTTTGAATTCACTGTTAATAACTTTTCCAATATCTGTTGATAAACTTGTTGATATGTTTAAAAATGGGATAATTTTCCCTGTTACGTTTATCTTTTTATTTGTTCTTTAAACAACTGATGATTAGTTTATTATAAAATTAAAATGTTAAAAACTTATTTTTAACTTTATTTTTTTGAACAGTTGTTGAACATATTGTTGATAACTGTTGTTCTTAATGTAGTATTATTGTGAAATGTTGAAAATGAAATTATTTCTTACAGGTCTTTTGTAAAAAATCCTGTAGGGATAGAAAAAGAGAAGATGTTTAAATTATGAGTAAATCCGGACTGTCGTTTTTGTGTTTATTATGAGCCATTCTGATGATAAACATATAAATTTGTAGAAGAATACTAATCTTTTAACAAATTGACAGCTTCTATGTTTACTAAGTATATTCGTTTGTTTTTAATACTGTTGCCTTGTCTGGCTATTTCCTGCTCAACCCTTCGTGAAACTGCTGTTCCTGTGAAAGAAAAGTCTCTGAAAAGAGAATTCCGGGGAGCATGGATACAGACGGCTTTTCAGAGTGAGTATAAGGATATGAAACCAACACAGATGAAAAGAGATTTTATACGGAAACTGGACTTTCTTCAAAGCTGTGGGATCAACGCGATCATTTTCCAGGTACGTCCGGAAGCGGATGCTTTCTATAAATCGGACATAGAGCCATGGAGTCGCTTTTTCACAGGTAGGCAGGGACTGGCTCCTGACGGGGAGTTTGATCCGATGGCTTTTCTGATCGGGGAATGTCACAAAAGAAATATGGAATTTCATGCCTGGTTGAATCCTTATCGTGCCAGTACATCCGGCCAGACAATTTTTGCAGATACTCATATTTATCATTCTCATCCGGAATGGTTTGTCCATTATAATAAACAGGTGTTATTTGATCCGGGGGTACCGGACAGCCGGAAATTTATCTGCCGGGTAGTACGTGACATTGTGAGTCGTTATGATGTGGATGCGATCCATATGGATGATTATTTTTATCCTTATCCGGCGCCGGGGATACCTTTCCCGGATGATCAAAGCTTCCGGAGATATGGCTTGACTAATGGATACACGGAAGCACAGCGGGATGACTGGAGGCGGAACAATGTCAATACATTGATCAGTGAATTAAAGCGCACGATCCTTTTGACTAAACCCTGGGTAAGATTCGGTATCAGTCCGTTTGGAATCTACCGGAATAAGAAAAGTACACCGGACGGGTCCGGAAGTAATACCAATGGTTTGCAGAATTATGATGATCTGTATGCGGATATTACCTACTGGGTGAAGCAAGGCTGGATCGACTATAATATACCTCAGATCTATTGGGAGATCGGTCATACGGCTGCGGATTATACCACGTTGATCAAATGGTGGGATAAAAATGCGAACGGCGGGCATCTCTATATTGGTCAGGATGTCGCCCGGACAATGAAAGCCGGACAATTGACTGAGAAAATGAAATATGAAAGAATGCTGCCTCATATAGATGAAAATTGTTTCTGGCCGGCCAATGAGATCCTGTGGAACAACCAGGGAGTCGCAGATAGTCTGAAAAGAAATTATCACCGGTATCCGGCGCTGATACCTGCTTATACACATATGCATGACCGGGCTCCGGAGGAGGTAAAGGATTTGAAGGTGGAATGGACGGCTGACGGTTATCTGTTACATTGGAAAGCCCGGCAGAGTAAAACCAATCCGGAACTGGCCAGTTATTTTGTGATCTATCGTTTTGAAGATAAAGAGGTGGTGGATCTGGAGGACCCTTCTAAAATTGTGGGTATAACCAGAGAAATGAAATATCAGTTACCTTATGAAAAAGGTAAAATAAAATACCGTTATGTTGTGACGGCCGTGGACCGTTTCCATAATGAAAGCACAAAAGGAAAAATTAAGAAGGTTAAACTATAAACTAATAGCTATGTGCGAGGGAAGAAACAGTATATATACGAATTGTGTTTCATGTGAACAATATCAGAAACATGTGTTTGAATATCGTAGCTTCCCACGTGGGGTTTTTGTACCTCGTGAAAAATGTCCGCAAAACCGGATCTATTTTGTGCTGGAAGGGGAGATCTGGGTGAATAGTGATGAATATCCGGATACTATTTTACGTGCCGGACAGTTTATTCTTCAGCCGGTTGGTTCCCGAATAGAATACCGGGTTCATACTCCAACAGAAAGTATTTTTTATTCATTCGACCGAATACAGAATGTCTGTGAGGAGAGAGTGAAAAGTGGACTGGGCTGTCTGGAAGGAAGAGTACCTTCTCCAAAAGTGATGGAAGCCTGTGGAGCCTTACGTACTTTCTTAGATAGTATGAAAACCTATCTGACTGATGATCTGTTGTGTGCGGGATTTTTACAGGCTAAACGCTCGGAACTGTTTTATCTGTTGAATTGTTATTATCCGATCAAAGAATTGACAGAGTTTTACTCCTCTATCTATAGCTATACGAAGAGCTTTCGTTTTTTTGTATTAAACAATTATCAGAAAGTGCGTGATGTAGAAGAGTTTGCGGAATTGGGAGGCTATTCGGTCCCCACCTTCCGCCGGATCTTTAAGGAAACGTTTGATGAGCCGGTATATCAGTGGATGTTAAAACATCGCTGTCAGGACATCCGGAATGACCTGATTACCTCTGATATGTCTATTTCTCAGATTTCTAATAAGTATGGATTTGAATCTTTGGCAAATTTTTCGCATTTTTGTAAAGCTAATTTTGGCAAATCTCCCCGAGGACTGCGGTCTGAATAGGAAAACAAAAAGAAAAAACGCATGAAAATAAAGATAATTACGTTACTTGCCCTTTTCATCGGCTGTATTAGCAGTTGTTCGGATGATGATCCTATTATCGGTCCTGATAACCCGGACGGTCCTTTCAAGAAAACGGTTCTTCTTTATATGGTGGCCGAGAATAATTTGAGTTCTGCTGGCTACAATAATATTGAGAATATGATGAAAGGATCCAATGCGACTAATTTAAAAGATAAAAATGTTCTTATTTATTTTGATCCTGTGGATGATACTACTGATCCAGAAGATGAAAAATATGACCCGGATAAAGGGAAGCCTACGCTTTTACAACTTAGGTTAAACAATTATTCAGAAGTTGTATTAGATACTATCCAGCGGTTTGAAGAACATAATTCAGCATCTGTTGAAGTTTTGTCTAAAATTATAAGTTTGATGTCTCAATATGAATCAGAAAGTTATAGTCTGATTTTGTGGGGGCATGCAACTAATTGGTTCCCGTCTGACTTTCAGAGTAAGTTTACAGTTTTAAATAATGAAAGAAATAGTCAGGTTGTAAATAATGATATTCCACCGTTGGAGACTTGTGCCTATGGAGATGATAATAAACGTTGGTTAGAGATTGATGAACTTGCTGAAGCTATTCCGGATCAATTGTTTGATATGATCCTTTTTGATGCATGCTATATGGGAAGTGTAGAGGTGGCATATGAATTAAGAAATAAAGCTAAACATTTTATTGCTGCTTCCAGTGAAATTATCTCATTTGGTTTCCCTTATAACAGAGTGATGGATTATTTGTTAGGAACTGGTTCTGAAACGGATTACCGAATGATCTGTCAGGAATATTATGATTATTATAATAGTATGACCGGCCAGTATAGATCTGCTACTATTGCATGGACACGTTTGGACAAAATGACAGATCTTGCCACTGCTGTTCATAATATACTTGCTAGTAATCAGGAAGCAGCTAAGAATGTTAATCTAACTCCTATCCAAAATTTTGACAGGGATTCCAAACATCGGGTGATGAGAGATCTGGAACAATATATTGAAGCTATCGCTCCAGCCTCTGAATATAGTGTGTTTCAATCGGTTTTAGAAGAGGTAGTTCCTTTTGAAAAACATACAGATATTTTTATAGATTATGCTATTAACCGTCATTGTGGACTGACAATTTATCCTTATTATTCATATAATTATACGATTAATCTGGATTATCAGAATTTAGCTTGGTATAAAGCTGTTTATAAATAAACTCATAAATATATAAAAAGAAAGCCGCCTGACTTATTATTAGAACAGGCGGCTTTCTTTTTATAATAAGGTGCTTTCAAATCCTTTCCAGTGTTGTTTTCAGGAAATCCCAGATCTTGGCTACGGACGGAATGTTGATCCTTTCATCCGGTGAGTGAGGATATTCGAGGTCCGGTCCAATAGAAATCATATCCATATTTGAATAGGCTCCCTGAATGATGCCACATTCCAGACCGGCATGCATCACTTTCACTTCCGGTGTTTTATGATACATCTCTTCATAGACCTGTTTCATCAGTTTCAGCACCGGAGAGTCGATGTCCGGTTGCCATCCGTTGTAAGCTCCTCCATATTCTACTTTGGCTCCGGCCAGTGCAAAGACACTTTCCAGACTGGAATAGACAGAGGCTTTCCGGCTTTCGGATGAACTCCTAATTAATATTTTTACTTCGATTAAGCCATTCGCAGATTTTACAACTGCCAGATTGCTGGAAGATTCAACTGTTCCCGGGAAGGAGGCCAACATACTGATTACTCCATTCTGACAACCTTCAATCGCATTGATCAGGTCATCCTGGATCTCTTCCGGAATAAGAGAGGTAGGCAATTCTGCTGTTTCAGCAGTAAAAGATATATTTTCTTCTATCCCTTTATATTCTTCGCGGTAGAGGTCCTGGTAGTCTGCAACCATTTCCCACAGGACTTCCGCATTTTCACCAGGAATAGTAACCACTGCGAATGCTTCGCGTGGGATCGCATTCCGTAAAGATCCTCCTTCTACAGAAGCCAGACGGGCGCCACATCCAGCTACGGCTTCTTTTAAGAAACGAAACATCAGTTTGTTTGCATTGGCACGACCTAAATGGATATCTACTCCGGAATGTCCTCCTTTTAAACCTGTCAGGCTTAGTTTAAAGGCAATATCTCCTTCCGGAATGTATTCATCTTCTTTAAACTGGAAAGAGATATTCAGGTCTGCACCTCCGGCACAACCCACGAATAATTCTCCCTCTTTTTCCGAATCACAATTAATCAGGATCTCTCCTTTACAGAAGCCGGGTTTTAATCCGAATGCACCGTCCATTCCCACTTCTTCATCTATAGTGAAAAGTGCTTCAACCGGTCCATGTTCCAGTGTATTGTCAGCAAGTACGGCCATGGCCAAAGCAACGCCAATCCCGTTATCAGCTCCCAGGGTGGTACCCCGGGCTGTGACCCAGTCTCTTTCTACATACGCATCAATAGGATCTTTCAGAAAGTCATGGTTCACATGAGAGTTTTTCTGGGGTACCATGTCGAGGTGAGATTGCAGGATGACGCCTTTATGATCTTCCCTGCCTGTTGTTGCCGGTTTTCGGATCAGCACATTTCCTGTTTCGTCCTGCAAAGTTTCCAAACCTAAACGTTTTCCAAATGAAAGGACGTATTCCGTAACTTCTTTCATATGTCCTGTCGGACGAGGGATTTGTGTTAGATCATAGAAATATCCCCATATCTGATTAGGGGAAAGATCTTTAATGCTTGCTGACATAGAGTAACAATTTAAATTGAATTCTTATTTTAATACAAACGTATTCATTCTACAACAGCCACCGCCTCATTTTTGTTAGTCAGCGGTAAAGCTACGATCCCAAACAGACCACATAAAGCGGTCCATACGGATTGAACGGTGTGCACTACTAATGCGAATGCCAATGCGTCCGTTTCCTTTACTCCATAGCACATCAGGGTAGCTGATACCATAAAATGCCAGGCTCCGATGCCTCCCTGTACAGGAACTGCCACACCAATACTACTCATGGTGAAAGCGATCAGTCCAACGGTGATCCCTAACTCCCGGGTAAAGTCAAAGGCATAAAAAGTGATATAGAAATAAAAGAAATATCCGGTCCAGATCATCGCTGTGTACAAAAGGAATTTAACCTTGTGTTCCATCAGCCAGACGCTTTTCATTCCTTCCCACACATTCCATAACATTCCTTTGGCTTTCTGAACTAATGAGTAATGACCTAAGTAGGTAAAAACAAACCAGATCAGGATGGCTGTCACTGCGATGATCGCAAAGATCCACACAGACAGGAAGTTCCCTTGTATCCCTTCCAGTAAAGCCGGGTTACGGGCAAAAAAGCTAACAAAGAAATTGAAATTGAAAATAAAGATCATCAAGGTGATCAGACCGACTGTGACGGTATCACTGACACGGTCAATCAAAAGGGTTCCCAATAACTTGGAGAACGAAATTTTTTCATATTTGGTAATAATTCCACATCTCCAGACCTCTCCGACACGCGGCAGCACGAAGTTGATTGCATAATTTCCCAATACGGCAAAAACCAGATTACTCATTTTGAAACGCTCTCCTAAGGAACTGATCAATAGTCCCCAGCGTAATCCTCTTACAATATTTGCAGCCAAACCAAACAAAAGGGAGAATAGTAGAATGTCATAACGTACACCTTTCTTTATGAGTTGCCATATTTCACTGAAATCCATTTCCCGGTATAAAAACCACAGAAGAAGACCTCCCAATGCGAGGGGTAATATAATTTTGACGATGTTACTCAGGAGTTTCTTAAAATCCATTACAAATAGGAGACTTTAAATTATTTATTGTACTTTTGCGCATCTGCAAAGATAAACATATTATTTTAATACAAACATTCTGAACTCATAAGAAGTGGATGAGAGTAGTAAGACCCAAGAAAGCATTAGGACAACACTTCCTGAAAGATTTACAGATCGCTGAACGCATTGCGGATACGCTTTCTGACTATAAACAATTTCCGGTATTGGAAATTGGTCCCGGCATGGGAGTCCTCACCTCTTTTTTATTGGATAAAGGCCATGACCTGTCCGTCGTTGAACTGGATCGGGAATCTGTAGCCTATCTGGAACAACATTTCCCCTCTTTGCATGGAAAGATCTTTGCGGAAGATTTCCTGAAACAGGATCTGAAGAATCTTTTTCCCGGCGAATTCTGTATCATCGGGAATTATCCTTATAATATTTCCAGTCAGATTTTTTTTAAGGTGCTGGATTATAAAGAACTGATCCCCTGTTGCTCTGGTATGTTGCAGAAAGAGGTTGCCGAACGTCTGGCAGCAGGTCCGGGCAGTAAAACCTATGGAATATTAAGTGTATTATTACAAGCCTGGTATGATGTGGAATATCTTTTTACGGTCAGTGAAAAGGTGTTCGACCCTCCTCCGAAAGTCAAAAGCGGAGTGATCAGAGCGGTAAGAAATAAGAGGACAGAGTTAGGTTGTGATGAAGGTTTGTTTAAGACTGTTGTTAAAACCTCTTTTAATCAACGACGGAAAACCCTTCGTAATTCGATGAAGCCTATTTTGGGGAAAGATTGTCCTGATTATCCTTTACCTATTTTTGACAAGCGACCGGAGCAACTTTCCGTAGAACAGTTTGTTGAGTTGACTTTGATCACGGAACGTCATTTGAGAGCACAGTAAACAAGTCCCTAACCCTCGTTACTAAGGAGGAATCCGCATGGTTGAATTTACAAAAGAATATATTGAGAACCTGAAGCGTATCATCGACGACCGGGATGATATTAAAGCAAAAGAGTTACTGAAAGATCTTTATCCGGCAGATATTGCTGAGTTATATCAGGATCTGAATCTGGAAGAGGCTATTTATCTTTATCTGTTGATGGATGGGGAAAAGGCGGCAGATGTCCTGATGGAACTGGATGATGAGGATCGTGGAAAGTTGTTAAAGGAACTTCCAAATGAGTTGATCGCCAAGCGTTTCGTGGATAATATGGACACGGACGATGCGGTGGATCTGATGCGGGGATTAGATGAAGACACGCAGGAGGAGATCCTGTCGCATATTGAAGATGTGGAGCAGGCCGGGGATATTGTCGATCTGTTGAAATATGACGAAGATACGGCCGGGGGATTGATGGGGACGGAAATGATCGTGGTGAACGAGAATTGGAGCATGCCCCGTTGTATTGATGAAATGCGTGTCCAGGCTGAAGAGATGGATGAGATCTATTATGTATATGTGGTAGATGATGATGGCCGGTTAAGGGGGGTTTTACCTTTGAAGCGGATGATCACAAACCCTTCTGTCTCCAAGATCAAGCATGTTATGAAGAAAGATCCCATCTCAGTCCGGGATGATGATAGTATTGAAGAGGTGGCACAGATCATCGGGAAATATGACCTGGTAGCGATCCCGGTTCTGGATAGTATCGGACGCTTGGTTGGCCGTATTACGATTGATGATGTAATGGATGAGATGCAGGAACAACATGAACGTGACTATCAGTTAGCTTCGGGTATCTCCCAGGATATAGAAACTTCCGATAATGTCTTTTTACAAACGGCTGCCCGCTTACCCTGGCTGGTAATCGGAATGATTGGTGGGATTGGAAACTCAATTATACTGGGAAATTTTGAAAGTAATTTTGCCTCTAATCCGAAGATGGCTCTTTTCATCCCTTTAATCGGAGGAACCGGTGGGAATGTGGGTATACAGTCCTCTGCTATTGTGGTGCAGGGGTTAGCCAATAATTCACTGAAACCTGAGAATATTGTCCCTCAAATTTTAAAAGAGTCGGTAGTCGCTTTGATTAATGCCAGTATTATCAGTTTGATCGTATTTACCTATAACTTTTTTATGTTGGGCGACCGGGGGATTACTGCATCTGTTTCTCTTAGCCTTTTTGCGGTGGTTATGTTTGCCAGTATATTCGGAACCGTGGTTCCCATCACACTGGAAAAGCTCAAAATAGACCCGGCATTGGCTACCGGTCCATTTATAACGATCACCAATGATATTATCGGTATGATGATCTATATGTTTATCTCCTCGGCTTTGGCCTGACGGGATAAAAAAAGGGAAACATATTGTGTGGTTACAGGGGAAATCGTATTTTTGCAGTCGATTCTAACGAATTACAAATCAAATTTATAGAATAATATATTTATGGCAACAACTGCTGATTTCAGAAATGGTATGTGTATCGATATGGACGGTAACTACTACTTTATTGTTGAATTTCTTCACGTTAAACCAGGTAAAGGTCCGGCTTTCGTTCGTACGAAACTGAAAAACGTAACCACGGGCCGTGTAATTGATAAGACCTGGAACTCGGGTGTAAAAGTGGAAGAAGTTCGTATTGAGCGTCGTCCGTATCAGTTTTTATATCAGGATGATATGGGATATAACTTCATGCATCCGGAAACTTTCGAACAGATCTCTATACCTGGTGAGTCCATTGATGGTGTGCAGTTCCTGAAAGAAGGAGATATGGTCGAAGCCATGGTACACGCTGCCAGTGAAACGATCCTGACCTGTGAATTACCTGCACATGTAGTGTTGGAAATCACTTACACAGAGCCTGGTGTAAAGGGAGATACGGCTACTAATACATTGAAGCCTGCCACTGTGGAAACAGGAGCGGAAGTGCGTGTTCCTTTATTCATCAACGTAGGTGAAAAAATTGAGATTGATACCCGTAACGGTTCTTACGTAGGACGCGTACGCTCGTAAGAATTGAAAATGGGAAATGGAAAATTAGCAAAAAAATAATTTTCAATTCTCCATTTTCCATTTACTTTGAACCTTAAACTTAACTTATGGATAACTATACGATCAAAGAGTGGCCGGAAGAAGACCGTCCACGTGAAAAATTACTTAAAAGAGGCCCGGCTGCTCTTACGGACGCAGAACTGCTGGCCATCCTTATTGCTTCCGGGAACAGTAAAGAATCTGCTGTTCACCTATCCCAGCGAATCCTTTCTTCTGTCGATAATAATCTGAATACATTAGGTAAACTTTCCGTGAAGGAGTTAAAGAAAGATTTTACAGGTATTGGTACTGTGAAAGCTCTTACTATTCTTGCTGCTTTGGAATTAGGTAAACGACATACAAGTAGTGAAACCCTAAAAAGAAATAAGGTCAAAACGAGTGAAGATGCTTTCCGCTTTTTCTATCCGTTGATGAGTGAATTACCCCATGAAGAAGTATGGGGTGTTTTTGTTAATCAGGCCGGAATTGTTAAGAAAAAAATTAAGATCAGCCAGGGCGGGATTAGTAATACGGCTGTAGACATACGATTAATCCTCAGAGCTGCTGTGGACTCTCTTGCTTCCGGTATTATCCTTTGTCATAACCACCCTTCCGGAAATTTGCAGCCCAGCCCTCAGGATGACCGTTTAACACTTCGTTTGAAGGAAGCAGCCCGGTTGATCGATCTTCAGTTGTTGGATCACCTTATTATCTCTGAAACGAAATTTTACAGTTATGCAGATTCCGGCCGGATCATATGACTTTTTCAGGTGTTAGTTTTATAAAAGATATTCATGTATATTTGTATGAAAATAGTATATGAGTATGGATAATGAATTTCTTCAGACTGAAGAGGCGATCGTAAATGTCCTCAAAACCGTTTTTGACCCGGAGATCCCGGTAAATGTATATGATCTGGGGCTCATCTATAAAGTAGATGTGGACGATGATAAAAATGTAACAATAGATATGACTTTGACAGCTCCGAACTGTCCGGCTGCGGATTTTATTATGGAGGATGTCCGCATGAAAGTAGAATCTGTAGAAGGGGTAAAAAGTGTAGTGGTTAATCTGGTTTTTGAGCCGGAATGGAATAAGGATATGATGTCTGAAGAGGCCAAACTGGAATTGGGATTCCTATGATGTAAAAAGGATGAATACTCCACGGAAAAAGATATATTTTATTTCAGATGCCCATCTGGGTGCCCGTTTCCATGAAGATCCGCGAAAGATTGAGAAAAAGTTGGTCCGTTGGCTGGATTTTGTGAAAAAGGATGCTTCTGCTATTTTCATGTTGGGTGATATGTTTGATTACTGGTATGAATATAAATATGTCGTACCCAAAGGGTTTACCCGTTTTTTAGGAAAACTGGCCGAACTTTCTGATGAGGGGATTGAAATTCATATTTTTACCGGGAATCATGATGTATGGATTTTTGATTATTTACCGGAGGAAATAGGAGCAGTTGTTCATCGGGATGTGCTTACCATAGATTTATTAGGAAAACGTTTTTTTCTGGGTCATGAAGATGAAATTGATTACCGGAGCTGGTCTTTTCGTTTACTCCGTAAACTTTTCCGGAATAAATTCTGTCAATGGTTATATGCCGGTATTCACCCCCGGTGGACTTTTGGTTTTGCTTTAGGCTGGTCACTCAGCAGCCGTAAGAAAGGATTAAAAAAGAATGAAGAGGTGGAATATGAAGGAGAGGCGGCAGAGTATATGGTACAATTTGCCAAAAAATATCTTATAACCCATCCGGATATTAATTTCTTTATTTTCGGTCACCGGCATATTATGCTTGATCTGATGCTGACTAAAACTTCCCGCCTGCTGATCGCCGGGGATTGGATGAAACTTTTTTCATATATTGAATGGGACGGAAAAGAACTGAGTCTTAATCAGTTTGAAGTAGAGGAATAAGAATCAACTATTATTCTGGAAAATAAAAAAACTGCCCCAACCGGTGTCGGGACAGTTTAAACACTAATCCTTTGTGTTTTGTAAGCTGTGAGGACTAGTTAATATTAATATTAAGATAAGATTTCCATTGTATCAGATGCAATCATGAATTCTTCATCGGTAGGAACCACCATGACAGTTACTTTGCTGTCGGGTGTGCTGATAATCATTTCTTCCCCACGCATTCCATCATTTTTCTTTATATCCAGCTTAATACCCATGTATTCCATATTTTCACACACCGCTTTACGGGTAGCCCATTGGTTTTCTCCAACTCCTCCTGTGAATACCAGAATATCCAGTCCGCCTAACGCAGCAGCGTACGACCCGATATATTTCTTGATCCGGTAGTTGTACACATTGAGTGCCATCGTTGCCCGTTTGTCTCCATCTGCAACCGCCGCTTCGATTTCACGCATATCAGAAGAAATGCCTGATAAACCTAATACCCCACTCTGTTTGTTAATCATATCCGAAATACCTTTTCCATCCAGATGTTCTCTGTCCATCAGGAAAGCTAATGCACCTGCATCAACATCTCCGCAACGGGTCCCCATTAATAAACCTTCTACAGGGGTTAATCCCATAGAAGTATCCATGGATTTACCATCTTTGATGGCTGCCAGTGAACCTCCGTTACCAATATGAGCAGTGATAATTTTTTGTTCTTCATAAGGAACTCCTAATATTTCACATGCACGTTTGGATACGTAACGATGACTGGTTCCATGAAATCCATAACGGCGGATACCATATTTTTTGTACAATGAATAGGGCAGACCATACATGTAAGCATAATCCGGCATCGTCTGATGAAAAGCAGTATCGAAAACACCTACCTGACGAATGCCCGGAATCAATGAGCTCATGGCACGAATCCCTTTCAGGTTGGGTGGGTTATGAAGCGGAGCCAGATCAATACATTCTACTAATTTACCAATTACTTCCGGAGTGATCTCTACACTACTACTAAATTTTTCAGCTCCGTGAACCACCCGGTGACCTACAGCATTGATCTCATCATATGATTTGATACAGCCATATTTTTCATCTGTCAGTACTCCTAAAATAAACTCAATGGCAGCTGTATGTTCATCTAATTCTTTTTCCAGAACCACTTTTTCTCCATCCGGTAGGGTGAATTTAAGAAAAGAACCGGGTAAACCCAATTTTTCAACTCCACCCTGTGCCATTACTGTATTACTGCTCATATCGAACAGTTTATACTTTACGGATGAACTTCCGCAGTTAAGTACTAAAATCTTCATTCTTATTGGTTGTATATAATAATTCTATTATTTAGATGATTTCAAACCGATTGCCTGATTTGCCACGATCGCTACCATCTTATAAATATCCTCTGAAGAACAGCCGCGGGAAAGGTCATTTACCGGAGCTGCCATTCCCTGTAGAATAGGCCCCACTGCTTCTGCACCCCCTAATCTTTGAACCAGTTTATAGGCAATATTACCCACTTCCAGTGAGGGAAATACTAAGACATTGGCTTTTCCTGCAATTTCACTACCCGGGGCTTTTTTCAAACCTATCGCTTCTACCAATGCTGCATCTGCCTGTAATTCACCGTCTATTTTCAGATCCGGAGCCATCTCTCTGGCTAAACGGGTACCTTCTACTACTTTATCTATTCTTGGATGGGATGCACTTCCTTTTGTTGAGAAACTTAACATCGCTACCCGTGGTTCCACCCCTATAATATCACGAGTTGTTTTGGCGGTTGAAACTGCAATCTGAGCGAGTTCTTCGGCTGTTGGGTCTGGAATCACCGCACAATCGGCAAATACCATGATACCATCATTCCCATACGTATGATCCTGAATAAACATAATGAACGCTCCGGATACACTGCTGATTCCAGGAGCCGTTTTAATGATCTGTAAGGCCGGACGAAGTACATCTCCGGTGGTATTGTCAGCTCCGGCAATTTCGCCGTCTGCATCTCCTGCTTTAATCATAAGACAGGCTAAGTAAAGTGGATTTTCTACCAGAACTGACGCTTTTTCTTTAGTCATCCCTTTTTTCTGGCGTAATTTTACCAATAAATCGGTATATTCCTCTTTCTTTTCATGGTTGGCAGGATCGATGATCGTAGCCTTCTGAATATGATTTAAACCATATTGTGTTGCCAGATCAGCTATTTCACCGGGGGTACCGATTAAAATAATGTTAGCAACTTTGTCGGCCAATAGACGGTCGGCAGCTCTCAACATTCTTTCTTCCGTTCCTTCCGGAAGAACAATGCGCTGTGGGTTAGCTTTCGCACGGTTGATAATGTCCTGCATCAAATCCATAATGGAAGTAATTTTATATTATTTAATAAATCTTTTCTGGTTTTGCCTACAAAAGTAGTGATAATGCAACATCGACTTTGCAAAATACGGGAAAGATTTAGATGTCGGACTTGCAATTTTAGAAGATTTAACAGAAATGTGTCACCTCCTTATCTCCTGACAGAATCTGTTGCAGATCTTCAGCAGTAATATTCACTGCTAATTTCCCTTTGGAGGCGACAGAAATTTTCCCTCTTTCTTCTGAGACAATGATGATTAAGGCATCTGTTTCAAGAGACATTCCTAAGCCGGACCGGTGTCTTAGTCCTAATTCTTTAGGGATGTTGGCATTTTGTGCAACCGGAAGTATACACCCTGCTGCTTTGATCCGGTTATCGGCAATGATCATAGCACCATCATGTAGCGGACTGTTTTTGAAAAATATATTCTCAATCAAACGGGCGTTTACATCTGCGACGAACATCTCCCCGGTATGCTCGTATACGGTGAGATCCACATCCTGCTGAATTACGATCAGTGCCCCTGTCTTTTTCCGGGCCATATTCATACAAGCCAACACAACAGGAGCAACAAATTTATTTTCGTTATCCCCCTCTCCTTTTCTGGAAAATAATTTCGAGACAAACTTCCATCCTCTATGCGATCCCATAGCCAGTAGGAAACGACGGATCTCATCTTGAAAAAGGATGACTAATACCACAAAACCGACACTGATGATTTTATCCAGGATCGCACCCATCAGACGCATTTCCAATACCTGGGAAACTAAAATCCAAACGACAATAAAGGATACTACCCCACTAAATATGGCGATCGTACCGGAGCTTTTCATCAATTTGTACGTTTGATACAGGAAAAAAGCCACTAACAATATGTCAATGATATCTTTTATTCCGATTTGTATCCACATAGGCTTTACCTTGATAATTGAAAGTTGACAATTGTCAATTTCAGGTTTATAGATTGTTCTCCCTGATCTGCTCAGGAGAGGATTGTTTTCTGTACTATTCTGACTGTTTCCACCGCGGCTTTTACGTCATGGACCCGTAATATATCAGCTCCGCTCAATAGTGCGATCGTATTCAATACAGTTGTTCCGTTCAGGCTTTCTTCCGGAGTATTTTCAAGAAACTTATAGATCATTCCTTTCCGGGAGATACCCACTAACAGAGGAAGATCAAAAATTTGGAACTCATTCAATTGTTGCATGAGTTGATAGTTTTGATCCAATGTCTTGCTGAACCCAAAACCAGGATCCAGAATAATATCATTGACTCCCAAAAGACGTAGTTGGTTTACTTTCTCAGCAAAATATTTCCGGAGATCCACAATGAGATGCGAATAATCTGTATACTGTTGCATGGTCTGTGGAGTACCCCGCATATGCATCATAATGTAAGGGACCTGTAATTCCGAGATTGTCTGAAACATATTTTTATCCAGTTCTCCCCCGGAAATATCATTAATAATCGCAACTCCATATTTTTCTACGCATTGGCGGGCTACTCCGGCACGGAAAGTATCCACGGAAATAACTGTATCCGGATAGTGTTTGCTTAGAATATCCAGTGCTATTTCAAGCCGCATCATCTCTTCCTCCGGAGAAATATCCGTAGCTCCGGGACGGGAAGAATATCCTCCTATATCTATCAGATCTCCTCCTTCTTCCAGAATATCCTGTATCCTTTCTTCTATTTCTGCCTGGGTTTGTTTCCGGCTACCGTCATAGAATGAATCCGGTGTAATATTGAGGATCCCCATCACAAGAGGAGTCTCCAAAGAAAGGAGTTCGCCTTTTATATTGATTGTTTTGCGATCCATGCGTATATTTGACAAACAATTTCCTACAAAAGTAAAGAAATAATATAATATCGTTACATTTGTAGAAGAATAAAAACGCTATCGAAAAAGGCTTATGAGTATTACTGAATTATATGAATTGTTTATCCATCACCCGAAAGTGACTACCGATAGCCGGAATTGTCCGAAAGGGTCTCTCTTCTTTGCGCTGAAAGGTGATCAGTTTGATGGAAATGAATATGCAGCCAAAGCTCTCTCTGTAGGCTCCTCATATGCTGTTATTGATAATCCGGATTATTATACGGGAGAACGTACGATCCTGGTGGAAGATGCTTTGAAAACTTTGCAACAACTGGCTCAAAGACATCGGAAGGTGATTGGTATACCTGTTATCGGAATTACTGGTACAAATGGAAAAACCACGACGAAAGAGTTACTGGCAGCAGTTCTTTCGTCTAAATTTAATTTGCTGTATACGGAGGGAAACCTAAATAATCATATTGGGGTACCTCTGACATTACTCCGTCTGAATCATGAACATGAAATGGCAGTAATAGAAATGGGAGCCAGTAAGCCAGGCGATATAAAGGAACTTGCTGAAATTGCCATGCCTAATTATGGAATTATTACCAACGTGGGAAATGCTCACCTCGAAGGATTCGGTTCTTTTGAAGGAGTTGTATCTACTAAAGGAGAACTCTATCAATATATCCGCCGTACGAAAGGGACTATTTTTATTAAAAAGGAGAATAAGGATTTGCAGGAAATCGCAAAGGGTATTCAGCAGGTTACCTATGGGGCCAGTGAAGACACTTTTGCCTCCGGATGTATTGAGGAATGTAATCCATATGTGATCTTTAACTGGAGACAGCAGGGAAAATTACATACAGTAGAAACTCATCTGATCGGAGATTATAATTTAGATAATTTGTTAGTCGCTGTGACTGTCGGACGTTATTTCAAAATCCCTGCTGAACGGATCAGCCGTGCCATTGCAGCGTATGAGCCGGCCAATAACCGCTCTCAATTGAAAATTACGGAGAAGAATCATTTGATCATTGATGCTTACAATGCGAATCCAAGTAGCATGGAAGTTGCACTGAAAAATTTTGCAGTCTTAAAAAGTGATTATCCAAAGGCGGTAATTTTAGGAGACATGAAGGAATTGGGAACAGATAGCAAATCATTGCATCGTCAGATTGTAGATCAGATTAACTCTTTTCATTTTGAAAAAGTATTCCTTTGTGGAACGTGTTTTTCTGAGGTAGCGGGTGATCTTCCTTGTTTTCCGCAGGTAGAAGAGTTGGTGTCTGCTTTGCAGAAGGAACCAGTAACCGGATACCAAATCCTGATTAAAGGATCACGGAGTATGGCACTGGAGAGAGTGGTCGACTTTTTATGAAATAATGATCTGAAAAGAAGATGCCTGATCTGACTGTCTGGATGAATACCCCTTACGACTGGATGTTATTGTTCGTTTGTGCTCTTTTTATAGGAATGTCCAAGACGGGTATTCAGGGTATTAATACATTGGCCATTCCTTTGATGGCTATTCATTTCGGGGCCAAACCTTCCACAGGGCTGATCTTACCTATGCTTTGTTTTTCAGACCTGATCGCTGTTTTTTATTACCGGAGAACTGCGGAGTGGAACTATATTTTTAAACTGTTACCCTCTGCGATTGCCGGTTTTTTCTGGCGTTGGCTGTGGATAAACTGATCCCTCCGGATGAGTTCCGCTTTTTAATGGCTTTTTGTATTTTTATTGGGATTGGAGTGATGTTCTGGACTGGGAAAAAAGCTCCGGAAAGTAAGATGTTCCATGCCTGGTGGTATGCCCCTCTCTTTGGGTTAATGGGTGGTTTTACTACGATGATCGGAAATGCAGCGGGTCCTGTCATGGCTGTATATCTTTTATCCATGCGGCTTCCTAAATATAGTTTTGTCGGAACCAGTGCCTGGTTTTTCTTAGTCGTGAATTATCTGAAACTTCCTTTGCAGATATTTGTGTGGGATAATATTTCCTTTACTTCTTTATTGTTAAATGTATATTCCATTCCGTTTATGATCCTGGGAGCTTTGTCAGGAATCTGGTTCGTGAAGAAAGTCCCGGAAAAATCCTACCGGACTTTTATCATTGTGGTGACAATCCTTTCTACTGTCATGCTACTTTTCTAAATCTTTATTCTTTGCCAATCGGATTTATAGCGCCTCCCGTCCGGCTCCTGTATTCAGTAGGTGATTCGTTTGTATAGCGTTTAAAATATCGCCCTAAATAAGACTGGTCCGGAAAATGCAGCCGGTGTGCAATTTCCTGGATCGGAAGGTTAGTTGAAGTCAGCAGAACCTTTATTTCAAGGATCAGATGATTATCAATAATATCTTTTGCTGATTTACTACTTGTTACTTGTCTGCTGATAGCAGATAAATAACGGGGAGAAATACATAATTTATTTGCGTAAAAGGAGACTTCCCTTTCTTTGGTACAGAACTCCTGAACCAAGGCGATAAATCCGTGAAATAATTCCATGTTTCGCATGGTGCTGCTTTTTTGGATATTAAAAATTCGCTGTGTTTTGTCATACGTTTCCCAAAATATGCATTGCAGTTGATTTTTAATGATATGATAACGGAATCGGTTTTCCCGGTCATTATAAACGGTGAAAATAAACCGGAAAGTACATTCTAACAGGAACATTTTTTCTTCCGGTAAAACATAGATCGGATTTTCTTTTAAAAAACGGAAAAAAGGTCCTTCCAACCGAAAGTTGACTTCATTAAACAACTCATGTGAAAAGGCAATGAATTTACCTTTAAAATCAGAGCTGGCTTCATGCAGTGTCAGGATTGTTCGTGGCAATAAGGTCACTTTTGTATTAGGGGTTATTTCCCGGCTTGTTAATTCAGTAGATAAAACTGCATGACCTTTGAAACATAAGAATATAAGACCACCCTGTAAACGTTGCGGACGGTTCATAAATGCAGATAAATTGGTCTCACCGACCAGAAAAGGTTCTTCCGTTGATGAAAAAAATTGATTCATTTTTTACTTGTTTTGGAGACAAAAATAGGTTTTCATTGGAATTTTACAAGGTATATATCCAAAAATGAACAACATTGAGTACTTTCTGAAAATGAACAGCGAATAATCAAAAAGTACTTTTGTCCCCGTAAATATATATCATTAAAGGAAAAAATGAAAAAGAGAACAGTAAAAACAACTTGTTTAGTTGCGTGCTTGATTGGGATGATTGGGTGTAATACTGCCCCGAATGTGGCGCCTGAAGCAACGTATGCTACCCTTCGCATTAGTAAAACCGACCGGGAGTTAGCGGATTCCTATCCGGCGACTATCCGTGGACGGCAGGATATTGATATTTATCCGCAGGTGGGAGGATTTATTTCAGAAGTGTGTGTGATGGAAGGACAGAAAGTAACCAAAGGACAGCCTTTATTTATTATAGACCAGGTTCCCTACAAAGCGGCTTTACAAACGGCAGAGGCCAATGTGGAAGCAGCGAAAGCGGGAGTGGCTACTGCACAGTTGACCTATGACAGCAAAAAGACCCTGTTTGAACGGAATGTCATTTCACAATTTGACCTGTCCACGGCAGAGAATAATTTACTGACGGCTAAAGCCCAATTGGCACAGGCAGAAGCACAGGAAACCTATGCAAAAAATGATCTTTCCTATACGGTGGTAAAAAGTCCGGCAAACGGTGTGGTCGGAACATTGCCGTATCGTGTCGGAGCTTTGGTAAGTGCTTCTATTCCTAAACCGTTAACTACTATTTCAGATAACTCGGAAATGTATGTTTATTTTTCTATGACTGAGAATCAACTTCTTTCATGGACCCGCCAATATGGATCGATGGATGAAGTCCTGCGTACTATGCCGGATTTAAAACTTTTGCTGAGTGATGGTTCTACGTATGCACCTGCCGGACGTATTGAGTCTGTCAGCGGAGTCATTGACCCGACAACGGGAAGTGTTTCCGTACGTGCGGTTTTCCCGAATGAGGGGCGTTTGCTGCATAGTGGAGGTTCCGGAAATATACAGATCGGATATTTGCGTGAAAATTGTCTCGTTATCCCACAGATAGCCACCATAGATGTACAGGATAAAGTTTTTGTCTATAAAGTGGTAAATGGAACAACCGAACGGACTATGATAGAAGTGATTCCCGTAAATAACGGAAAAGAATATATTGTAGAAGCCGGGCTGAATGAAGGAGATGTAATCGTGTCTGAAGGCGTAGGATTAATCCGTCCGGGTGTAGCGATCCAAACCAAACCATCAACCCAACAGTAAGAAAGACAAGATGAAACTAAAATATTTTATTGACCGTCCGGTTTTATCGGCGGTTCTCTCCATCGTAATTGTATTGGGAGGGATAATCGGACTGGCAACATTGCCTGTAGAGCAATATCCTGATATTGCACCTCCAACGGTAATGGTTACTACGTCTTATACCGGAGCCAGTGCCGAAACATTGCAGAATAGTGTAATTGCCCCTTTAGAGGAAGCAATTAATGGGGTAGAGAATATGACTTATATGACCTCCTCTGCTACTAACTCCGGCTCAGTGACTATATCTGTTTATTTTAAACAAGGTACAGATCCGGATATGGCTGCTGTAAATGTACAAAACAAAGTGTCAAAAGCAACGGGTTCACTTCCCCAGGAAGTAACGAAAGTCGGTGTACAGACAGCTAAACGGCAGACCAGTATATTAAAGATATTCTCTATTTATAGTCCCGATGAAACATATGATAATAACTTCCTGGCAAATTATCTGAAGATCAATCTGCAACCACAAATTATGCGTATTGCCGGGGTGGGTGAACTGATTGTACTGGGTAGTGATTATAGTATGCGTATCTGGCTGAAACCGGATGTAATGGCTCAGTATGGCCTGATTCCTACTGATATATCAGCGGCTTTGGCAGAACAGAATATTGAATCCGCTACCGGATCTTTTGCGGAAAATTCCGGTCATACGTATCAGTATACCATGAAGTATAGTGGACGTTTGATGTTACCGGAAGAGTTTGAGAATATTGTAGTCAGGGCGCTGCCGGATGGTGAGGTCTTACGGCTGAGAGATGTGGCGGATGTAGAGTTAGGCCAGCAGCAATACGCTTATGCCGGTTCCGCGAACGGCAAACCGGGTATTTCATGCCTGGTATTCCAGACTGCCGGTACGAACGCGACAGAAGTTGTGAATGAGATCGATGCTTTACTCGAGGAAGCACAAAAAGATATGCCGGAAGGGATGGAGATCGTAGAGATCCGGAGTGCAAATGACTTTTTATATGCTTCTATTTATGAAGTAATTAAGACTCTGATTGAAGCCATCTTTCTGGTAATCCTGATTGTATATGTGTTCCTTCAGGATATTCGTTCAACATTGATCCCACTGATCGGTATTTTTGTTTCGCTGATCGGAACCTTTGCTTTCCTTGCTTTCTTTGGATTTAGTATTAACCTGCTTACTCTTTTTGCACTGGTGCTTGCTATCGGTACGGTGGTGGATGATGCTATCATTGTCGTCGAGGCAGTTCAGGCAAGGTTTGACGTAGGTTACCAGTCTTCTTACATGGCTGCCAATGATGCGATGAAAGGTATCAGTAGTGCAATTGTGACCTCTACACTGGTTTTTATGGCAGTGTTTATTCCGGTTTCTCTGATGGGAGGAACTTCCGGAACCTTTTATACCCAGTTTGGTATTACCATGGCGGTAGCGGTAGGTATTTCAGCAATTAATGCGCTGACTTTATCACCGGCTCTCTGTGCGCTGATTCTGAAACCTTATGTCGATGAGAATGGGGTGCAAAAGAATAATTTTGCTGCTCGCTTCCGTAAAGCCTTCAATACTTCATTTGATGTGATCGTAAAAAAATACCAGAAGGGAGTATTTGTATTTATGAAACGTCCGTGGCTGACCTGGGGAACCCTGATTCTATCGATCGTTTTACTTGTTGTTTTAATGAATAACACCAAGACCGGCTTAGTTCCGGATGAAGACCAGGGAAATATTTTTATCAATGTGAATACCGCTCCGGGTAGCTCTGTATTACAAACAGAGCGGGTGATGACTGAGATTGAAAACCGTATTAAGGATGTCCCACAAATACTTTCTTATACAAAAGTGGCGGGATATGGTATGATTGCAGGACAAGGTCCTTCGTATGGTATGGTCACCATCAAACTGAAACCATGGTCCGAACGCCCGGATAAGGGGGATGACGTAAATGCAGTGATTGCTGATATATACAGACGTACGGCAGATGTGAAAGATGCCCGGATATTCGTAATGGCACCTCCAATGATTACCGGATATGGTACCGGAAATGGTTTTGATATGTATGTCCAGGACCGTAAAGGAGGAGATCTCGAAGTATTCTATAATATTACCCAGCAATTTATTGCACAATTGAACCAACGTCCGGAGATTGCTACCGCTTATACTTCTTTTACCATTAGTAACCCACAGTGGAAAGTGGAAGTGGATGCGGCCAGATGTAAACGGGCCGGTATTTCTCCGAATGAAGTATTATCAACTCTTTCAGCTTATTATGGAGGACATTATGTCTCAGATTTTAACCGTTTCTCCAAAATTTACTGGGTGATGATGCAGGCTTCTCCTGAATACCGTTTAGGACCGGAATCTTTAGATAAAGTCTTTGTGCGTATAAACGGAGAGATGGCTCCCCTTAGCCAGTTTGTGAAACTGACAAAAGTATATGGAGCCGAGTCATTAGGTCGTTTCAATATGTATAATTCTATTGCAGTGAATGGGATGCCGGCAAATGGGTATAGTTCGGGAGATGCGATCCGGGCCATCCAGGAAGTGGCTGCTACCAGCCTTCCGCAAGGATATAGTTATGAGTTTGCTGGTATCAGCCGGGAAGAGAGTCAAAATACGAATAACACTGTAATTATCTTTGGTATTTGTATCCTACTTATCTATCTGATTCTTAGCGCACTCTATGAAAGTTTTCTGATCCCGTTCACAGTAGTCCTTTCTGTACCATGTGGTTTAATGGGTAGCTTCCTGTTTGCAAAAGCTCTGGGGTTGGAAAATAATATTTACCTGCAGACCGGATTGATCATGTTGATTGGCTTGTTGTCTAAAACGGCTATTCTTCTGACAGAATATGCAGTAGAACGCCGTAAGAGTGGAATGTCACTGGCCGCAGCAGCTATTGCGGCGGCTAAAGTTCGTCTCCGTCCGATCCTGATGACTGCATTGACCATGGTATTCGGTATGCTTCCACTGGTCTTTTCTACCGGAGTAGGCGCAAATGGAAACAGTTCGTTAGGTACAGGTGCCGTAGGGGGAATGATCGTGGGAACATTGGCTCTTTTATTCCTTGTTCCATCCCTGTTTATTGTATTCCAGTACCTGCAGGAGAAATTTACCCCTGTAGAGGTAAATAACTATCCGGACTGGGCGATCCAGGCTGAAATGGAAGAGAATAAAGAAAGGAAAAAAGCACTTTCACAAAATGAAGTAAAAGAATGAAGAAAATAATTTTTATTATAGCTGTAGCCTATCTTACAGGTTGTGGCATATACAAGCCCTATCAACAACCGGATGTGCGAACAGCCGGATTGTTTGGAACTGAATATGAAACCACAGATTCCTCGACTATTGCAAATGTAAGTTGGAGAGAAATCTTTACAGATCCTGAATTACAGGTATTAATTGAATATGGAATAGAAAATAATACTAATCTGCAAATCGCACACTGGCGGGTTCGTCAGGCTGAAGCTGCCCTCAGTACTTCACGGTTAGCCTTTCTGCCATCTTTACATCTGGCTCCGGAAGGTAGTCTGAGTAGTTTTGATGGTGCTACACCTACTAAGGTTTACAGTGTACCAGTTGTAGCCAGTTGGGAAATTGATGTGTTTGGAAAACTTCAGAATGCAAAGAAACGTTCCAAAGCAGCTTATCTGCAAAGTCATGAATATGTACAGGCTGTACGTACCCAACTGATTGCTACCATTGCCAACTACTATTATACCCTATTGATGTTGGATGCTCAATATGAAATTTCTGTCCGGACAGCAGCAAGTTGGTATGAAAGTGTAGAGGTAATGCGTGCGATGAAAGAGGCGGGTATGACCAATGAAGCAGGAGTTGCCCAGATAGAAGCCAGCTATTTTGCTATCGAAGCTTCTGTCCGGGATCTGTATCAGCAGATCACTGAGATGGAAAATAACCTATCTATCCTGTTAGGGGAAGCCCCACAAGAGATACAAAGAGGTACACTGGCCGGACAATATTTTCCTGTTCAACTGGCAGTGGGTGTACCTCTCCAATTACTGACTAACCGTCCGGATGTAAAAAGTGCGGAACTAACTCTTGTCCAGGCTCACTACGCTACTAATGAAGCCCGTGCTTCTTTATATCCTTCTATTACCCTGGCGGGAAGTGCCGGATGGACGAACAGTGACGGAGGATACATTGTTAATCCGGGAAAACTTTTATGGAGTGCAGCGGCTTCCCTGACACAGCCCCTGTTTAATAAAGGAATTCACCGGGCACAGGTAAAAATAGCTGAGGCCCAGCGTCAGGAAGCCATGTTGAATTTTCAGCAGACTCTATTGAATGCAGGTGCAGAAGTAAATAATGCCCTGACACAATATCAGGTGGCACGCGAAAAACAACAGTTCCGTATCCAACAGATCACTTCGTTGGAAACAGCGGTGGAAAGTACCGAGTTGTTAATGAATCATGGTTCCATCACTTATCTGGATATTCTTACGGCAAGGCAGTCCTTATTGTCTGCCCAACTGAACCAGGTTGCTGATAAGTTCAGTGAAATTCAGAGTGTGGTGAATTTGTATCATGCTTTGGGAGGAGGACGCGACAATTAGTAAGAAAACTGTTATTTTTCATTTATAACTAATTCGAGTTTGTGGGGGGGGAAGTAGGCTGTGAAGTCTGCTTCCCCTGATTGTTTCCGGAAAAAATTCCTATCTGGGCTAAAAATAAGCTTGGTTTATCTTATAAACTTATTTAACTTTGCTTCCATCATAGGCATACGTTTACTATCATACGGTTCAACTGTTAAAAAACAATCCGATGTTTAAACCATTAAATCCTCTTTTACACTCAGAGTTACGCCTTGCTGTGATGTCATTACTGATGACCATGGGAGAGGCGGATTTTGTATATATAAAAAAAGAAACGAAAGCTACTTCCGGTAATTTGAGTGTACAGATTGAGAAGCTGAGTGAAGCCGGATATATTGAAGTGAAGAAAAGTTTCGTAGATAAACGTCCCCGTACCACCTGTTTGATTACCAAAAAAGGACAGGAAGCCTTTGCCGAATATGTAGAAGCTTTAAAAACTTATTTTAATAGTATTTCCTGATTCCAGGCTTTTCCTCTGGAGAATACCTGTTTTTAGGAAAAAGAAATAGTTCGGGGAAAAATAAAGAATTTTTCTTTCATCATATAAATAATATATATATCTTTGTATCTGAATTATGGTGTAACCGGTACATGTTCATGACTGGTTAGTAAAAGGGAATCCGGTGTAAGTCCGGAGCTGTACCCGTAGCTGTAAGTTCTGTAATCCTCGGTAATCTTCATTGCCACTGACGGAAGGGTTGAAAATAGTCAATTGAAACGTTGGGAAGGCCACCGGTAGAAGGAGAACAAGCCAGAAAACCTGCCATTATTCTTTATATCACACGACCTCGGGTATAGGGCGTGAAAACAGGTTTATATGCAACGATTTTTAGTAACCCGGGCATTTTGTGTGCTCATTCTGTACATGCTCTCTGCCGGATGGATCTGTGCGCAGGAGAAAGACAGTACTCTACACCAGCAACTTTCCAATGTAGATGTGGTGGAAAAAGTACGCCCTGCGGTGACACGGCAGGCTGCTCCTTTGCAGATTATGGACCGGGCAAACATCGACCGGTTGGGTTTACAGGATCTGTCGGAAGCTGTACGCCGTTTCTCGGGAACAACCGTAAAAGATTATGGAGGGATCGGAGGTTTGAAAACAGTCTCCGTACGAAGTCTGGGAGCCCAGCATACAGCAGTGAGTTATGACGGGATCACGATTTCGGATAGCCAAAGTGGACAGGTTGATATCAGCCGTTTTTCCTTAGATAATATAGAGTCTGTTTCTCTTTCCATTGGTCAGGTGGATGATATTTTTCAGACTGCCAGGATATATGCTTCTGTGGGAGCTTTAAACATACAAACCGAATCCCCCTTGTTTATGAAACGCTCTTCGCGGTTGACCGGGAAGGTTAAAACAGGTTCGTTCGGGTTTGTGAATCCCTCTTTACGCTATGATCAGAAGATATCAGATACATATGCCTTTTCATTTCATACGGATTGGATGCGGGCAGACGGACAATATCCTTATATATTGACTAACGGAAGCCTGATTACCGATGAAAAGAGGAAAAATAGCGATATTAAGAGTTTCCGGTCAGAGTTGAATCTATTTGCGGACTGGAAGAAGAACGGGACATTTCGTCTGAAAGGATATTGGTTTGATTCAGATAGAGGATTACCTGGTTCTGTCGTTTTGTATAATGACTATCAGAAAGAACGTTTGGAAAACCGGAATGGGTTTACGCAGGCTATGTATGAAAACAAGCTGAATGATCAGTTCTCATTTAAAGGGCAGGCTAAATTTGATTATGCCTGGACACGCTACCGGGATTATCACAGTAAGTATATTAACGGAGAACAACGGGATATTTACACCCAACGGGAATATTATGGGTCAGCAGGATTGTTGTACCGTCCGGCTACAAACTGGTCATTTTCTGTAGCAGAAGACTTCTTTATCAATACACTCGATGCGACCACTCCCAAGTGTCCTTTTCCAACACGCTATACCTCTCTGACAGCTTTGTCCGGACAATATCAGACCAGTCGTCTGACCGTCACCGGAAGTTTGTTGAATACGTATATAACGGAAGAGTTGGAGATCGGTGAAGCAGCCGATGACCGGAAGCGATTGTCTCCTGCGGTGAGTTTATCCTATCGGATTCTTCCGGATCAGAATTTACGTATACGAGCCTCCTATAAAGATATTTTCCGGACACCTACGTTTAATGATCTCTATTATGACCGGTTGGGAAATAAAGAATTAGATTCTGAGAAAGCTACACAATACAATCTGGGTCTGACCTGGAGCGGTACTGTTCCGGGTCTCAGACTGGATTATCTCAGTGTGACGGCTGATGGATACTATAATCGTGTAAAAGATAAGATCGTTGCTCTCCCTACCATGTTTATCTGGAAAATGATGAATATGGGACGGGTAAATATAAAAGGAGTGGATGTTAATCTATCTTCCTGCTGGGCATTACCCGCTTCTCTATTTATCCAATTGGATGGAACATATAGCTGGCAGGATGCAACCGATGCAACCGATGCAAGTTCCAAGATATACGGACATCAAATTCCTTATACACCAGTACATTCAGGAAATATAGCGGTTTCTCTTGAGAATCCCTGGGTGAATGTTAGCTGGTTAATGACCGCAGTTGGTGAACGCTATTCACTTGCCCAGAACATTGAAGCAAACCGGATGGATTCATACATCGAACAACAACTCTCTTTAAACCGAACATTGGATTTGGGAAAGATCTCTATGCGGTTAAGTGCGGAAATCATAAATTTGGGTAACATAACCTATGATGTTATACGGTATTACCCCATGCCGGGACGTTCTTTTCGTGCCGGAATTGTAGTAACTTATTGAATATAATTAATTAATAAATATGATAGCAATGAAAAAATTACATTATTTAGTATTGTTAGGTCTTTGTCTGGTATTTTCATTTACTTCCTGTAGTGATGACGATGACGATGATGATAAAAAAGTATTGTCGCCCACTGCTGTTGTTACTAACCTGTCTTTTACAGATACAGATTATGAAGAGGGTAAAATTGGTGGAAAATTACAATGGAGTCTTCCTTCAGATGAATCAGGTGTAACTGGTTACGTAGTTTATATTAGTAGCAGTAATACACAAAAGGGAACTGAGGTGGGAAGTGTAGCAGTAGGAGTAGATCAGTACGAAATACCTGCCGGAACAGATTATCAGGCCTTTTTGAATGTTGTTTCCAAAAACTCTGAAGGGGAGGCTACTACTTTCGCCACTATTGCGGTAAAGGATAATACAAGTCCGGTAATTATGGGACTTTCTTTTGTAGATACAGATAACTCCTATCAGAAAATCGGAGGTACTGTTACCTGGGTTGCTCCGGAGGTTGAAAATGGTCTGAACGGATATGTACTTTATCTGAGTGATAAGAAGGATGAAAAAGGAAGTAAGTTAGTCGAAGTTGGTAGTGAAGAAACATTTTATACTATTCCTGCGGGGACTGATTTTAAGGCTTATTTACAGATTGCAGTAGTAATGAATGATATAGAAGCAAGAGACTTTGTCAGTCTATCACTAAAAGACCTGTATGAAACAGAAACCCTTGCTTTGTATATCCTGAACCGGGGTAACTATGGTGCTAATAATGCTACTGTTTTTTATCAGAATCTTATTAGCGGAAACGTTGTAAATGATCTCTATAAAACAGCCAATAATAGTGCTTTAGGTGAATCAGCAGAAAATATTCTGGTATATGGTTCAAAAGTTTATGTAGCTGTTACCTTCTCAAATCGTCTGGCTATTTTGGATTTACAGGGTAAATTGCTGGAAACAATAGAACCGAAAGATGGGGAAAATACTTTAAATCCACGTGGACTTGTTGCGGAAAATGGTAAGGTATATGTAAGTTATTATTATGGTCATTCTGTTGCTGTCATTGATACCCTTTCATTGAAAGAAGAGAAAAGAATTAAAGTCGGACGTTATCCGGAACAGGTTGCAGTTGCAAACGATAAATTATATGTTGCCAATTCCGGAGGAGGAGATGCACCGGATTATGGGAATACGGTGTCTGTAATTGACCTGAACACACTGAATGTGGAAAAAGAGATTGAAGTAGTGATCAACCCTACCCGTCTGAAAGTGGATAAAGAAGGTCATGTATATGTGATTTCGATGGGTAATTATGGAAATATTGAAAGTACACTGCAACGTATTGATAAAACCACAAGTAGAGTGACGACTATGGGGAATGCAAATTTAATGTCTATATTTGAAGATAAATTATATGCGATCCATGCTCCTTATGGCACAACCTCTCCTGCATTTACGCTCTACAGTACTACCACAGGGAATGTCGTGAATAATAACTTTCTTGCTACTCCAGGAATTACTAATCCAAACTCTTTAGATGTGGATCCATCCAGTGGCCAGATCTATATCAGTAATTATGATTACAATGCTACCAGCACAATGTATGTGTTTGATGCGGATGGTAAACAGGAACGTAGTTTCGACACGGAAGGTTATGATACACAAGGTGTCACTTTCCTTGTACACCCTAAATAAGTTTATATGAGATATTTTCTTTACCTATGTGTTTTTTATCTGGCTGTATCTTGTATGCAGCCAGGTAATACACATACTTCCCAGGAAGAAATTACTCCGGAGGTTATTACTTACGCAACCGGATTCACCATATTAAAGTTGGATGATCATACCTTAGTAGAAATAAAGGATCCCTGGCAAAAGGGGCAGCTACTCCAACGTTATATTTTGATAGACCGTCACCAACCTGTTCCTCCGAATCTACCGAAAGGAACCCTCGTGCGTGTCCCTATACAAAATATAGTAGTATATACTTCTGTCCATGCTTCCATTATAGACCAGTTGGGGGAAGCAGATAAGATTATTGGTGTCTGTGAGCCTCAGTATATGGATGCTCCGGCCATCCGGGAAGGAATCCGTTCCGGGAGAATTGCCGATCTGGGAGAGTCCATGTCTCCCAATATAGAAAAGATCATTGATATAGGAGCAGAAGTGATTATTGCTTCTCCTTTTCAAAACTCAAACTATGGACAGGCAGAAAAGATTGGGATCCCGATTATTGAAGGAGCAGACTATATGGAGTCTCTTCCGTTGGGACGTGCCGAATGGGGTCGGTTTTATGGTTTATTGTTAAACAAATCAGAAGAAGCAGAGGCCATTTTCAGAGGGACAGAAGAACGTTATCTCGCATTAAAAGAGTTAGCAACCAGTGCTGAAAAACGTCCGACAGTAATCACGGAGAAAAAATACGGATCTTTTTGGTATGTTCCCGCTGGTGATAGCTATAGCGGACATTTTTATAAAGATGCAGGTGCCGATTATCTTTTTAAGGATCTGCCGGGAGCCGGAAGTAACCCCTTATCTTTTGAAACCGTATTAGACGAAGGTATCCATGCCGATTTCTGGCTGATCAAATATAATGCCACGGAAGATATGAGATATGAAGACCTACACGCAGAATACAACCCATATGCAAACTTTGATGCCTATAAAAACCGGAACATATATGGATGCAATACCGGGAAAGTCCCTTACTATGAAGAATTCCCTATCCATCCCGACCTCCTACTGAAAGATCTGATCCACATTTTCCATCCGGATCTTTTACCAGATCATGAATTGCGTTATTATACCCGCATGAAAAGCAGGTAATAGGAAAGAAAGAGATAGCAGGCTTAGTTTGGGCTCAGCGAATGGGGATTAAGCCGGAGGGGGAAAAGCGAGTGTACAGAATACCCTGTACGGTAAAAGACAGATAAGAAAATAAGTAAAAATCCCACCTTTCAGGAGATGAAAAGTGGGATTTTGAATTTTGCGTTTAAAGATAAGGGAAGGCATGTGGATTTTTATGCATATCCGTTTAACATTCCATGGAAATATAACGGTTTTAGAATATGAGCTTTAAGGAACCAGGCAGCCCTCAATTCTTTTGAATTGTCCATCCAACTGAATGGAAAGGATGCGGCAGGTTTTTTATCATAGTCGAACTCACAAAGGAGTACGTGTTTATAATCTGTGACAATCGGACAGGCTGCATAACCGTTGTATTTTTCGGTTGGATCTTTACCCTCCATCAGTGAAATCAGGTTTTTTGCCGCTACCGGAACCTGTACCCGGATAGCTGCCGAAGTTTTACTTGTTGGTACGTCCGAACAGTCTCCCAAAGAGACAATATTGGGGTACCGGGTATGGATAAGGGTTTCTTTATCTACCATCACCCATCCTTCATCACCCAACTTTCCCTCTTTCCATCCTAAACCTGCTTCCCGTACAAAGTCAGGCGCTGACATGGGAGGAGTGAAATGGAGAAAGTCATATTCTTCCACGAAAGGCGTACGGATCATCTCTTCTCCTTTTGTCTCTCTTTTTTCCAGATAGACTTTTTTGCTGAAGGTATCCACACCTGTTACCCGTACATTTGTATGGATAGGTATTTGTCGCTCTTTATAGATCTCCAATAAGCGGGGAGTATAATGAGGTACATCATATAGTTCGTTGGAAGCAGTATAGAAATCCAGAATTATCTGGTCCCTTGTTTTATTTTTCCGGGTATAATCATCTGTCAACAGACAGATCTTTTTGGGAGCTCCACCACATTTATGTTTGGTGTAAGTATCCGTATAAATGCCCTTTCCACCGGTTTTAGAGAACTCCTGTAAAGCTTTCCATGTCCTTTGTGCTCCTTCGAAGTCATAGATGCAATGCGCATTTCCCTGCCCCAATGAAGCCTGGGTGATCCCTTCAACCTGACCCCAATTTATTTGTAAACCAGGTATCAGGACCAGAAAATCATATCCAATTTCTCCATTCTGTTGAGTCCGGATAGTATGATGGTCCGGATCCATATAAATCACTTGATCCTTTATCCACTTCACTCCACCGGGAATACATTTCTCCTGTTTTTTCCAGACTTCTTCCGGTTTATAGACTCCGGAGGCGATCAACGTAAAACCAGGTTGGTAGTATTGCCGGTCACTCGGGTCGATCAGAGTGATATCCGGATGATTCAACCACCGGGAAAGACGTGCTGCCATACTGATCCCGGCAGCTCCGCCGCCAATGATCACTATCTTTCCTTTTACATTACTGGAAAAAGAATGATAATATGCAGTACCAGCTGCAGTCACAACCCCGGCCGCAGCTAATATCTTTAAAAAGTTGCGCCGGCTAAACGAGCTTTTTCGGAGTTTTTTTGTTTTTCCGTTATCATTTTGTTTATCGATGTTTATTGTGATCTCCTCTCATAAAATCGACGCTGCAAAGAAAAATAAATAGGATTTTACCCCTAAATTATTAGCTACTACACTATTTTCTCAAATAGATGAGAGGTGGGTTAGAAACTACTACAACACTTTCTCATGGTCTGAAGATTGAGATCTATTCTATTGATAAACAAAAGTATTATAAAATCTGGTTTCTGATAGAAAAACTTAGAAATTCATCAGAAAAGTAATCAAATTAGTATCCCCATTCAGATTCATACGTTTCCTCATCCGGTACCGCCTCAGTTCTACTGCCCGGATAGAAACATTTAATATGGAGGCAATCTCTTTCGTGGAAAGGTTCATCCGTAACAAACAGCACATGCGTATATCACCGGTGGTAATATCCGGATAACTTTGCCTTAGCCTTTCAATAAAATTCTGGTGTGCACTGTTGAAATAATTCTCAAAAGCATCCCAGTCACTCTGGTCATCCAGAATTTTCTGCAGAATATTTTTTAGGCGGTTATATAACCTGTTCGGATACCGGTCTCCTAAAGTTTCTTTCTGAGCATCCACCTCTTCCATAAGCGTATGGATCAGTTGGCTTTTTCTTGCCAGTACGGAGGTGCGTAACATGAGTTCATTATTTTTGTTTTGTAACTCCGTTTGCAAAATTTCATTTTTTAATTCCTGAAGCTTTTTCAACTCTTCCTGTCTTTTTATTTCCTCTCCTCTTTTCTCTTCCCTTCTCCGGACACTGAAATAGAATGATACGGAAGCCTGGGTAATTCCCCAGATGAGGATCACATAAATAACATATGCCCAGATTGTGTTATACCAGGGCGGCAGTACTTCGATGAGTAAAGATATTTCAGGAAATTCACCGGTGGGTACGTACTTTCTTACCTTTAATTCATATTTTCCCTCAGGTAATTGTAATAGAGAAATATGTCCGCTCTTTTGCCAGTCAGACCATTCTGAAGACATATTCCCGATTTGATAACTGATCTGATTATTGGGAGTTAAGATAGTGGAAGCTACATATACATTTAATTTTTGAAAGTTGTGAGGTAAAGAGATCTTAGCCGTTTCCGGAGGAAGGAATTTCACCTGATCTTCATGGATGTAGGAAATAGCGGAAAAGCGGTGGGGAATTCCCTGAGATATGCCTTTCCGGATTAGTTTATGGGTATTAACCATCACAATCCCCTGTATGGTGGAAAAGATATGTAGGGAATCATTTAAGGGCATGATCTGTTTACCCCGGGAAATTAAATTCAGTTTGTAATTATCAAATAGAATACGGCATTTTAATTGTTCAGTTCCTTCTTGTAAGGAGAATAATCCTGCCTGATTTTCATGCACCAGCCAGTAGAGTTCATCGGATACCCGGTAGATGTAATCCGCTTCTGCAAAGATATCAAGTTCGGCCGAATTATTGAAAATGGTATTAACCGGTAAATTCACTACAGGATCCGGACGGGAAGAAAACAGAGGGAGAGCTTCTTTTTCCGGAACGGATTCGAATGAATGTCCGACCTCTACAGGACGTTTGAAATAGCCTTTGTTGGTATGAATGTAAAGATCATCCTGGAATAAAAGAGCTTCGGACAATTGACCCAGATGATTTCGTCTACCGAAGAAACGAATGGCAGCATCCAGCGTCACTGCTGTTAATCCATTGTCACAGGCAATCCAGATCTGTCCGGGAAGATCCGTGGAAATCGCATAAATAATGTTATCATTGAGTTGGGATTTCTCTGTTTCGTGTACGATGATATTTCCTTCCTGATCAGTTACATATAATCCATTTGTAAGTGTTCCTGTATAGTTAAAACCATTCAGGGAGGCAAAAGCAGAAGGTTGAGCCAGTAAGATGCTCTCAGGCAGGAGATAAGGGATGGTATCCGGATAGTGTTTAAACTGAATATGGGAAGGACTCTTTTCTAACGGAATATATGTGAGTAATCCCAACTCATTTTTTATCCAATAACCGGTATGGTTTTCCCCCTTAGTAAATATAGTATCATTATGATATACTACATGAGCAATCTCCGACTTATCGGGTAACCTATAAAGATTCCAGTTATTCCCATCATATGTCATCAAACCGGTATTATTCGCTATTATCAGAGTCCCTTTAGGAGTAATAGAAATGTCCCGGTTCTGGGAACTGGCATGATAATCATTCATATCATAAGTCCTGAAAAAGGCAGTTGCCAGTTTTTCAGGAACAGCTCCAGCCACTGCGATGTGGAAAGAAATAAAAAGAAAAGTGATAATTAAAAGAGTACTTCTCCGATAAAATGGCGATTTTCTGAAAATATAGATCATTCTTTACACAAGTAAGTTACGGTTGGCGTTATTAAGTTGAGATAATTAATGAAAGAAGTCAGGAAAGTAAAGATATAATAGAAAATTCTACTTAATTCCTTTTCTCTCTCTGACTCCTTCCACTATTTATTAAATGAATTTATATTCCTGCCAGCTCTTGATCTGAATGTCTTCTTCTTTAAGTGTACAGAAGGCATCAATAAAGGCACCTGCCAGCCGGGCATTGGTGATCAAAGGAATATTATGATCAATAGCCGCACGACGGATTTTATAACCATTGGTTAATTCACGTTTGCTATGATCTTTTGGAATATTCACGACTAAATCGAACGCATGATTGCTAAACATATCCATAATGTTTAATTCCCCTGGTTCATCCGGCCATGACACGGTAGTAGTCGGAATGCCGTTGTCATTCAGAAATCTGGCTGTTCCCGCTGTTCCATACAAGGTGTAACCTTTCTGGCTTAACAGACGGCAAGGCTCCAACAATTCCACTTTGCTTTTGGCGGCTCCGGAGGAAACCAGGATATTCTTTTCAGGAACAGTATTTCCCACAGCGATCATAGCAGAAAGAAGGGCTTCGTTGAAATCATCTCCAATACAACCTACTTCTCCTGTGGAACTCATGTCGACTCCTAAAACCGGGTCTGCTTTATGCAATCTGGCAAAAGAGAACTGAGAGGCTTTTACACCAATCCAGTCGATATCAAATACACTTTTGTCTGGTTTGCTGTAGGGAGCATCCAGCATAATGCGGGTCGCTGTTTCAATAAAATTACGTTTTAGCACTTTAGAAACAAATGGGAAACTACGGGATGCACGTAGGTTACATTCGATCACTTTCACATCATTATTCTTGGCAAGGAACTGGATGTTAAAAGGTCCACTGATATTTAATTCTTTTGCAATCTTCTTGCTGATCTTTTTCACACGGTTAGCGGTTTCAATATAGATCTTCTGAGCCGGGAATACCAGTGTAGCGTCTCCGGAATGCACGCCGGCAAACTCGATGTGTTCGGAAATAGCATATTCCACTACTTCTCCATTCATCGCTACTGCGTCAAATTCGATCTCTTTAGCCCCTTGTGAGAACTCAGAAACAACCACCGGGTGTTCTTTCGATACTTTTGCTGCCAGATCCAGGAATTCGATCATCTGCTCCTTACTGTAACAAACATTCATCGCAGCCCCACTTAAAACATAAGACGGACGAATCAGGATGGGGAACCCTGCTTTTGCGATGAAAGCATCGATTTCTTCCATACTGCTCAACTCAGCCCAAAGAGGCTGGTCAATTCCTAACGTATCCAGCATGGCAGAGAACTTATGACGGTTTTCCGCTCTGTCAATAGAAAGAGGAGAGGTACCTAAGATAGGAACGTGCTGACGGTGTAATTTCATTGCCAGATTATTAGGGATCTGTCCGCCCACGGATACGATCACTCCTTTGGGAGTTTCCAGGTCGATCACATCTAACACACGTTCAAAAGAGAGTTCGTCAAAGTACAGACGGTCACACATATCATAATCCGTAGATACGGTTTCCGGGTTGTAGTTGATCATGATGGATTTATACCCCAACTTACGTGCTGTTTGTGCCGCATTAACCGAACACCAGTCAAATTCAACGGAAGACCCGATCCGGTATGCTCCTGAACCCAGAATGATCACGCTTTTATCGTTTGGATAATAAGGGATATCATGGTCACTGCCATCATAGGTCATATAGAGATAATTGGTTAATTCCGGATGTTCGGATGCAATCGTATTGATGCGTTTCACAGTTGGAACAATACCCATTTTCTTACGTAAATTGAGGACCAGGATATTTTCTTTTTCCATATTGCCGTCCGGTTTTGCTACAAAACGTGCAATCTGAAAGTCAGAAAAACCTAATCGTTTTGCTTCACGCATTACCTCTTCCGGCAAATCATTAATATTGTTATAGCTTTTCAGTACTTCACTATAGTCTACAATATTTTTTAATCCATTTAGGAACCAATGACTGATCTTAGTCAGTTCATGGATGCGTTCCACGGTATATCCTTTTCAAAAGCCTCCGCTACCGCGAAAATACGCAGGTCGGTAGGATTCGATAATTCTTCATCCAGATTTTCGAATGCAATATCTTTATTCCCCACGAAACCGTGCATTCCCTGTCCGATCATACGAAGTCCTTTCTGCATGATCTCTTCAAAGCTCTTACCAATAGACATGATCTCACCAACCGATTTCATGCTGGAGCCGATCTGACGGCTTACACCCACGAACTTGGTCAAGTCCCAGCGAGGAATCTTTACGATCATATAATCTACTTCCGGAGCTTTGTAGGCTGAATTGGGAGTTCCCATTTCACCAATCTCGTCCAGACCGTAGTTCAATGCCAACTTGGCTGCCACAAATGCCAGCGGATACCCACTCGCTTTAGATGCCAATGCCGATGAACGGCTCAAACGGGCATTTACCTCGATCACCCGGTAATCATTTGTGTCAGAGTTAAACGCATATTGAATGTTACATTCTCCTACAATCCCTAAGTGGCGGATTGTAGTGGTAGAAAGATCCTGCAACATCGTCAATTCAGCGTCAGTCAGAGAGCAGGTAGGAGCTACTACAATACTTTCTCCAGTACGAACGCCTAAGGGGTCTACATTTTCCATACTTACTACCGTAAAGCAATGGTCATTTTTATCCCGGATCACCTCAAACTCAATTTCTTTCCAGCCCTTCAGGGATTCTTCCACCAGAATCTGTGTAGAATAAGCAAATGCGCTGGAAGCTAAGGTTTTCAGCTCAGCTTCATCTTTACAGATACCACTTCCCAATCCTCCTAAGGCATAGGCAGAACGGATCATCACCGGATAACCGATCCGATTGGCAGCCGCAAATGCATCCTCCATCGTTTCAACCGCCTGGCTAACCGGCGTTTTTATGTTGATCTCATCGAGCTTTTTCACGAACAGATCCCGGTCCTCGGTGTACATGATCGCCTCTACAGAAGTTCCCAGTACTTTTACCCCATACTTAGCCAGTGTGCCGTCTGTGTACAGTTGAGTACCGCAGTTCAATGCCGTCTGACCACCAAATGCAAGCAGAATACCGTCAGGTTGTTCTTTCTTAATGACCTCCTCGACAAAATAAGGAGTAATAGGCAGGAAGTAAACTTTATCGGCAACACCTTCCGAAGTCTGGATGGTTGCAATGTTTGGGTTTAAAAGTACCGTGCTGATACCTTCTTCCTTGAGTGCTTTCAGGGCCTGAGAGCCTGAATAGTCAAATTCTCCGGCTTGTCCGATCTTCAGGGCACCCGAGCCCAGAACAATCACCTTCTTAATTCCACTTTTAGACATAGTAAATAGGGTTATTTTTTTGTTTATTAATATGATTTTATAGAATGTTATACGCTATACCCAGCCATTGTCGAAAATACAAAAAATGCGTTAGTGAAAATAACCAACGCATTATATATAAATAAATTATATTCCCGTAATGTAGAAAGAAAAAAACTTATATCCGGAGTGTTTGCCGGAGAGATCGTACCACTTAATTTTGTCTGATGAATACCCCATAAATCTTTTTCTTCAAAATTTGAGCAAAGATATAGATTCTATATGGTATGCGCAAATTAAAAAAACTAAAAGGGAACGGGCAGATCCGATTCTGTGGAAACAAAAAGTTTATGTTTTAATATTATGATTAATAATTAGTAAGAGGTTGCAGATATTCAATGCCGAATTATTACTTTTGTAGTCAAAAAATCAGGAATGAGTTTTTGTTGGAATACGCGCACAGAACTATTGTTAGGCAAAGAGCGGTTGAATTATTTGAGATCCTGTCACGTCCTGGTGGTAGGTGTTGGTGGAGTCGGAGCGTATGCTGCCGAACAGATTTGTAGAGCAGGTGTGGGAAAAATGACGATCGTGGACGCGGATACGGTCAATGAAAGTAATGTCAACCGGCAGCTTCCGGCTTTGCACTCTTCATTGGGTAAATTAAAAGCGGAAGTGATGGCAGAACGTTTGAAGGATATTAATCCGGAATTGGAATTGAGGGTGATCACTGAATTCCTGAAAGATGAACGCATACAAGAGGTGCTGACTGCTGATAAATATGATTATGTAGTGGATGCGATTGATTCACTCAGTCCGAAAGTATTTCTTTTATATCATGCGGTTCAGTTGGGTTTACCCATTGTTTCTTCGATGGGAGCCGGAGGTAAAATAGATCCATCCCAGGTAAAACTGGCAGATATTTCCAAAACCTCGGAATGTGCTCTGGCTAAGGTTGTCCGCAAACGTTTAAGAGGGAAAGGGGTAAAAAAAGGAATACCCGTGGTGTTCTCAACGGAACCGGCCAATCCGGATGCTATTATAGAAGTGGAAAATGAACGGAATAAACGAACGACTGTCGGTACGGTTTCTTATATGCCTGCCACATTCGGTTGTTTTCTGGCTTCCTACGTAATCCGGAATATTTAAATTAATTATATGATACAGATAAAAGGGATCACCAAAAGTTTCGGAACCTTACAGGTACTTAAAGGAATAGATCTATCCATAGAGAATGGAGAGGTGGTTGCTATTGTAGGACCCAGCGGTGCTGGTAAGACTACTTTATTACAGATTATGGGAACACTGGACACACCGGATAGTGGTCAGTTGTGGATCAATGGTACGGATACCAGCCGGTTGAAAGAAAAGGATTTGGCTGCTTTCCGGAATAAAAATATTGGCTTTGTTTTTCAATTCCATCAACTATTACCAGAGTTTACAGCACTGGAAAATGTGATGATCCCAGCTTTGATTGCCCGCGAAAAGCCGCACGTGGCTGAAGGGAAAGTAAAAGACCTATTAGACTTTATGGGACTGTCAGACCGGGCTAACCATAAACCGGCTGAACTTTCGGGTGGGGAAAAACAGCGGGTGGCGGTAGCCAGAGCGCTGATCAATGAACCGGCTGTTATTTTAGCAGATGAGCCTTCCGGAAGCTTAGATACAAAAAATAAAGAAGAATTACATGCCCTCTTCTTTGAATTACGGGATAAAATGAAACAGACATTTGTAATTGTCACACATGATGAACAACTTGCGAAACAAACAGACCGAGTCATTCATATGAAGGACGGTGTTGTGAATGCTTAAAACCTATATGATTTATTGATTATGACTAATGAAAAAAGAGTAACATTCGGAAGCCGGATAGGAGTGATCCTTGCGACAGTGGGTTGTGCGGTAGGATTGGGAAATATCTGGCGTTTCCCGTATATGTTGGGAGTAAATGGAGGTGCAGCCTTTCTATTGATCTATATCGGATGTATTATTATATTAGGCCTTCCGGTCATGCTCACAGAGTTTTTTATCGGACGGCATTCCCGCAAAAATGCCGCCGGAGCTTTTAAAGTCATGGCTCCCGGAACGGTCTGGAGTGTAATCGGATATAATGGAGTGTTGGCTGCTTTCCTGATATCGGGATTCTATTTTGTGGTGGCTGGCTGGACATTGGAATATATTGTGCAGGCGGCTTCCGGTTCATTGAACGGAAAATCGGCAACGGAATTTGCTACCGAGTTTTCTGACTTCTCATCCAGTGTTTTTCGTCCTATTATGTGGACTGTCATTTTTATTGCTTTCACCCATTTTGTGATCATCTCCGGTGTCAAGAATGGAATAGAGAGAGCCTCAAAGGTTTTGATGCCTGTTCTATTCCTGATTCTGATCATATTATGTGTCCGTTCTGTGACATTACCGAACGCAGAAGCCGGTCTTTCTTTTCTGTTTAATCCGGATTTCAGTAAAATTAATTCTTCTGTTATTCTGAGTGGCATGGGACAGGCATTTTTCTCTTTGAGTGTGGGTATGGGATGTCTGATCACTTACTCCTCCTATTTTGGAAAGGAAACAAATTTACAGAGAACAGCTTTGGAAGTAACTGTGTTGGATAGCTTAGTTGCTTTGCTTGCAGGAGTGATGATCTTCCCGGCCGTATTTAGTTTTGGAATTGAGCCGACCGCAGGACCGGAGTTGGTTTTTATTACTTTACCTAACGTGTTTAGCCAACTACCTTTCGGATCTTTGTGGTCTTTCATTTTCTATGTATTATTAGCATTGGCAGCTCTTACTTCTACGATTTCTCTTCATGAGGTAGCCACAGCCTATGTGCATGAGGAATATCATATGATACGCTCCAGAGTGGCACTAATAGTCTCTTTGGGTACAGTTGTATTTGCAGTGATCAGTTCGTTGTCTTTGGGGATTTTAAAAGAGTATACGATTTTCGGGCTTACCTTCTTTGACTTTCTGGATTATGTTACGGCAAAGATCATGTTACCTTTCGGTGGAATGTTGATCTGTATCTTTGTCGGTACCCGGGTAGATCGAAAAATTCTAAAAGCAGAACTAACCAACGAGGGTACGGTTCCTTTCTATTTCTTTAATACATATTCTTTCTTTATGAAATATATTGCTCCGGTAGCGATCGGATTAGTCTTTCTGAATGAACTGGGTCTGATCAATCTGATCACTTCTCAATTTAAATAAAAAGAATGGTATAATTTACTTAGAACCCAAAAGTCAATTATACCATTTTTCCCTTTCTCAAATATTGAACTTTAAACCTTAACCTTATGAATTGGCGTGACCTGTTTTATTTCTCTTCCGGTGAACGGAGAGCCTTATCTTTTCTTCTATCCCTTATTCTGATCGCTTTTATTCTTCTTATCCTGAATGACCATTTTACGATAGAATCGATGGATTCGGATGAAAAAGAAAGAATTCTTTTTTCTTCAGATAAAAAAAGAAATTCCTGAAGACAGTCTTATCCGGCAACCAGTTGTGGAGAAACCTCCTACTCCTGTTAAAAAGAAGATCACTCAAACATCTCCAAAGAAAAATTTCCAGAAATATCCATCTCCCCCATTCCCTAAGAATGAAAAGTTAAAAGCCGGTGAAAAGGTGGATTTAAATAGGGCTGACACTACTCTTCTAAAAAAAGTGCCAGGTATTGGAAGTGCTTTTGCCCGGCGTATTGTCGGATACCGGAATCTATTAGGCGGATTTTACAGTGTTGAGCAACTGAAAGAAGTCTATGGAATGGAAGAAGAAAGATTTTTGCAAATAGAACCTTTCTTTCTGATAGACAAATCTCATATCCGGCAACGGAAGATAGATGCTCTATCTCCTGATTCCTTGCTGAAACACCCCTATCTGAATTATCCCCGGCAACGGGCAATCACCCGGAAGCTGAAACAACAGGGACAGATTTCCGGATGGGAGGAATTTATCCTATTAGAAGAGTTCACCCCGGACGATATAGAGAAATTGAAAAACTATTTTAGTTTTAATTAATTTGAAAAGTTGGATTCCCCGTGTTCCCGTCTCCACGGGAAACGAGAGCTAATTAATATGATCCTGTGGCTCACTTCCCGCTACTCATCACTCCGGAGTCATCGTCACTATTACTGATTCGTTTACTTCCTCCTTTAAAGGTACGTCCAAATGAGAAATTATAGGAGAACTGTAACAGTAACATGCGGGAGATCTCATCTGTGTGTAAAGCTCTTTTGTAACTTGCATATTTAGACCAGTTCTCGGTTTCCATTTTGTAATTGTTCACGAATGGATTGAATGCACCCACCGTAAACGCAAGATTTTTATGACTATATCTCAACATGGCATAATGAATATTTTCTCCTCCGCTCATCGTTTCTCCATAAAACCAATTCCAATTGGTTTCCATACCCATAGCCAGCATGAATTTTTTGTACGTGGCTGACATGCTTATATTTGAAAACCAGTTGGTATAAGTATGAGAATAGCTATTTCCGTGGCTCATATAATGATTTACTCCTCCGGTGAGGGAAACCTGAAGTACCTCTTTCCAGGGACCTACCCGTACGGTTAACCGGCTGGCTAAACGCTGCCAGTCTTTCTGATTATCCCAGGTCTGGATGATCTTCCCGTTTTCCAGGAACTTTTCGTCCATAATCGCTTTGGGCTGGTATTCATATGTCCCCCATAAATTCCCGTAAAACATCCCTTTTTGCAATTCATATGTCAATTCGGTACGGTAGCGGAGGTAAGGGTTTAAATTGGGATTCCCCCGTTGGATCTGTAAAGAGTCTATCACCTGTTCCACTGCACTTAAATTAGAAAGAGAAGGGGCCGAATTACTGATATTCGCGTTCAAACGGATACTGGAACCCTGCATAATATTATATTGTAGCACTAACCGGGGATTAAATGTGTAATACTGGTAGCCATCCACATTTTCCTGTCCGAACCAGGACCGGGTCATTCCTACGCCTAATGTATAATCCAGCTTCTTTGCCTTTCCTGTAAATTCAGCATACAGAAAGGTCTCCGACTGATCCATTTTGGTTATATAATTATAACCATTCCTGTACTCATTATCAGAGAAGGAGTGAGTATAACGGATCCCACCACTTAAACGGTTGCTGCCTAATTTTTTCTCATAAATACCCTCTCCGATAATGGAATATTTTTTACCTGTCACTAAGTTATTAATGTCTGTCAGCAACACATCCTCTCTACTTTCCTGGTAAAAGCGTTCTGAATTGGCATAATTATAAGTTCCTACCGCATTGATAACAATCGTCTGATCATTCGGTAAACTTTGTTGATAGTATAGATCTAATGCAGGTCTATGCCATTCTTCCGCAGAGTTATCGATCATGTAGACTCTATCGGCCGGATCTTGTATGTTATAGAGATTTCCTTTATAGTCAAAATGAGGCTGATTATTATTATAATAACGGACCGTCGCATTAAATAACATTTTGTCTGGTTGATTAAAGCTATAAGTTGCATTCAGATGTTGCCAGTTCATCCGTGCACGACTATGTTCCCCATCTTCCTTACGCTGAAGGGTAGAGCCATCCTCAAACAGGAAGGATTCTTCGTTATTGCGGTAAATCTTATAGAAGTCCCGGTGGCTGATCCCGTAATTCATGGAAAATTCTGATTTCTTATGATTCACTTTCCCATGAACAAAATTATTTCCCCATGCAATGATAGGGCTATCACTCAGATCGACTCCGAAGCTCCCCCCTGTTTCCGGACGATGAACGATATAGTCTAATACTACTTCCGCATTTCCATAACGTAAACCGGGATTGTCATGATATTCAATACGAATGATCTCTGCGGGTTGGAGAGCTAAGATCTCCTGTAATTCCACTTTGGCTCCATTAATACGTAGTTGGATCTCACCTCCGCCGGGAAGAGCGATCTCATTAAAAAGTGGATTTATTTGTAGTTTGGGTAACATTAATTGCTGCAGCAGATTGAGCCCGTTAGTAGAAGCCTCAATCTGCCGGTCAGTAGGGAAGACGATCTTTTTATCCGAACGGCTGGTTTGATTGGATGCGGTGACAGTTACTCCTTCGAGCGCCATGGAACTATCTTCCAGTAAAATATCTTCTAAGGTAACCGGACGGTTCAAACCATTCAGCGTAAAGCATTGTGATTCATATCCCATACTGGAAACAACCAGTAAATAGTTCCCCGGCTGGATTTGGTTTAAACTGAATCTTCCCCTCTCATCCGTAGTGATTCCTGAAATAAAAACAGAGTCCGTAGTTTGTAAAATGACATTTGCAAATTCCAGAGCTTCTCCATTTTTTGCCTCTTTCACGATACCTTTAATCTCTACACTTTGGGCAAGACCCATCACTACCACGCTGAATAACAGCATGATCATTCCAATCATCCTTCTCATAAGTTCTTCGTTTATTTTTATCTTACCAACTCTGACAGGAGGGCTCTTTTCCTGCATTTACTAATAAGACGAACCGATAGTGGAAAAGGTTACAATAGAAAAGAAAAAAATAGTAGCCATGAGAAAACACAGCTTCTTTTTATTCGTAGATCAAACTGGATAAGTTTTGAGTATCAAAGACTTGATTCGCTACTTCGAGAATTTCCTCCGCAGTGACGTTTTCAATCTTTTTGAATATTTCCGGTAACGTATCATACCGGTTATAATGAAGAAAGCTTTTTCCTAATCCCAAAAACAGACTCTCCCGGTTATCCCCGGATATCCCTAATTGACCAATCACCTGCTTTTTGGCAGCAGCCAGTTGGGAAGTGGAGAGTTTATTCTCCCGGATTCTGGCCAACTCTTTATGCACTAACCGGATTGCCTTATTCAAATGTTTCGGGTCCGTTCCAAAATAAATGCTTGCAAATCCGGTATCTGTATAGGAAGTGATAGAAGAATCCACATTGTAGACTAAGCCATGTTTTTCCCGTAAAGATAAGTTTAGCCGGTTATTCATTCCCGGACCTCCCAATATATTATTCAGTAGGAAAAGAGGGATTCTTTTCTCATCGAACATACTGAAGGTTCTTCCGCCGATCAGGACATGCGCCTGATGGGTATCCTGATGTTCCTTCCTATTTTGTGCAGGAATTTGTTCCGGTGCTTTTCTGGTTAACGGCACAGAGGGAGTGCTGATATCAGATAATGTTCTTTCCGCTAATTGGGTAATCCGGTTAAAATTCATTCTCCCCATGGAAAAGAAGACCATATTTCCGGGGGTGTAAAAACGATTGAGGAAAGAACGTCCAGAAAGAGAATTAAACTTCAGGATGGTATCTTCCTCGCCCAAAATATTATGTCCAAGTGCATGCCCCCTAAAAAGCATATTTTCAAACTCATCAAAGATCAGCTCAGAAGGACTGTCTTTGTAGGAATTGATCTCATCGAGGATCACGTCAATTTCCTTTTCAATCTCCTGTTCCGGAAATTGAGAATGAAAAACAAGATCCGCCAGGAGTTCGAACGCCCGGCTGAAATGCTCTTCCATAAAAACAGAGTACACAAAGGTGTCTTCTTTCGTTGTATACGCATTGAGTTCACCTCCTACATTTTCCATCCGGTTTAGAATGTGCCATGATTTTCTTTTCTGTGTACCTTTAAATAACATATGCTCTACAAAATGGGCTAATCCGTATTCTTCCGGAGCCTCATCCCGTGTGCCTGCATGAATAGCGAAGCCACAGTAAGCTACCGGGGAATCAACCGGAAGATGGATCATACGAAGGCCGTTAGAGAGTGTATAAGTCTGATAATGCATATGTTTTGTTTTGATAAGTCTGTTTCATACGAACGCGCAAAAGTATAACTAAAAATGTTTCCCCCCCAATTAAAAATAGTTTATATGAGAGCAGAAATCATTAAAATAGATACTTTTGTACTCAATTTTGGTGAATACGTATTGAATAAAGAATAATAACCCATGATAAACGAAGAGATAACCTCTATCCTCCGGCAGGAAGCGGAAGCAGTCCTACAGATCCCGGTATGTGAGGATTATGAAAAAGCGGTGGACTACATTGTTGAGTATGTCCATGAAAAGAAAGGAAAGCTGATCACCGCCGGAATGGGAAAAGCCGGTCAGATCGCGATGAATATTGCCACCACTTTCAGTTCGACGGGTACTCCGGCTTTCTTTCTGCACCCCAGCGAGGCGCAGCATGGGGATCTGGGAATTGTCCGGGAAAATGATATTATGCTATTGATTTCCAATTCCGGAAAAACAAATGAAATAGTAGATCTGCTGCAACTGACACGTGGGTTAGTCCCTGACATCAAATTTATTGTGATTACCAGTAACCCGGATAGCCCGTTGGCTAAAGAAGCGAATGCCTGCCTGTTGACCGGAAACCCGAAAGAGGTGTGTGTCTTAGGGTTAACCCCTACCACTTCCACCACCGTGATGACCGTGATCGGAGATATTTTAGTCGTGAATACGATGAAACGGATTGGGTTTACCAACAAGGAATATGCAAAACGGCATCATGGAGGTTATTTAGGCTCTAAAAGTCGCCAGCAAAGTGTAGAAGAACAGACCTTATAAAAGATATGAGAAAAGTAATAGGCGTAGGGGAAACGATCTTAGATATCATTTTTAAAAATGACCAGCCTCATCAGGCCGTTCCCGGTGGATCTGTTTTTAATGGTTTAGTCTCTTTAGGACGTCTGGGTGTCCCGGTCTCTTTTATCAGCGAATTAGGGAATGATAAAGTGGGAGAAATAATCCGTCAATTTATGACAGAGAATAATATATCAACGGACTATGTAGACTGTTTTCCGGATGGCAAAAGTCCCATTTCACTGGCTTTTCTGGATGAAGATCATAATGCTCAGTATACCTTCTATAAAGATTATCCCAATCAGCGACTGGAAGTACCTTTACCACAGGTAAATGAGGATGATATTTTTATTTTTGGATCCTATTATTCGCTGAATCCGGTTTTACGGGAGCGGATAGTGGAATTTCTGGAATATGCTAAAGAGCGGAAAGCCATCATTTATTATGATCCGAATTTCAGGAATGCCCATGCCCATGAAGCTATTTTTCTGACCCCGACCATTCTGGATAATTTTGAGTATGCCGATATCGTAAGGGGATCGGATGAAGACTTTCTGAATATATTTGGTAAAACAGATATGCAATATATCTATAAAGAACACATTCAGTTTTATTGCGACCGTTTTATTACCACGCATGGAAAAGAAGGAGTCCATTTGTTTACAAAAAATGACCACTCCCATTTCCCTACCAATGAGATCGAACCCTGCAGTACGATCGGTGCAGGAGATAATTTCAATGCCGGAATTATCTATGGACTTCTGAAATATGATGTACGCCACCGGGATTTGCCGGAGTTGAGTAAAGAGATGTGGGGTAAGATCATTACCTGTGGAATGGATTTGGCAACAGAAGTCTGTTTAAGCTATGATAACTATATTTCAAAAGAGTTTGCAGCGGGTTATAATCATCCCTCTCAATCTTAAATATCATTAACCGGAGTACCTATAGCGTGTGTTTTATTTATCTTTGTATAGATGCTTAGATAGAATATGATGTCAGAAAAGATATTTCTTTTATTAACAAGTATATTTGCACTAACGAACTGTCAATCCCGGGACCCTGAGATCAGAGCGGTATGTTCACGCCAGGATATAGGAAATTATGTCATTAAATGGGAAACAGATCCTCCGATGGCCGGGACTGTAAAGATCTATGTATCTGATAATCCGGATACGTTCGACCGGACACGTCCGGTTCTCTATGCTAATATAAGTGATAATATAACTACTTATATCACTCCGGATAATATGACCCGGCAGTACTTCCTGTTATCCTTTAATGATAAATATACCCGTGTTGTCAGCTCCCGCCGGGATGCTATGGATCAGATCCGTAATTTTCGGGATATAGGGGGATACAATACCACAGACCACCACATGGTACGCTGGGGTAGGGTCTATCGCTCCGGAGATTTGTTCCGTATGAGCGAAAGAGATTCGCTTCGTTTGGCCAAGCTGGGTATCAGAACCATTCTGGACCTTCGTACGAAAGAAGAAGCAGCAGAAAATCCGGTTTCTTACACGAACGCAAGGATCCTTTCGCTGCCTGTTTCCAACGGAAATCTGGAAGAAATCACACAACGGTTAAAAGAAGGCCGTATCCGTAAAGGAGATGGAGTCCTTTTTATGCAGGATCTTTATCTGCAATATGTGACGGATAATACGGCCAGTTTCTCCGAAGCATTCCGGATTTTATTAGATCCGGAGAATTATCCACTATTAATATCCTCTACATTCGGTAAAGACAAAGCAGGCTTTCTGACAGCTTTGATTCAGGCAACGTTACAGGTTCCGGAAGATGTGATCTATAGTGATTATAGTTTGTCTCAGGATTGGTATGCGGATCATACCCGGAGGATGCGGGGATTTGCCCGAACACTGAACCCGGATGCCCAGGAAGCACTGACGGTTATGTTGCAAACCAATGAGGCTTATCTGGATCTGGCTTTCCGTAAGATTAAGAAAGAGTATGGATCGGTTGACAAATATCTCATAAAAGAACTAAATTTAACAGAAAAGGATCTGTCTAAACTGAAAGAACTATTGCTTTTATAGGCTGAATCCGAATTATTTGCCTACCTTTGCACAGCAAAATTTATTTTATACAAACATCGCACTTTGAAAACATTTGAAGAATTAAGAGTTGCCGCACCGATACTGAAGGCAATTCAAGAAATGGGCTACGAATCGCCCATGCCTGTACAAGAGGAAGTGATTCCTTTTTTATTAGGAGAAGATAACGACGTAATTGCATTGGCCCAGACTGGAACCGGTAAAACTGCTGCTTTCGGATTACCCTTACTACAAAAGATAGAAGTAAATCAATATTATCCTCAGGCACTTGTTTTGTGTCCTACCCGGGAACTATGTTTACAGATAGCAGATGATCTGAATGATTATTCTAAATATATAGATAACCTCAAGGTTCTTCCTGTATATGGAGGATCAAGTATTGAGAGCCAGATTAAAATGCTAAAAAGAGGAGTGCACGTAGTCGTGGCTACTCCAGGGCGTTTACTGGATTTAATGAACCGCAAGACTGTGGACCTGAGCAAGGTTCGTAATGTTATTCTGGATGAAGCGGATGAAATGTTAAATATGGGATTCACTGAGAGTATCAATGCGATCCTTGCTGAGGTACCGGCTTCCCGTAATATGCTTTTGTTCTCTGCCACTATGCCACACGGGATAGCTTCTATTACCAAAAAATATATGAACAATCCGAAAGAGATTGTCATCGGTAATAAGAATGAAGGTAATAAAAATATCAAGCATGTGTATTATATGGTTCAGGCAAGAGATAAATATCTGGCACTGAAACGCATTGCTGACTATTATCCGAATATTTACGGTATTATCTTCTGCCGTACCCGTAAGGAGACACAGGAGATTGCGGACAAATTGATTCAGGATGGCTACAACGCAGACTCTTTGCATGGTGAATTGAGCCAGGCACAGCGTGATTATGTGATGCAGAAATTCCGTATCAAAAATCTGCAGTTGCTGGTGGCTACTGATGTCGCTGCGCGTGGTCTGGATGTAGATAACCTGACACATGTCATCAACTATGGATTGCCGGATGAAATCGAGTCTTATACGCACCGTAGTGGTCGTACCGGACGTGCCGGCAGAACAGGAATCTCTATCTCGATTTGTCACATCAAAGAAAAAGGTAAAATCCGTGAACTCGAACGTATCCTGAATAAGAGCTTTGAGAAAGGCGAGATGCCAAGCGGACAGGCAATTTGTGAAAAGCAATTATTGAACTTAGTAGACCAGATCGAAAAAGTGAAGGTGGACGAAGATGAAATTGCTGAATTGATGCCTGCTATTTTCCGTAAACTGGAATGGTTAGACAAAGAAGATATCATCAAACGGGTGGTTTCTCTTGAATTCAACCGGATGATTGATTACTATAAAGACGCGGAAGAAATACAGATTGTAGATGAACGGTCCATGAAGAAAGAACGTTCTGAACAACGGGGTGATCGTCGTTTCCCGGTGGCAGAAGAAGGATTTTCCCGTTTCTTCCTCAATTTCGGTAAGGCCGATGGTCTTTTCCCTAATCAGTTGATTGAGCTGGTTAATAAATGTGTACCTGGAAAAGTCCGGATCGGAAAGATCGATCTTCGTGAAAACTTCTCTTTCTTTGAAGTAGAAGAAGGAGAGGCCATGCGTGTAATGGATCAGATGAATGGATATGAGATTGAAGGCAGACGCCTTTCTGTAGAACCTGCCCAAGGGAAAAAAGAAGGAGGCCGGGGAGGTCGTTCCGGAGGTAGCGGATTTAACAGAGGAAAGCGTGAGGGGGAACGCGATAGTAGTTCCCGTGCCTCTTATGACCGCTCTGAAAGACGGGATCGTGACCGTGATAAACCGTGGAGACGCCCTTCTTCAGACAGGGATGCCCGAAAAAAACGCTCGGATCGTCAACGAAGAACTTCCAACAGATAAGATAGAAACAGGATGTGTCCAACCGGATACATCCTGTTTTTTTAATACCCTCCTCTAACAGTCATTTTTTATTTTTCGTCACCCGGGAAAAATCTCAGTCACACTCCGGTCCCCCCCGTTTTGTTTATAAAAAGATAAAAAGGAAGTAATCCTATCATAAGGAGAAGGTATGCTGATGAATATAGTAAACTAAATCCTTATTGCAGACTACCAAGGTTAAGACCCCGGCATCATAACCCTGTGATCCCGGGGGATCAGCCTTAATCTCCCGGGGGCATAACCCTGCACTGCCGGCAGTATAACCTTAGCGGTCTTCATGCATGCCCTACCAGGCTACTAAACCCGGAATAGTTTATATACGGTTTTGCTTAACCGGCTTTAAAGATTCATATAGTAAAGGTATATGTAGGATAAAATTGGGATAATATGGACGAAAAAGGGCATGAGAGATGAGAGATGAACTACACAAATTTTGTGTAGTTGGATGTTTTAAAGAGATTCTTCTATTTATAACCTAATTCTTTATTATAGGCATCCCGGTCATTGATGATTTCAAGGGCTTTCTGATAGGCCGGATTATCATCATTAATCACCTGATAGTATTCACCCATTTCATAAATATCCCTTGCGACCAATGCTTTGATCTGTAGTTTGATCAGCGCTTTGGAACGTTCATATTCCTCTTCATTAAACTCAATATCTTCTTCCTGAGCTATTTCTTTCAGTTCATCAATCATAGCCGGAGTAACCTCAAACTGTTGATTGAACTGGATAAACTTCGGATAGTTAGCTGCCAACTCTTCCCGGTGCTGGTCTACATAATTCATAGCCACCCGGTAGACTACCCCTTTAGCCACCAATTTACGGTGATAGTCCGTATAACGGGTGGTATCCACCGGGATAAATACATCCGGCATAATACCGCCGCCGCCATAGACAGTACGTCCGGTCACCAAGGTATTGAATTTCATGGAATCCGGGAAATGAATACTATCCGCACTCATGAGCTCACCCCGGTTATAGCGTTCAATCAGGTCATGCCTGTAATCATCCGTTTTACCACTTTCATAGGGTTTCTGGATGGTGCGGCCTGTTGGTGTGTAATAGCGTGAAACAGTCAAACGGATCATAGAACCATCCGGTAGCGGAATAGGCTTCTGTACCAACCCTTTTCCAAACGTACGGCGGCCAATAATCACGCCCCGGTCCCAGTCCTGGATAGCACCCGCCAGGATCTCACTGGCAGAAGCAGAAGATTCATCTACTAATACGACTAACCGTCCCTGTTCAAAATCTCCCCGTCCGGTGGAATTGGCCTCTTCCCGTGGCTGCTTGCTTCCCTCGGTATAGACAATCAACCTGTCTTTTTCGAGAAATTCATCCGCCAGATCAATGGCGATGTTCAGGTATCCTCCCCCATTCCCCTGCAAGTCCAGAATAAGGTTTTTCATGCCCTGTTTTTTCAGTTTCGCTAATGCTTCCCGGAATTCATCGGCTGACGAAGCCGCAAAGCGGTTCAGTTTCATATAGCCGGTTGTTTTATCTGCCATGTAGGCAGCGTCCAGACTATATACCGGGATCTTACCCCGGATGATTTTGAATTCGATCAGGTCCGGCGTTCCGGCACGAAGTACTTTGACCCGTACTTCCGTTCCTTTTTTACCCCGTAACATCTTCATGATGTCATTGGTCTTCATCTTCACTCCCGCTATCAGGGTGTCGTTCACCAGGATAATCCGGTCACCGGCATGTAGTCCGACCTTTTCTGACGGACCTCCGGCTATCACCTGGATCACATAGAGGGTGTCTGTGATCATATTAAACTGAATACCGATCCCATCAAAGTTTCCTTGTAGAGGTTCTGTCATATCCTTCGTTTCCTGAGGATCCAGATAGTCGGAATGAGGATCCAGTTTTTCCAGCATGCCGGAAATTGCGTCTTCTACTAACTTATCCGTGTCGGTAGAATCTACATACAAATTTGATATCGCATACAATGCCAAAGACAATTTGCGAGCTTCCTGATTAGGATTATTTTGAGCGTTGAGCTGGAAAACAAACGTGGCTAATAACAGGAACAATAGGTTTTTTTTCATTATTTTCATTATTTCATCAATACAAATCAATTTCTTCCGGAACGAATAAAGAGACATCCTTTCCGTAGCGCAACAGTTCGCGCACTATACTTGAACTAATATGGGTGTGTTCGGGTTCAGTGAAAAGTATAAAAGTTTCAATACCAGCCAACTTCCGGTTAACATCTGCTATTGTCTTTTCATATTCAAAGTCATTGACCGTACGGATTCCCCGCAGGATGAAATCAGCATTCATCTCACGGGCAAAATCTACGGTCAGGGTGGCATAAGGTTCTACTCTTATTCTCGGGTTATCCTTATAAAGGGTACGGATCTGCTCTAATCTTTTTTCGAGGGTAAAATAGGTAGACTTCTTATCATTTACCCCGATTGAGATAATGATCTCATCTACCAGCTCCAATCCCCGGTTCACCAGTGATTGGTGTCCGATCGTGAAAGGATCAAAGGTTCCCGGAAACAAAGCGATTTTTTTCATGCGATCTCTTCTTCAACAACGAGGTTTTCGATAATAAAAGTCTGTCGTTCCATCGTGTTTTTACCCATATAGAACTCCAGCATTTCCTTCACTAAATCCTCTTTCTTCATTTTTACCGGGTCTAAACGCATATCCTTTCCGATAAAGTTCTTAAACTCATCCGGGGAGATCTCTCCCAGCCCTTTAAAGCGGGTAATCTCCGGATTTTTCCCGGCGGCCTCCATGGCAGCCAGACGTTCCTCTTCGGAATAGCAGTACCAGGTTTGTTGCTTATTACGTACCCGGAACAGCGGGGTTTGTAAAATATACACATGGTTGCCTTTGATCAGGTCAGGATAAAATTGCAGGAAGAAAGTAATTAACAACAAACGGATATGCATACCATCCACATCCGCATCGGTTGCTATGATCACTTTGTTATATCTCAATCCTTCCAGGCCATCTTCTATATTCAAGGCTGCCTGCAACAGATTGAACTCTTCATTTTCGTATACGATCTTTTTAGTCAGTCCATAACTGTTTAAGGGTTTTCCCCGCAAACTGAATACTGCCTGCAAATTCGGGTCCCGGCTTTTGGTGATCGATCCGCTTGCAGAATCTCCCTCGGTAATAAAAATACAACTCTCTTCTTTCCGGTCTCCTTTATTATCATTCAGATGGATCCGGCAATCTCTCAGCTTTTTATTATGTAGATTCGCTTTCTTTGCTCTTTCACGAGCCAGTTTAGTCACCCCGGCAATGGCTTTCCGTTCCTTCTCTGATTCAAGGATCTTACGTAGCATTGCCTCGGAGGTTTCCGTATTTTTATGAAGGTAGTTATCCAGCTCTTTTTTAATGAAATCACCGATAAACTTCGCTACGGTAGGCCCATCCGGCCCCATATCTTTCGATCCTAATTTCGTTTTCGTCTGGCTCTCGAACACCGGCTCTTCCACTTTAATACTGATCGCCGCGACAATACCGGTGCGGATATCGGAGTATTCAAAATTCTTATTGTAATACTCCTTGATCACACGCCCCAATGTTTCACGAAAAGCAGAAAGATGGGTACCCCCCTGGGTCGTATGTTGTCCGTTTACAAACGAATAGTACTCTTCTCCGTACTGGTTACTATGGGTAATTACCACTTCGATGTCTTCACCCTGCAAATGAATGATCGGGTAAAGCGGATCCGTAGTCATATTCTCATTCAACAGATCCACCAGGCCATGACGGGAATAGAACCGTTTCCCATTATACAAAATGGTCAGTCCGGAGTTCAGGAAAACGTAATTTTTCAACAGGTTTTCTATAAACTCATCTTTGTATTGGTAGTCTTTGAAAATATCTTTATCCGGGATAAAATAGATCAGTGTTCCGTTAGCCTCATCCGTCGGCTGGACTTTCTTTTCCTCTGTGATGACAGCCCGGCTGTATTCCACCTGCTTGCATTCACCATCCCGGCAGCTACGGATCAGGAAGTAACTACTTAAGGCATTCACCGCCTTGATACCGACACCATTCAATCCTACTGATTTTTTAAACGCTTTGCTATCATATTTCGCTCCCGTATTCATTTTACTGGAGACGTCCACTACTTTTCCGAGGGGAACACCACGACCGTAGTCACGAACCGTAACGGTTCCCTCCTCCACAGTCACTTCGATGGTTTTCCCGTATCCCATCATATATTCATCGATGGAGTTATCCAATACCTCTTTCAGAAGTACATAAATACCATCATCCGCATAACTTCCATCCCCCAGCTTGCCGATATACATACCCGGACGCCGGCGGATGTGCTCCATCCATTCGAGCGTTTTTATATCTTCATCATTATATGCTGTAGGTCCCTGCATAAATTATTAATTGATAATTGATAATTGAAAATGGACAATTATCATTTGTTATTAGTGATTATTATTTTTAACAGAATTAAAAAATTTCAATTTCCAATTCTTTTTGAGAAGGCTCTTCTCGTTTTATGATGTTCTCTTTTGAAATAGTCCCATTGAGCCTGTACGGCACTATTCATCTCCAATTCCGGATTACTCTCCGCATATTCCACTCCTAAATCTCTGTAGACGGGGATCAGGTCATTGAATAAAAGGGCATTTACTCCTTTATTCTGATATTCCGGCAATACACCCATCAGATAGAAATCCACCACCTTGGGTCTGGACTTCAACGCTTTCAGCAAATGAATAAATCCAAACGGGAACAGGTGTCCTTTTGCTTTTTTCAATCCGTTGGAAAGGTTCGGCAGAGAGATCCCAAAACCGACCACCGTATCATCTTCTTCCCGGATGATCAATGTGACCAGATCCAGGCGGATCATCGGAATATATTGGTTGACATAATAATCGATCTGTTTCTGCGTAAGCGGAGCGAACCCATATAACGGTGCAAAAGAGGCGTTCAGGGTTTCAAAGATCCGCTGTGCATAGGGCCAGACCTCTTTTCTGGATTTGAATTTCAATACTTTCAATCCATATTTCTTCTTTACGATCTCTCCTACCCGCAGATGCTTTTCAGGAATCCCTTCCGGAATATAGATCTTAAACTCATGCCAGTCCTGATCCTTCCCGTATCCCATCCGCTCCATGTGCTGAGGATAATAAGGATAATTATAGATCGTTGCCATGGTACCTAACTGGTCAAAACCTTCCACTAACATACCTTCATGATCCAGATCCGTAAAGCCCAATGGTCCGTGTAAAACCTCCATCCCATGTCCTTTTGCCCAACTCTCCACAGCAGCAAACAAAGCATTCACTACTTTTTCATCATCGATAAAATCCACAAATCCGAACCGGGCATTCTTTTGTCCCCAGACTTCATTGCTTGGGCGGTTGATAATCCCCGCGATCCTTCCAACCACTTCATCTCCCCGGTAGGCCAGGAAAAGAACAGCATCACAGACTTCAAATGCCGGATTCTTTTTAGGATCCAACGTCTGCATCTCTTCTTCTATCAAACCAGGAACGTGATAAGGGTTATCTTTATATAGATCAATATTAAATTTGACGAACTTCTTCAGCTCTTTTTTATTAGAAACTTCTTTTACAACAATATCCATTGGTATTTTTCATTATGATGTGCAAATTTACTAAATAATTTGTTACACAGGCTGTTTGTGCCTGAAAGAAACGGCCTTTATTTGGTTAATAAATATAGGATTTTTTTAAAGGAGTTTTATCAGAACCCTATGGTTTCCCGCTACTGTTTATATATAACTTTTACAGGCCGTAGGCCTACTATATGTCAGGCCCCAGCAACGCTGGGGTTGGTAAGATGATCCAACAGTTGCGCACCATAGGTGCAGTATAGTCC